>Ga0160442_100260_pt1 | contig 33151 bp, 29 predicted proteins | sample HID1971M_E1MG_FD_108252 | JGI IMG/M metagenome (GOLD analysis project Ga0160442, IMG submission 108252) | Enriched millipede-associated microbial communities from UW Madison campus, WI, USA - HID1971M_E1 MG | ecosystem: Host-associated > Arthropoda: Insects > Digestive system > Unclassified ... | reverse complement strand
GACCTGCCCGACGGGGACGACTGGGCCGAGCTGGGCGAGAAGATCGCGGCTGGCGCGTCGCCGGTCGAGATCCTGCTCGGACTCACGGACGCGCGGATCGGCCTCATGGGGGCGACCTCGGACAAGCAGGTCTGGTCCGGGTTCCGCGAGCAGGTCTGGGAGGAGTGACCGCCGAGGTAGTTCGAAATGCGCCGAGGTAGTTCGCGAGCTGGTCGGGCCCGTGCGGCCCACCGTCTCGCGAACTACCTCGGCGCATTTCGAACTACCTCGGCGGGTCAGTCGGCGCCGAGCGCCCACCGCATGGGCACCAGCTTCGCCTCGGACTCGGCGAGCTCGGCCTCCGGGTCGGAGGCGGCGACGATGCCGCAGCCGGCGAAGAGTCGCACGTGCCGGGGGTCGGCGGCCGAGAGCTCCGCGGACCGCAGTGCGATGCCCCACTCGCCGTCCCCGTCGGCCCCGACCCACCCGACGGGGCCGGCGTAGCGGGACCGGTCCATGCCCTCGATCTCGCGGATGAGGTCTCGGGCGACGTTCGTGGGCGTGCCGCAGACGGCGGCCGACGGGTGCAGCGCGGCCGCCAGCGTGAGCGACGACGGCGCCCGCCCGGCCGCGTCGCGGCCCCGGTCGACGACGCCGGTGACGTCGGACGCGAGGTGCATGACGTTCGGCAGGTGCAGCACGAACGGGGCGTCGGGGACGTTCATCGACGAGCAGAACGGCTCGAGCGCGGCCGCCACGGAGCGCACGGCGTACTCGTGCTCCTCGAGGTCCTTGGAGGAGCGGGCGAGCTGCGCCGCGTGCAGCAGGGCGTCGTCGTCGGACATCCCGGCCTCGCGGCGGATGGTGCCGGCCAGCACGCGGGAGGTGACGAGCCCCTTCTCGCTGCGCACCAGGAGCTCGGGGGTCGCGCCGACCATGCCCGACACGGAGAAGGTCCAGCAGGCGGAGTAGCGGTCGGCGAGCCGGTGCAGCAGCCAGCGCGGGTCCAGGGGGTGCTCGGTGGTGGCGAGCATGTCGCGCGCCAGCACCACCTTCTCGAGGGCGCCCGACTGGATGCGGGCCACGCCTTCGCGCACGACGGCGGGCCAGTCCGCGGCCGCGACGGCGCCGTCGGCGAAACGGACGCGGCCGGGGTCGACGACGTCCGTGCGCGGCTCGCGGCGCAGGGCGGCGGTGCCGGGGGCGGCGTCGAGGCTCGCGCCGGGGGTGATGGTGGTCATCCAGGTGACGCCCGCGCGGCGCCCGACGAGAACACGCGGGACCACGAGCGACCCGTCCGGCCGCGGGTGGCCCGCGTCGTCGCCGTCCTGGTCGTCGAGCTGGCCGGCGTCGTCGAAGGCGAACGTGCCGAACGCGACGGGACCCGTGCCGGGCAGGCGCACGTCGTCGCGCACCACGGCCCGCTGGAGGGTGGCCTGCCAGGCGGCCTCGGCGTCGGCGAACCGGCCGGGCCCGAAGGTGTCGAAGCGGAGCGCCTCGCCCCAGCCGACGATGCCGTCGCCGCGCCGCACCCAGCTCAGCGGGCGGGTGTCGGGCAGGAGGTCGACGAGGGCGGTGAGACCGCCGGGAAGGTCGTCGATCCGGGAGGTGCGGACCAGGAGCGCGAGGGGCTCGGTCGCGGGATCGGGGCTGGTGCCGGTGGTCGTGCCCGGAAGGGGGCGCGGCGCCGGCAGGGGCGTGGCGGACATCGGCTCCAGGGTACGCCCGACGGTCCGCCACGCCCCGCTCACGGCGTGTGTCTCACAGGTGCCTCACGAGCCGCGTCAGGTCACGAGGTCGCCGCGCCGTCGCGGTGCTCGTCCGTCGCGGGCCGGGGCCGGTTCGACCGGTTGAGCACGCCGTCGTCGGCGAGGTCCCCGAGCTGCTCGTCGTCGACGGCCTTGCTCGCGGTGCCCTTGACGAACACCGAGGGGTTCTCGGGCGTCCCGGCCTTGATGTGGTTGAACAGGATGTTCAGCAGGATCGCCATGAGCGCGGCCGAGCTGATCCCCGAGTGGAAGATGGTGCCGAACCACGTGGGGAACTGGTCGTAGAAGTCGGGCTTGGCGATCGGGACCATGCCGAACGAGATCGAGGCCGCCACGATGACGAGGTTCATCGAGTTCTTGTAGTCGACCTTGGCCAGGGTGCGGATGCCCGACGCCGCCACGGAGCCGAACAGGACCACGCCGGCGCCGCCGAGCACGGGGGTCGGGACGGCGGCCACCACGCGGCCCAGCACGGGAAGCAGGCCGAGGACCACGAGGATCCCGCCGCCCGCCGCGACGACGAAGCGCGACTTCACGCCCGTGATCGCCACGAGCCCCACGTTCTGGGCGAACGCCGACTGCGTGAACGAGCCGAAGACCGGCGACACGACGGACGACGCCATGTCGGCGCGCAGGCCGTTCGCGATGCGCTTGCGGTCCACCTTGGTGCCGACGATCTCGCCGACGGCGATGATGTCCGCCGTCGTCTCCGTGAGCGTCACCAGGATGACGATGAGCATCGAGACGATGGCCGCGACCTCGAACGTCGGGGCGCCGAAGCTGAACGGCGTCGGGAACGCGAACACCGGACCCTCGCCGACGCCGGAGAAGTCCGCCATCCCGAGCGCGAGGGCGATCAGCGTGCCGGCGACGATCGCGATGAGGATCGACAGCCGCGAGACGACGCCGGAGCCCACCTTGGACAGCAGGATGACGATCGCGAAGGTGAGGAACGCCAGCCCGATGTTGCTCGTGGAGCCGTAGTCGGGAGCCTCGGCGTTGCCGCCCATCGCCCAGTTCGCCGCCACCGGCATGAGGGTCAGGCCGATCGTCGTGATGACGACGCCGGTGACCACGGGCGGGAAGAACCGGATGATCTGGGCGAAGAACGGCGTGATGAGGAACCCGATCGCCGAGGCGACGAGCACCGCGCCGAGGACGGCGGGGATCCCGCCGCCGCCCCCGACGATCGCGACCATGGTCGAGACGCCGGCGAACGACACGCCCTGCACCAGCGGGAGCTGGGACCCGAAGAACTTGATCCCGACCGTCTGCAGGATCGTCGCGAGGCCGCCCATGAAGAGCGAGGCGGCGATGAGCGTGCCGATCTCCGCCGACGTGAGCCCGGCGGCGCCGCCGACGATGAGCGGCGGGGCGATGATGCCGCCGTACATCGTCAGGACGTGCTGGAACCCGTACCCGAACGTCGCACCGAGCGGCAGGCGCTCGTCCTCGGGGCGGGCGGGGCTGGTCGCCGCCCGGGGGGATGCGGACCGTGACATAGCGGACCTCCTCGTTCGCTATCGATGGTCATATCTTCCGGTGTGCGGAAGAAGCCTTTCACTATTCGACCGGCAAGGGTGATCTGTGTCAACCCCTCCCGGGGGGTGGATCTGCGCCTGCCGCGGTGTCAGCCCGCGACGAGCCGGCGTGCCGCCTCGCGGTGCTCGGCCAGGAGCGCGGGGAGGTCGAGACCGACCACCGCGCCGTCGACCACGCGCCACTCGCCGCCGACCATCACCCGGTCGGCGCGGTCCGCGCCGCACAGCAGGAGGGCGGCGACCGGGTCGTGCGAGCCGGAGAACCGGGGCTCGTCGAGCCGCCACAGCGCGAGGTCGGCCTGCTTGCCGACGGCCAGCACCCCGAGGTCGTCGCGGCCCAGCACGCGGGCCGAGCCGCGCGTGGCCCAGCCCAGGGCGCGGGCCACCGGCACCGAGGCGCCGTACTTGAGCCGCTGCAGGTACAGCGCCTGGCGGGCCTCGGGCATCATCGTCGACGCGTCGTTGGAGGCCGAGCCGTCCACGCCGAGGCCCACCGGCGCGCCGGCGTCCTCCAGCTCCAGCACCCGCGCGATGCCGGACGCGAGCCGCATGTTCGAGGTCGGGCAGTGCGCCACGCCCGTACCGGCCGCGCCGAGGCGGGCGATCTCGGCGTCGTCGAAGTGGATGCCGTGGCCCAGCCAGGCCCGGTCGGTGAGCCAGCCGACCGACTCGAGGTAGTCGACCGTGCGCATGCCGAACCGTTCCCGCAGGAAGTCCTCCTCGTCGATCGTCTCGGCGAGGTGGGTGTGCAGCCGCACGTCGTGCCGCTCCGCCAGCTCGGCGGTGTCGCGCATGGTCGCCGGTGTCACCGAGAACGGCGAGCAGGGGGCCAGCGCGATCTGGACCCGCGCCCCCGCGCCCCGCTCGTGGTACGTCGTGATGAGGCGCTCGGAGTCGGCCAGGATCGTGTCCGGGTCCTGCACCACCGACTGCGGCGGCAGGCCGCCGTCGTCCGTGCCGAGCGACATCGAGCCGCGCGTCAGCGTGGCGCGCACCCCGAGCTCGCGGACCGCCGCGACCTGGATGTCGATCGCGTCGTCCAGCCCCGCCGGGAACACGTAGTGGTGGTCGGCCGCCGTGGTGCAGCCGGACAGCAGCAGCTCGGTCAGCGCGACCTTCGTCGCGAGCTCGTGCGCGCGCGGCGTGAGGCGCGCCCAGACCGGGTAGAGCGTGGTGAGCCAGGGGAACAGCTCGGCGTCGGCGACCGGCCCCCAGGCGCGCGTGAGGGTCTGGTAGAAGTGGTGGTGCGTGTTGATCAGTCCCGGCGTGACCACGTGCTCGGACGCGTCGAAGGTGGTGTCCACCGGGGTCGACGGGCTCGCTCCCGCCGCGACCAGCTCAGTGATCACGCCGTCCGTGACGACGACGCCGCCGCGCGCGTCGGGCGCCTCGGGTGCGTCGTCGGCGGTGAAGACGGCCAGCGGGTTCTTGATCCAGGTGCTCATCGGTGCCTCCATGGCGGCGGCACCGGGGGAGCGGCGCCGCGTCGCGCCGGCTCAGTGGTCCTGTCTGCCGATCCAGGGAGCGACGGCACCGCGCCGTCCTCTGCTGGCGACGGTAGGCGAGCGGCGCTCGGGGCGTCAACGGTGCGTCGACGGTGCGTCGACGGTGCGTGCGACCATGACGTCCATGTCCCGCGCCAGCCTGGAGAAGAAGCCCGCCGAGGTCGCGTCGATGTTCGACGGGATCGCCAAGCGCTACGACCTCGTCAACGACCTCGTGTCCCTGGGGCAGGACCGGCGCTGGCGACGCGCGGTGGTGGACGCCGTCGCGGCCGTTCCCGGCGAGCGGGTGCTCGACCTCGCCGCCGGCACCGGCACGTCGAGCGAGCCGTTCGCCGCCGACGGCGCGCTGGTCGTACCGTCCGACTTCAGCCTCGGCATGCTCGCGGTGGGCAAGGAGCGCCGCCCGGACCTGTCCTTCGTCGCGGGCGACGCGACCCGGCTGCCGTTCGCGGACGGCGTGTTCGACGCGGTGACGATCAGCTTCGGGTTGCGCAACGTGGTCGACACCGACGCCGCCCTGCGCGAGATGCTGCGCGTCGTGCGCCCCGGCGGTCGCGTGGTGATCTGCGAGTTCTCCACGCCCACGTGGGCGCCGTTCCGCACGGTGTACATGGAGTACCTGATGCGCGCGCTGCCGGTGGTGGCGGGCGCCGTGACGCGCGACCGCGGGTCGTACGACTACCTCGCCGAGTCCATCCGGAGCTGGCCCGACCAGGCGGCCCTCGGCGGGCGGCTGCTCGACGCCGGCTGGGACCGCGTGTCGTACCGCAACCTCACCGGCGGCGTCGTCGCCCTGCACCGGGCCCTGCGCGCGGCCTGACCGCCGCGTCGAGCGGTCCCGACCTCGAGCTTTGACGCCCCCGAGGGCGCCGGCGTATCGTCGATCCGATCCTGAAACGATTCAAAGACGACGTTCAGCACGACGACGTACGCAGGGAAGGCACGGTCGATGACGACACCACACAGCGCGACGCGCCCGACGCCGGGCGGCGGCACCCGCCTGCACGGCTACCGGGCGACCGTCGCGGTCGCGATGTCCAACTACATCGAGGCGGGCTCGATCATCGCGCTCGCCACCAGCCTCACGCTCTGGCAGGAGCACTTCGGGCTGAGCAACCTCGCCGTCGGGCTCGCCGCGGCCCTGAGCGCCAACGCGTTCGGTGCGGCGGTGGGCGCCATGATCGGCGGCCCGCTCGGCGACCGGTACGGGCGCAAGTTCATCTACACCTACGACCTGCTGCTCTACATGCTCGGCACGGCCTTCATCGTGTTCGCCGGCGCCCCGTGGATGCTGTTCGTCGGCATCGTGCTCACCGGCATCGCCGTCGGCGCGGGCGTGCCCGTCGCGTGGACGTACATCGCGGAGGAGGCCCCCGACGACCAGCGCGCCAAGCACGTCGGCACCGCCCAGCTCGCGTGGTCGCTCGGGCCGTTCGTCGGCTTCGTGCTCGCGACGGCGCTGGTCCCGCTCGGCCTGCTCGGCAGCCGCATCATCTTCGCGCACCTGTTCGTCATCGCGTTCGTCACCTGGTGGGTGCGGCGCGGGCTGGCGGAGTCGGACGTCTGGAAGGAGTCCAACGCCAAGCAGGTCGCGCTCGGGCGCAAGCGCCGCGGCTTCCGCGAGCTGATCTCGCACCCGCAGAACGTCAAGGCGCTGTTGTTCCTCGTCGGCGTCTACGCCCTGTGGAACACGGTGGCCGGGCAGGCCGGCATCTTCATGCCCCGCGTCTACCAGACCGCCGGCGTCGAGAGCGCCGTCGCGCAGAACCTGCTGCAGGTGCTGGTCTGGGGCCTGACGTCGGCGGCCACCTTCTGGGGCTTCATGAAGTACGGCGACCGGGTGAGCCGCCGCCTGCTCTACGGCATCGGCGCGGTGATGGCCGTCGCGGCGTGGATGATCCTCGCCTTCGTGCCGCACGTCTCGATGCCCCTGCTCATCGCCTACGCCGTCCTGTGGGGCGTGTCCGCCGGCATCGGCGCGCAGGCGTTCTACGCGCTGTGGACGGCGGAGCTGTTCGCCACCGCGTACCGCGCGTCGGCGCAGGGCGTGCTGTTCTTCGTCGCCCGCATCGCCGTGGGGCTCCTGAGCTACCTGTTCCCGACGATGCTCGCCGAGCAGGGCGTGCCCTTCGTGGGCGGGATCATGGTCGCGCTGCTCGTCGCCTCGCTCGTCATCGGCGTCGTCTGGACGCCCGACACCGCGGGCAAGAGCCTCAAGGAGATCGAGAAGGAGCGCTACGGCGCCAACCTCGACGACGCGGAGGTCTCGGCCGTCCGCTGACCCCGGACAGGATCCGTCCGGCAGCGGGTGGATCGGTGCGGCACCTCATGTGCCGGACAGGATCCACCCGCTGCCGAGGGGATCGTGGTCAGCTTCCGGGCGTGCGGTCCTTGAGGGCGCCGCCCTGTTCCTTGGCGAACTCGGTCACGCTGCTCGTGACGTCCGAGACCTTGGCCTGCACGCGTGGGTCGTTCCAGGTCTCCGTCGCCCAGTCCTTGGCCTTGTCGAGCTGCTGCCGGCCCCTCTCGGTGCCGAGCAGGTAGCCGAGCGCCGCACCGACGACGAATGCCGGTCCTGCCTTCATGTGTCGCGCCTCCCTGGTGGTCCTGCTGCGTGGTCGTGCGCACGACCGTAGGCACGACCGCCGTCGTACGCACCCCGCGACATGCCGACGGCGGCACCCTGCCGGACCTGCGGGGACGCGCCGCTCCGCGGCCTCGCCGAGGAAGGAAGGGTTACCTTCCTACACAGGCCCGCCCGAACGTGACTAGAGTGCTCGCAAGAGTTGTGATGGGGTTCACAAATCGACTCCGGCACCGTCGCCGGGGCGCTCGAGGGAGCGAGGTGAGCACGTGCGGTCAGGTCGCGTCGACGACGCCGACGTCATCGTCGTGGGCGCCGGCCCGGCCGGTTCGTCCACGGCCCACTGGTGCGCCGCCGCAGGCCTCGACGTGCTCCTGCTCGACAAGGCGTCCTTCCCCCGCGACAAGGTGTGCGGCGACGGGCTGACCCCCCGCGCCGTCGGCGAGCTGGCCCGCATGGGGCTCGGCACCCACGAGGACGACGGATGGATCCGCAACGAGGGCCTGCGCGTGGTCGCCGGCGCCCGGTCGTGGGAGCTGCCCTGGCCCGACCTCGACTCGTACCCCGGCTACGGCATGGCCCGCGCCCGGACGTCGCTCGACCACCGGCTCGCGCAGCACGCGCAGGCCGGCGGGGCCAAGCTGCTCGAGCGCACCAAGGTGACCGGCCCGGTCCTCGACGAGCGCGACGGCCGCGTCCTCGGAGTGCGGGCACAGGCCCTCGACGTCCGCGGGCGCGCCGACGGCGCCGAGACGACCTACCGGGCGCCCGTCGTCGTCGCGGCCGACGGGGTCTCCTCCCGCTTCGCGACCGGGCTCGGGATCGCCCGCCGCGACGACCGCCCGCTCGGCACGGCGGTGCGCACGTACTTCCGGACGGAGGGCACGTCGCGGCACGAGGACGCGTGGATGGAGTCGCACCTCGAGCTCTGGGACGGCGCCCCGGGCGCGTCGAACCTCCTGCCCGGCTACGGCTGGATCTTCGCGCTCGGCGACGGCACCGCCAACGTCGGTCTCGGCTCGGTGAGCTCCACCCCCGCCCGCCAGTCCGCGAACGGTCACGACTACAAGGGCATGATGCAGGCCTGGATGCGCAACGCCCCCGCCGAGTGGGGGTTCACGCCCGAGAACCAGGTGGGGCCGGTCCGCGGCGCCGCGCTGCCCATGGGCTTCAACCGCAGCCCGCTCTACCGCGACGGCGCGGTGCTGGTGGGCGACGCGGCCGGCATGGTCAGCCCGTTCAACGGCGAGGGCATCGCCTACGCCCTGCAGGCGGGCCGGGTCGCGGCCGACGCGATCGCCCAGGCGCGCACCCGCGCCACGGACGACGCGCGGGAACGGACGCTCGCGTCCTACGCGGACCGGATGCGGGCCGACCTGGGCGGTTATTACACGCTGGGCCGCTGGTTCGTGCGGCTCATCGAGCACCCGCAGATCATGCGGATCTGCGTGCGGTACGGGCTGCCGCGTCCGGTGGTCATGCGGTTCGTGCTCAAGCTGCTGTCCGACTGCTACGAGCCGCGCGGCGGTGACTGGGTGGACCGGGTCATCGCGGGGCTCACGAGGGTGGTCCCGGCGGCATGAGCGCACACGAGCACAAGGGAGTGGTCGAGATGCACGACGTCGAGCGCGCAGGCGAACGAGGCGCGGCGGTGCGGACGGGGGCGTGGCGATGACGAACCCGTACGTGCCGGTCCTCATGCTCATGGGCGTGGCCCTGGTGCTCGCCGTGGGCGGCGTGGCGGCGAGCGCCGTCATCGGGCCCAAGCGCTACAACCGGGCCAAGCTCGACGCCTACGAGTGCGGCATCGAGCCGACGCCGCACGCGGTCGGCGGCGGGCGGCTGCCGGTCAAGTACTACCTGGTGGCGATGACGTTCATCGTCTTCGACATCGAGGTGGTCTTCCTCTACCCGTGGGCGGTGGACTTCGCCGTGCTGGCCGGCTTCGGCCTCGTCGCGATGCTCACCTTCCTCGCCCTCATCACCGTGCCGTTCGTCTACGAGTGGCGGCGCGGCGGCCTCACCTGGGTCTAGGCCCGGCGCACCACCCGCACGACAGCACGACCAGCACCACCCAGCACGACACGGCACAACGGACGGCATCGGCGCCGAGGATCCGGCACCGATGTTCACGAAGGGGAGGGGTCATGGGCCTGGAAGAGGCTCCGTCGGGCTTCCTGCTGACGACGATCGAAGACCTGGCGGGCTACCTGCGCAAGGCGTCCGTGTGGCCGGTGACGTTCGGGCTGGCGTGCTGCGCCATCGAGATGATGGCGGCCGGCGCGTCGCGGTTCGACCTGTCGCGGTTCGGCATGGAGGTCTTCCGGGCGTCGCCGCGGCAGGCGGACCTGATGATCGTCGCGGGCCGGGTGAGCCAGAAGATGGCGCCCGTCGTGCGGCAGGTCTACGACCAGATGAGCGAGCCCAAGTGGGTGCTGTCCATGGGCGTGTGCGCGTCCAGCGGCGGCATGTTCAACAACTACGCGATCGTGCAGGGCGTCGACCACATCGTCCCGGTCGACATCTACCTGCCCGGCTGCCCGCCGCGGCCGGAGATGCTCATCAACGCGATCCTCGCGCTGCACCAGCAGATCCAGGACTCGCCGCTGGGCGTCAACCGCCGGGAGGCGGCCGCGGCCGCCGAGGCGGCGGCGCTCGAGGCCACCCCGACGTTCGAGCTCAAGGGGCTGCTGCGATGAGCGACGGCACGACGGCGGGCGGGTCCTCGGCGGACAAGCCGGTGCCGCAGCCCGAGGAGGTCCTCGGGCCCCGGTCCGGCGAGCTGGTGCCGGGCAGCGAGCAGGCCGGCCGCGGCGCGCGCGGGCCGGAGGTCGTCGAGGTGCGGCACGGCATGTTCGGCGTCCAGGGCTCCGGTGACACCTCCGGGTACGGCGGCCTGGTGCAGCCGGTCGCGATGCCCGGCGCCGTGACGCGGCCGTACGGCGGCTGGTTCGACGAGGCCGTGGACGTGCTCTCCGAGGTGCTCGGTGAGCAGGGGGTCGCCTTCGACGACGCGGTGGAGCGCGTCGCCGTCGACCCGCACACCGACCCGCCGAGCCCCCACGCCGAGCTCACGCTGCACGTCGCGCGCGAGCACCTGCTGGCGGTCTGCCGCGCGCTGCGCGACGACCAGGACCTGCGGTTCGAGCTCAGCCTCGGCGTCTCGGGCGTGCACTACCCGCAGGACACGGGCCGCGAGCTGCACGCCGTCTACCACCTCACCTCGGTGACGCACGGCCGCCGCGTGCGGCTCGAGGTGGCGGTGCCCGACGCCGACCCGCACGTCCCCTCCACCACGTCGCTGTACCCCACCAACGACTGGCACGAGCGCGAGACCTGGGACTTCTTCGGGATCGTCTTCGACGACCACCCCGGCCTGGCGCGCATCGAGATGCCCGACGACTGGCCGGGCCACCCGCAGCGCAAGGACTACCCGCTCGGCGGCATCCCCGTGGAGTACAAGGGCGCCACGGTGCCGCCGCCGGACACGAGGAGGTCTTACTCGTGAGTACTGGAACCTTCAGCGCCACCAGGCCGCCGACCGCGGACGAGTTCGACCCGGGCATCCCCGGGTTCGAGGCGTCCGGGGGCGACTGGGACGAGATCGCCCGCGAGGCCGTGGGCGAGGAGCGCATCGTCGTCAACATGGGCCCGCAGCACCCCTCCACGCACGGCGTGCTGCGGCTGATGCTCGAGATCGACGGCGAGACGGTCACCGAGGCCCGCTGCGGCATCGGCTACCTGCACACCGGCATCGAGAAGAACATGGAGTTCCGCACCTGGACGCAGGGCACCACGTTCTGCACCCGGATGGACTACCTGGCGCCGCTCTTCCAGGAGACGGCGTACTGCCTCGCCACCGAAAAGCTGCTCGGCATCACCGACGACGTGCCGGAGCGGGCGTCGATCGTCCGCGTGCTGATGATGGAGCTCAACCGGGTGGCCTCCCACCTCGTCTGCCTGGGCACGGGCGGCAACGAGATGGGCGCGACGACGGTCATGACGATCGGCTTCACGGCTCGCGAGGAGATCCTGCGGCTGTTCGAGGCGGTCACCGGGCTGCGCATGAACCACGCGTACGTGCGGCCCGGCGGCGTCGCGCAGGACGTCCCGGACGGCTTCGAGGACCAGGTGCGGGCGGCGCTGCCGAAGATCCGCCACTACCTGGGCCAGCTCGGCGACCTCATGCTCGCCAACCCGATCTTCAAGGCGCGCCTCACCGACGTCGGCGTGCTCAACCTCGCCGGCTGCATGGCGCTGGGCGTCACCGGACCGGTGCTGCGCTCCACGGGGCTGCCCTACGACGTGCGCAAGGCGTTCCCGTACTCCGGGTACGAGACGTACGACTTCGACGTGCCGACGTCGACCGACGCCGACTGCTACTCCCGCGTGGTCCTGCGGATCGAGGAGTGCTATCAGTCGCTGCGCATCGTGGAGCAGGCCCTCACCCGGCTCGAGGCGACCTCGGGGGCGCCGGTCATGGTGGCGGACAAGAAGATCGCGTGGCCGGCGCAGCTCGCCGTCGGCGCCGACGGGCAGGGCAACTCGCTCGACCACATCCGCCAGATCATGGGCACCTCGATGGAGGCCCTGATCCACCACTTCAAGCTCGTCACCGAGGGCTTCCGGGTGCCGGCCGGCCAGGTGTGGCAGACGGTCGAGCACCCGCGCGGCGAGCTCGGCGTGCACGCGGTCTCCGACGGCGGCACCAAGCCGTACCGGGCGCACTTCCGCGACCCGTCGTTCAACAACCTCCAGGCCGTGTCGGTGATGTGCGAGGGCGGCCAGGTGGCCGACGTCGTCGTGGCCGTCGCGTCCCTGGACCCCGTGCTGGGAGGGGTCGACCGATGACGGCAGAACCCACGAGCGCCCGCTCCGCCACGCGGTACGACGCCGACACGCTGGCGTCGCTGGCGGCCGACGCCGCGGCGATCACGTCGCGCTACCCCGACCCGCGCTCCGGCCTCCTGCCGATGCTGCACCTGGTGCAGTCGGTGGACGGGTACGTGAGCCGTGACGGCATCCTGTTCTGCGCGGAGCAGCTCGAGATGACGCCCGCCGAGGTGAGCGCGGTCGCGACCTTCTACACGCAGTACAAGCGGCACCCCAACGGCACCTACACCGTGGGCGTGTGCACCAACACGCTGTGCGCGGTGATGGGCGGCGACGCGATCTTCGACGAGCTGAGCGAGCACCTCGGCGTCGGGCACGACGAGACCACCGACGACGGCGCGATCACGCTCGAGCGCGTCGAGTGCAACGCGGCCTGCGACTACGCGCCGGTCGTGATGGTCAACTGGGAGTTCTTCGACAACCAGACGCCGGAGTCGGCCACGGACCTCGCCGACCGCCTGCGGGCGGGCGAGCGGGTGGCGCCCACGCGCGGCGCGTCGTCGGTGTGCGGGTTCAAGCAGATGAGCCGCGTGCTCGCGGGGTTCACCGACGGCCGCGCCGACGAGGGCGTGGGCGCGGGGGAGCCGACGCTCGCCGGCCTGCGGCTGGCACGCGCCGCGGCCGCCGTCGACGGCGGGGAGCCGTCCGGGCCCGCGCGGCGGGAGGCCTCGACAGGGGCGACCGGTGAGGTCGCGCCCGAGACGGGCACGGCCCAGTCGAGCGCGGAGCGGAAGCCGGCCGCGCCGGGGGACGAGAGCCCCGGCCGCTCGCCGTCCGGCGCTGCCGCGAACCCCGAGCCGGAGAAGGGTGGCAGCGATGACTGACCTCATGCCGGTGCTCACGGACACGTGGGACGCCGACCGGTCGTGGAAGCTCGCGTCGTACGAGGCCGCCGGCGGGTACGCCGGGCTGCGCAAGGCCCTGGCGACGGAGCCCGCCGACCTCGTGCAGACGGTCAAGGACTCGGGGCTGCGCGGCCGCGGCGGCGCCGGCTTCCCGACCGGCATGAAGTGGGGCTTCCTGCCGCCGCCGGACGGCGGCCCGCGCTACCTCGTGGTCAACGCGGACGAGTCCGAGCCGGGCACGTGCAAGGACATCCCGCTGATGCTGGCGAGCCCTCAGCACCTGGTGGAGGGCATCGCGATCACCAGCTACGCGATCGGCTGCCACCACGCGTTCGTGTACGTGCGCGGGGAGGTGCTGCACGTGTACCGCCGGCTGCTGGCCGCGGTGCAGGAGGCGTACGACGCCGGGTTCCTCGGCAAGGACGTGCTCGGCTCCGGGTTCGACCTGGACGTCACCGTGCACGCGGGCGCCGGCGCCTACATCTGCGGCGAGGAGACGGCGCTGCTCGACTCGCTCGAGGGCAAGCGCGGCCAGCCGCGGCTCAAGCCGCCGTTCCCCGCGGTCGCGGGCCTGTACGCGCGGCCGACGGTGGTCAACAACGTCGAGTCCATCGCGTCGGTACCGGGCATCGTCGCGCGCGGCGCGGACTGGTTCGCCGGCATGGGCACCGAGAAGTCGCAGGGGCACGGCCTGTTCTCCCTGTCCGGGCACGTGACCCGGCCGGGCCAGTACGAGGCGCCGCTCGGCATCACCCTGCGAGAGCTGCTCGACCTCGCCGGCGGGATGCGAGCCGGGCACGAGCTGAAGTTCTGGACGCCCGGCGGGTCGTCGACGCCGCTGTTCACGGCCGACCACCTCGACACCCCGCTCGACTACGAGTCGGTGGGCGCGGCGGGGTCGATGCTCGGCACCCGCGCGCTGCAGCTCTTCGACGACACGACGTGCGTGGTCCGGGCGGTGAGCCGGTGGACCGACTTCTACGCGCACGAGTCGTGCGGCAAGTGCACGCCGTGCCGCGAGGGCACCTACTGGCTCAAGCAGGTGCTGCACCGCATCGAGGCGGGGCAGGGCGAGGAGCGCGACGTCGACCTGCTGCTCGACCTGTGCGACAACATCCTCGGCCGCGCGTTCTGCGCGCTCGGCGACGGCGCGACGTCGCCCGTCACGTCGAGCATCCAGCTCTTCCGCGACGAGTACGAGGCGCACATCACCGGCCGCGGGTGTCCCTTCGACCCGAGCGCCAGCGCCCTGTTCCCGTACACCCCCAAGCAGTCGCCGGCGCTCGCCGGGGCGGGAGGTCACTGATGACGGCGACCGTCGACAACACCGGCAGGTCGGGCGGCGGCCAGGTCGCGCAGCCCGTGGAGACCGTGACGCTCACCATCGACGAGGTCGAGGTGACCGTGCCGAAGGGCACGCTGATCATCCGCGCGGCCGAGCAGGTGGGCATCCAGATCCCGCGGTTCTGCGACCACCCGCTGCTCGAGCCCGCCGGCGCGTGCCGGCAGTGCCTGGTCGAGGTCGCGATGCCCGACCGCGAGGGCAACGTGCGGCCCATGCCGAAGCCGCAGGCCTCGTGCACGATGACGGTCACGCCCGGCATGGTCGTCAAGACCCAGCGCACGTCGCCGGTCGCGGACAAGGCGCAGCACGGGGTCATGGAGCTGCTGCTCATGAACCACCCGCTGGACTGCCCGGTGTGCGACAAGGGCGGCGAGTGCCCCCTGCAGAACCAGGCGATGAGCAACGGGCGCGCCGAGACCCGGTTCGAGGACGTGAAGCGCACCTTCCCCAAGCCGATCGCCGTGTCCACCGAGATCCTGCTGGACCGCGAGCGCTGCGTGCTGTGCCAGCGCTGCACCCGGTTCAGCGACGAGATCGCGGGTGACGCGTTCATCGCGCTGCAGGAGCGCGGTGCGCACCAGCAGATCGGCCGGTTCGACGAGACCGTGCTGGACTTCACGCCCCCGCCGGGCGAGCCCGCCGAGCAGACGTTCGGGACGGCCGCGGCCACGGCCGGGGGCCAGCCGTTCGCGTCGTACTTCTCCGGCAACACCGTGCAGATCTGCCCGGTGGGCGCGCTCACCGGCGCGGCCTACCGGTTCCGGTCCCGGCCCTTCGACCTGGTGTCCACGCCGGGGATCTCCGAGCACGACTCGTGCGGCTCCGCGATCCGCGTCGACCACCGGCGCGGCGTCGTGCTGCGCCGGCTCTCGGGGGAGGACCCGGCGGTCAACGAGGAGTGGATCACGGACAAGGACCGCTTCGCGTTCACGTGGCAGGCCGCGCCCGACCGCCTCACCGTCCCGCTGGTGCGGGACCGGGTGCTCGGCGAGGACGGCGCCGTCGTCTCGCGCGGGGAGCTGCGGCCCGCGTCGTGGGTCGAGGCGCTCGAGCTGGCGGCCGAGGGCCTGGCCGCCGCCCGCGCGGCCGGCGGGGTCGGGGTGCTGCCCGGCGGCCGGCTGACGGTCGAGGACGCGTTCGCCTGGTCGCGCTACGCGCGCACCGTGCTCGGCACGGACGACGTCGACCTGCGGGCCCGCGTGGGCTCGGCCGAGGAGACGGCGTTCCTGGGCCACGCGGTGGCGGGCACCGGCGTCGGGGTGACGTTCGGCGACGTCGAGGCCGCCCCGGCCGTGCTGCTGGCCGGCCTCGAGGCCGAGGAGGAGGCCGGCGTCACCTTCCTGCGGCTGCGCAAGGGCGTGCGCAAGCACGGCACGACGGTGTGGTCGATCGCCCCGTTCGCGAGCCGCGGCCTCGCCCGGTTGGACGGCGAGCTGCTGCCCGCCGCGCCCGGCACCGAGGCGGAGTGGCTGGGCATCCTCGCCACCCGGGCGGGTGGCGGCCTGGTGCCGGCCGACGCCGACGCCGGCACGCTGGGCGCCGTCGCCGACGGCCTCGCGACGCCCGGCGCGCTGATCCTCGTGGGCGAGCGGCTCGCGTCGTCGCCCGGCGCCTACGGGGCGGTCCTGCGGCTCGCGGAGGCCACCGGCGCCCGGGTCGCCTGGATCCCGCGCCGCGCGGGCGAGCGCGGCTCCCTGGAGGCGGGCCTGCTGCCGGGGCTGCTGCCGGGCGGACGACCGCTGACCGACCCCGCCGCCCGCGCCGAGGTGGCCGCGGCCTGGGGCGTCGACGCCGACGCGCTGCCGGCCGCCCCGGGGCGCGACGTCGCGGAGATCCTCGACGCGCTCTCGGTCGGGCAGCTCGGCGGCGCCCTCGTCGGGGGCGTGGAGCTCGCCGACCTGCCCGACCCGGCGCACGCCCGGCGCGCGCTCGGGGCCGCGGGCTTCGTGGTCTCGCTCGAGGTCCGTAGGACCGAAGCCGTCGAGCTTGCTGACGTCGTGCTTCCTGTTGCTCCTCCCGTCGAAAGGGCGGGGTCGTACTGGAACTGGGAGGGCCGCGTCCGCGCGTTCGGCCAGGCGCTGGAGTCCGCCGCGCTGCCCGACCACCGCGTGCTCGACGCCCTGGCGGACCAGGCCGGCGTCGCGCTCGGGGCGGCGACCCCGCTCGACGCCCACCGCGCGATCGCGGCGCTGCCCGCGTGGGGCGGCGACCGGGTGCCTGCGCCGCAGGCCGAGCCGGTCGAGCCGCCCGAGGTGCCGGCCGGGTCCGCCGTGCTGGCGAGCTGGCACCTGCTGCTCGACGACGGGGCCCTGCAGGACGGCGAGCAGTTCCTCGCCGGCACGGCCAAGCGGCCCGTCGCGCGGATGTCCGCGGCCACGGCGGCCGCCGTCGACGTGTACGACGGCGACCGGGTCACCGTGGCCACCGACCGCGGTGCCGTGACGGTACCCGTCGCCATCACGGAGATGGTCGACCACGTGGTGTGGGTGCCGCTCGCGTCGCGCGGCTGCCGGGTGCACGACACGCTCGGCGCCGCGCCGGGCGACCTGGTGCGCATCGGTCCGCCGGAGGCGGTCGCCGCCGGCGGGGTCCCGGGCTCGACCGACGAGAAGGCACAGGGAGGGGCCGCATGATCCCCGGCGTCGCGTCCGACTTCAGCAACGACTGGCTGTGGGTGTCGCTGATCAAGGCGGTGCTCATCGTCGTCTTCCTGCTGACCAGCGTGCTCTTCGCGATCTGGTTCGAGCGCAAGGTCGTGGCGCGCATGCAGGTGCGCCCCGGTCCCAACTGGCACGGCCCGTTCGGCCTGCTGCAGTCGCTCGCGGACGCGATGAAGCTGCTGCTCAAGGAGGACGTCAACGTCACCCGGGCCGACCGGATCGTGTACCTGCTGGCGCCGATGATCTCGGTGTTCTGCGCGCTGCTCGTGTTCGCGGTCATCCCGTTCGGCCCCGAGGTGACGATCCCGTTCACCGACTTCACGACGCCGGCTCAGCTCACCGACTTCCCCGTCGCCGTCCTGTACGTGCTGGCGTGCGCGTCGATGGGCGTCTACGGCATCGTGCTCGGAGGCTGGTCGTCGGGGTCCACCTACCCGCTCCTCGGCGCCGTGCGGTCCACGGCCCAGGTGATCTCGTACGAGCTCGCCATGGGGCTCTCGCTGGTCAGCGTCTTCATCATGGCGGGGTCGATGTCGACCTCCCAGATCGTGGCCTCGCAGACCAGCATCTGGTGGTTCCTGCCCCTGCTGCCAGCGTTCGTCGTCTACGTCATCTCGATGATCGGCGAGACCAACCGCCTCCCGTTCGACCTGCCGGAGGCCGAGGGCGAGCTCGTCTCCGGCTACATGACCGAGTACAGCTCGATGAAGTTCGCCTGGTTCTTCCTGGCGGAGTACATCAACATGCTCAACGTCTCCGCCGTCGCCACCACGCTGTTCCTCGGCGGCTGGCGGGCACCGTGGCCGCTGTCGGCGGTCAACGACGGGATGTTCAACACCGGCTGGTGGCCGGTGCTGTGGTTCCTGGCCAAGCTCTGGCTGGTCATGTTCGTGTTCGTCTGGGTGCGCGGCACGCTGCTGCGCCTCCGCTACGACCAGTTCATGTCGTTCGGCTGGAAGGTGCTCATCCCGGTCGCGCTGGTGTGGGTCGTGGTGCTGAGCGTGTTCCAGTACCTCGGCCTGGCGGGCGTCACCCGCACCCAGCTCATCACCGGCGTCGCCGTCGCGGCGGTGGTGGTCATCGGCCTCCTGTGGCTCTGGCCCGACCGGAGGGCGAAGACGGCCGACGGCGCCGGCCCACCGGCGGACGCGCGCCGTCCGGCCGGGGACTTCGACGCCTTCGCCGACGGGTTCCCCGTGCCACCGCTGCCGGGGCAGGCCCTGCCGCCGTCGCCCCGCGCGCGCCGGCACGTGATGCAGGCCGCCGACGTCCCGGGCGCGTCCGCCGCCCCCGACCCCGCCGTCGACCGATCCGAGGAGACGCGATGACCGAGAAGCCGTACGAGCCGCTGCGCCCGTCCAAGGGACCGTTGGGGGAGCTGTTCGCCCCGGTGGCCGGGTTCGGCGTGACGTTCTCGTCGATGTTCCGGCCCACGGTGACCGAGCAGTACCCGCGCACCAAGACGGCGCCGCAGCGCCGGTACCACGGGCGCCACCAGCTCAACCGCTACGCGGACGGGCTGGAGAAGTGCATCGGCTGCGAGCTGTGCGCGTGGGCGTGCCCCGCGGACGCGATCTACGTGGAGGGCGCGGACAACGCGGAGCTGCCCGACGGCGAGCACATGTCGCCCGGCGAGCGCTACGGCCGCGTCTACCAGATCAACTACCTGCGCTGCATCTTCTGCGGGCTGTGCATCGAGGCGTGCCCCACCCGGGCGCTCACGATGACGAACGACTACGAGCTCGCGGGCCCCGACCGCGCCGGGATGATCTACGAGAAGCAGGACCTGCTCGCCCCGCTCGCGGAGGGGATGCTCGCCGCGCCGCACCCGATGGTCGAGGGGACGACGGACACCGAGTACTACCGCGGCGAGGTCACGGCGCCGACGGCGCAGCAGGTCGACTGGGTGCGCGAGCACCGGCCCGACGACCCGACCCTGGACGCCGCCGCCCAGGTCGTGCACGGGGACGCGCCGCCCCCCACCCCGCGCCGGCACCGGCTGCGCGGCAGCGCCACGAAGGCCGCCGTCGCGACCCGGCAGGCCGCCGAGGGCGGGCACGTCGCGACGCTGCCCACGCCCGACCTCACGGACTCCGACCCCGCGGGCGGCCGGCCGTGACCGCGTCGGGCGCGGAGGCCGCGCTGTTCTGGGTGCTCGCGCCGCTCATGGTGCTCGCCGCGCTCGGGCTGCTGTTCGCCCGCAAGGCGGTGCACGCCGCGGTGTGCGTGATGTTCGTGATGGTCGGGCTGGCCATCCTCTACGTGGCGCAGGAGGCTCCGTTCCTCGGCGTCGTGCAGGTGGTGGTCTACACGGGCGCCGTGATGATGCTCTTCCTGTTCGTGCTGATGCTGGTGGGCGTCGACTCCGCCGACTCGCTGACCGAGACCATCAAGGGTCAGCGCTGGCTGGGCGTGCTGCTCGGCCTGGGGCTGGTCGTGGTGCTGCTCGGCGTGATCGCGCAGGCGGCGTTCCCGCCCGCGGTCGGGCTCGCGGCGAGCGAGGAGCTCACCAACCCGGTGGCCCTGGCCCGGGTGCTGCTGGGCGACTACGTCCTCGCGATGGAGGTGGTCGGCGTCCTGCTGGTCACCGCCGCGCTGGCCGGCCTCGTGCTCACGCACCGCCGCCGGCTCAGCGTGCGGCCCACGCAGCGCGTCCTCGCGGCCGCGCGCGTCGCCGCCCTGCCGCAGGGCAGCACGCTCACGCCGCTGCCCGCGCCCGGCGTCTACGCGCAGAACAACGCCATGGACACGCCGGCGCTCGGCCCCGACGGCGAGCCGCTGCCGCACTCCGTGCCGCGCGTGCTGCGCATCCGCGGGCAGGAGCGGTCGGCCACCGCGGTGCTCGCCGAGGAGGAGACGCTCGTGGCGCGCGACGACCTGCGCGTCCTCGGCGTCGGCCCCGCGGCGGACACGACGGTCGAGCAGGTGGGCGACCCGGTCGCGACGGGCACGACCGACGAGGGCTCCGACGACGAGGACGGGGAGGTGCGCTGATGGAGATCACCAACTACCTGGGGCTGGCCGCGATCCTGTTCGCGATCGGCGCGACTACGGTGCTGCTGCGGCGGAACGCCATCGTGGTGTTCATGGGTGTGGAGCTCATGCTCAACGCCACCAACCTCGCGTTCGTGACGTTCGCGCGCATCCACGGCGACGTGACGGGCCAGGTGCTCGCGTTCTTCGTCATGGTGGTCGCGGCGGCCGAGGTCGTGGTGGGCCTCGCGATCATCATCACGATCTTCCGCTCCCGCCGGTCGGCCTCGGTCGACGACGTCAACCTGCTGCACAGCTGAGAGGCGACCTGTGGACACGCAGACGACGATGCAGACTCTCTCCCTCGCCCCCTGGCTGGTCGCGACCCCGATGATCGGCGCCCTCGTGCTGCTGGTCGCCGGCCGGCGCACCGACAGGTGGGGGCACTGGCTGGGCGTGCTGGCCAGCGCGGCGACGTTCGTCGTCGGGCTGGTGATGCTGCTCGACATGCTCGGCACCCCCGCCGACCAGCGGGTGGGCACCCAGACCGTGGGCACCTGGATCGACTCGGGGCCCCTGCACGTGGACCTCGGGTTCCAGGTGGACCCGCTGTCGATGACGTTCGTGATGCTCGTGACGTTCGTAGGCACGCTGATCCACGTGTACTCCGTGGCGTACATGGACCACGACGTCGACCGGCGCCGGTTCTTCGGGTACCTCAACCTGTTCGTCGCGGCGATGCTGCTGCTGGTGCTCGCGGACTCCTACCTGCTGCTCTTCGTCGGCTGGGAGGGCGTGGGCCTGGCGTCGTTCCTGCTCATCGGGTTCTGGGACGGCAAGCGGGAGAACGCGGTCGCGGGCAAGAAGGCGTTCGTCATGAACCGCGTCGGCGACATGGGGCTGATCGTCGCGATGATGCTCCTGCTCGCGACCTTCGGTTCGCTGAGCTTCGGCACGGTGCTGCCGGCGGCCGGCGAGGGGGCGACGGCGGCCGGTCAGGGCGTGCTGACGGCCGTCGGCCTCATGCTCCTGCTCGCCGCGTGCGGCAAGTCGGCGCAGCTGCCGCTGCAGGCGTGGCTCGGGGACGCGATGGCGGGCCCGACGCCGGTGTCCGCGCTGATCCACGCCGCGACGATGGTGACCGCCGGCGTGTACCTGCTGGTGCGCTCGGGCCCGATCCTCGAGGCCGCGCCGGACGCGCAGCTCGTCGTCGCGATCGTCGGCGCGCTGACCCTGCTGTTCGGGGCGGTCGTCGGCACCGCCAAGGACGACATCAAGAAGGCGCTCGCGGCCTCGACGATGTCGCAGATCGGCTACATGATGCTGGCCGCCGGCCTCGGGCCGATCGGGTACGCGTTCGCGATCTTCCACCTGCTCACGCACGGCTTCTTCAAGGCCGGGCTGTTCCTCGGTGCCGGGTCCGTGATGCACGCGATGGACGACGACGTGAACATGCGCCGCTTCGGCGGCCTCGCCCGGCTGCTGCCGGTCACGGCGATCACGATGGGCCTGGGTTGGCTGGCGATCCTCGGCGTCCCGCCGTTCTCCGGCTTCTGGTCGAAGGACAAGATCATCGAGGCCGCGTTCGTCGGCGAGGGCTGGCGGCCGTGGGTGTTCGGGCTGGCGGCGCTGCTCGGCGCCGGGATCACGGCCTACTACATGTCGCGGCTGTTCTTCATGACCTTCATGGGCCGCCGACGGTGGCGGCCCGACGAGAGGTCCGGGGACGACGGCGCCCCCGTGCGGCACCCGCACGAGGCCCCGCGTCTCATGACCTGGCCGATGATCGTGCTGGCCGCGGGGTCCGTGTTCCTCGGCGGGATCCTGGCGCTGGGCGACCGGTTCGTCACCTGGCTGGAGCCGGTCACCGGGCACGTGGAGCATCACGAGCCGGTGCTGCCGGTGTGGCTGCTCATGACGCTGACCCTGGCGCTCGTGGTGCTCGGCGCGTTCCTCGCGTTCCGGCAGTACTGGGTCGCGGCCGTGCCGGTCGAGCCGCCGCCGGCGCCCGCCGTCGTGCGGGCGGCGCGGGTCGACCTGTACCAGGACGCCGTCAACGAGTCGCTGGTCATGCGGCCGGGGCAGTACCTCACCCGGGCGCTCGTGTACTCGGACCGCACGGCCGTCGACGGCGGCTGGCTGGGCCTGGCCGGCGGCATCGGGCGCCTCGGCGCGCGGCTGCGGCGGATGCAGAACGGCTACGTGCGGTCGTACGCGGCGACGATGCTCGGCGGCCTCGGTGTCGTCGGGCTGGTCGTCTGGGTCCTGGCGAGCTGATCGGGATGTGGGGCGCAATGGCGATGACGCCGCACGTGATGCCGAGCTTGACGCCGGTCACGACGTCGACGACGAAGGACGGGGAAGCATGACGATGTCCACAGGGTTCCCCTGGCTCACGGTCCTCATCGTGTGGCCGCTGGTGGCCGCGGCCGCGACGGCCCTCACGGGCGTGGGCCGGGGCCGCCCGGCCGCCGGCCCGGTCACCGGGGGCAGGTTCGGCGCGGGCGCCGCCCGCACGGTCGCCCTGGTCGGCGCACTGGTGGAGGTGCTCCTGCTGGTCGGGGCCTTCGCGGCCTTCGACACCGGCGACGCGGGGACCCACCAGCTCACCGAGACGTACGCCTGGATCCCGCCGATCGGGGCCAGCTACGCCGTCGGCGTCGACGGCGTGGGGCTGCTCCTCGTCGCGCTGTCGGTGGGTCTGGTGCCGCTGGTGATCCTCGCCGCCTGGCGAGAGCAGGGCGGCGACCACGTGCGCCTGCGTCGCTACCTCGCCACCGTGCTGCTGCTCGAGGCGTTCATGGTGGCGGTCTTCGTCGCCCGCGACGTGTTCCTCTTCTACGTGGTGTTCGAGGCCATGCTGATCCCCGCCTACTTCCTCATCGGCGGGTTCGGGCAGGGGCCGCAGCGTCGGTACGCGGCCGTGAAGTTCCTGCTGTTCTCGCTGGCCGGCGGCCTGGTCATGCTGGTGGGCGTCATCGCGCTCTACCTGCAGGTGCCGGCCGCGGACCGCGGCCCGCAGGCCTTCCTCACCGACAACCTCACGGGGCTGACGCTCGACCCGACGGCCGAGAAGCTCATGTTCTGCGCCTTCTTCCTCGCGTTCGCGATCAAGGCGCCGATGTTCCCCGTGCACTCGTGGCTGCCCGACGTCACGCAGCACTCGACGGCGGGCACCTCGACGCTCCTCATCTGCGTGCTCGACAAGGTGGGCACCTTCGGGATGCTCACCCTGTGCCTGCCGCTGTTCCCCGAGGCGAGCCGCTGGGCGGCGCCGTTCGTGATCGTGCTCGCGGTGATCTCGATCCTCTACGGCGCGATCCTCGCGATCGGCCAGAGCGACCTGCTCCGGCTCATCGGCTACACCTCGGTGTCGCACTTCGGGTTCATCGTCCTGGGCATCTTCACCTTCACGTCGCTGGGCACCGCGGGCTCGGGGCTGATGATGCTCAACCACGGCATCTCCACCGGCGCGCTGTTCCTGATCGCCGGGTTCGCGATCGCGCGGCACCCGCGCCAGAGCCAGCTCATCGGCGACTACGGCGGCCTGCGCCGCGTCGCGCCGATCCTGGGCGGCACGTTCCTCGTGGCCGGCCTGTCCGCGGCCGCCCTGCCCGGCCTCGCGACGTTCGTCTCCGAGATCATGGTGTTTCTCGGCTCGTACGCCCGCTGGCCCGCCGCCGTCCTCGTGGCCGTGCCCGCCGTCGTCCTCGCCGCCGTCTACGTGCTGCTCACCTATCAGCGCATGTTCACGGGGGAGACGACGCCCGAGCTCGCGTCCGCGCGCGACCTCGACGGCCGCGAGAAGACCGTGGCCGGCGTGCTCGTCGGAGCGCTGCTCGTGCTCGGCCTCGTGCCCGGACCGGTGCTCGACTACGTGCGCGCGCCCGGGGAGGTCGCGGTCGAACAGGTCGGCGAGACGGACCCGCCGCCCGACGTCGTTGTGGGTGCGCTCGTGGCCCCCCAAACCGGACACGGAGGGGCCACGAGCGCACCCACAACGACTACCGAGGGGAGCCTGCTGTGAACGACTTCGTCGCCCCGCCCATCGACTGGGCGGCCGTCTCGCCGGTGCTGATCGTGCTGGCGGCGGGCGTGCTCGGCGTGCTGCTGGAGGCGTTCGTGCCCGAACGGGCGCGCCGCGCGACGCAGCTCACGCTCACCCTGGCGGCGCTCGCGGGCTCGCTCGTGGCGGTCGGGCTGCTGTGGGACCGGGTGCAGGAGAACGCGGTCTCCGTGGTCGGCGGGTCGTACCTGCTGACGCCGTTCGGCCTGGGCGTGCAGGCCGTGATCGGCGTGTGCGCGCTGCTGGGCGTGCTCGTCGTCGCGGAACGCACCACGACCGGGCAGGACGCGTTCGCGCCGGCCGCGGCCGCCGTGCCGGGGACCGCGTACGAGGACGAGACCCGTCGCGCGGGCCTGCAGCAGACCGAGATCTTCCCGCTCCTGCTGTTCTCGACCGGCGGCATGCTGCTGTTCCCGGCCACCGACGACCTCATCGTCATGTTCGTCGCGCTCGAGGTGCTGTCCCTGCCGCTGTACGTGCTGTGCGCGACGGCGCGCCGCCGGCGGCTGCTCAGCCAGGAGGCCGCGTTCAAGTACTTCGTGCTGGGCGCGTTCGCGTCCGCGCTGTTCGTCTTCGGCATCGCGCTCGTCTACGGCTTCGCCGGCACCGTGCGGCTGCAGGGCGTGGTCCAGGTGCTCGCAGACCCGTCCGGCTCGCCGCTGGGGTCGATGACGGCCCTGGTCGTGGTCGGGCTGCTGCTCGTGCTCAGCGGCCTGCTGTTCAAGATCGGCGCCGCGCCGTTGCACGCCTGGACCCCGGACGTGTACCAGGGCGCCCCCACGCCGATCACGGGCTTCATGGCGGCGTGCACCAAGGCCGCGGCGATGGGTGCGCTGGTACGCGTGCTGTTCACCCTGGCGAACGGCCTGAGCCCCGCGGTCCGGCACGACGTCGAGGTCGCGCTCTGGGCGGTCGCGATCCTCACCATGCTCGTCGGCACCGTCGTCGGCGCCGTGCAGACCGACGTCAAGCGCCTGCTCGCGTACTCCGCGATCGCGCACGCCGGGTTCCTCCTGGTCGGCGTCGTCGGGATGGACGAGGCCGGCTCGCGGGCGGTGCTCTTCTACCTGCTCGCCTACGGGCTCGCGTCCATCGGCGCGTTCGCGGTCGTCACGCTGGTGCGTGAGCGCACGGTGTCGGGCGACGAGTCCGGTGACAGGGCGGACGGGCCGGTCCCCGACGACGGCGTGGTGCTGGGCGAGGCCACGCGACTGGCGCAGTGGGCGGGCCTGGGCCGCAAGGCCCCGTGGCTCACCGCGGCGTTCTCCCTGTTCCTCCTGTCGATGGCGGGGATCCCGCTCACGGCCGGGTTCGTGGCGAAGTTCGGCGTCTTCTCGGCCGCCGTCGAGGCGGGGGCGTGGCCGCTCGCGCTGCTCGGCGTGCTCGCGTCCGCCGTCTCCGTCTTCTTCTACGTCCGCGTCATCGTGCTCATGGTCCTCACCCCGCCGCCCGGCGAGGACCGGGGCGCCTCGGCGGGCGCGGCCCCGTCCGGGACGACGGAGGGCGACGAGCAGGGCTCCGGCAGCGGTGGCACCGCCACGGTGACGGGCGCGGCGACCCGCACGCTCGTCTCGCGCACGGTCGTGACGGTGGTCGGCTCGCGCGGCCCCGCGGCGTTCGCGATCGCGGTGTGCGCGGTGGGCGTGCTGCTCCTCGGCATCCTCCCGGCGGGAGCGCTGGACCTCGTCGGCCAGGCGGCGCAGTTCCGGCCGTGAGCACAGGGCGCCGACGCGGTGGGAGCAGGCCCGGCGGGCGTGAGCGACCCGACGCGGCCGAGGGCCGTCTCGGTGCGGTGTTCGGCGCCCCGGCCGGATAGGTTCGGACAGTGACTCGCGCTCCTTCCGCCTCGGCCCCCCGGCCCCGGCCCACGCCGCCTCCGGCGCCGCCGGCGATCCCGCTGTCCGACCCGGCGCTCGCCGACCGGCTCGCCGAGCGCATGGCGCGGGTGGACGCGGCGCTCGACGACGCCGTGGCCTCGGCGGACGCCCTGGCCGACGACGCGTCGCGGCACCTCGTCGCGGCCGGCGGCAAGCGGTTCCGCCCGCTGCTCACCCTGCTCGCGGGCGAGCTGGGCGACGGGTCGCGCCCGGAGCTCGTCGACGCGGCGGTCGTCGTGGAGCTCACGCAGGTCGCGTCGCTGTACCACGACGACGTCATGGACTCCGCGCCGCTGCGCCGCGGAGCGCCCGCGGCGCACACCGTGTGGGGCAACTCGGTCGCGATCCTGGTGGGCGACCTCCTGTTCGCCCGGGCATCCGCGCTCGTCGCGGGCCTCGGCCCGGAGGCCGTGGTGCTGCAGTCGCGCACGTTCGAGCGCATGTGCCTCGGCCAGCTGCACGAGACGATGGGCCCGGGGACCGACGAGGACCCGGTGGAGCACTACCTGCAGGTGCTCAGCGACAAGACGGCGTCGCTGCTCGCGACGTCGGCGCGCCTCGGCGCGATGTTCGGCGGCTGCGAACCGGCGGTCGTCGAGGCCGTGGCGGCGTACGGCGAGAAGGTGGGCGTCGCGTTCCAGCTCGCCGACGACGTGCTCGACATCTCGTCCTCCGGTGACGAGTCCGGCAAGACGCCCGGCACCGACCTGCGCGAGCACGTGCCGACGATGCCGGTGCTGCTGCTGCGCCAGCGGGTCGCGCTGGGCCAGGGCTCCGCGGCGGACGCGGCGCTCGTCGCCCGGCTCGACGGCGACCTCGACGGCGACGACGCGCTCGCCGCCGTCGTCGCGGAGCTGCGGGCGCACGACGTGCTCGCCGAGACCCGCGCGCTCGCCGGCCGGTGGGCGCGCGAGGCCGCCGCGGAGCTGGCTCCGTTGCCCGACGGCCCGGTCAAGCAGGCGTTCGGGGACCTCGCGGAGGCGTTGGCCGACCGGACGGCGTGACCGGGCGCGCCGACGGGGTCAGGTGGCGGCCACCCGCGTGAGCGTCAGGGCGATCGCCGCGCCGGCGAGCAGGTACGGGCCGAACGCCAGCGCCGTCCCGCGCGACGCCCGCCGGGAGGCCATGAGGGCGAGCGCCACGGACCCGCCGAGCAGGATCGGGAGCACCGCCGCGGCGACGAGCGTCGACCAGCCGTACCAGGCGGTGACGAGGCCGAGGAGCGCGGCGAGCTTGACGTCGCCGCGGCCCATCCCCGAGCGGTGGACGAGGTGCAGCAGCAGGTACGCCCCGCCGAGCAGGAGGCCGCCGAGGAGCGCCCGCAGCGCCGCGTCCCACGTCCCGCCGGCGAGCGCCGCGAGGGCGAGCAGCGCGGCGACGACCGCCGTCGTCGGGTAGGTGAGGGCGTCCGGCAGCCGGTGCGTGCGGGCGTCGATCACCCACAGCGCGGCCCCCGCCGTAGCGGCGACGACGAGCGCCGGCGTCGCCCAGCCGGGTCCGCTCGCCCACACCGCCCAGGCCGCGGCGGGGGCGGCTCCCCACGTCACCGCGCGGCGGTGGGGCGCGACCTCGGCACGGGCACGCTGGAGGATCGGGGGCACGTGCGGATGCTATGCGCCGGCGTCCGGGTGCAGGGAGCGCCGTCCACAGCCCGTCCACGGCCCGTCCGCGGCCCGTCCGCGGCCCGTCCGCGGCCCGTCCGCGGCCCAGGGCGGCGCGGGCCGGTCAGGCCGGGAGCGCCACGGCGTCGGCCGCGAGGACGAGCTGCGCGACGCACACCGCCGCCACGGCGAGGCTCAGCAGGAACGGCGCGCGGCTGTGCGGCCGCGCGAGCCCCACGGCCCCGGCGAGGGCGGCGAGCACGACGGCGCCGCCGGCGAGCGTCGCCGACGCGACGGGGGGCGTTCCCGGCGGGCCGAGGAGGATCACCACGCTGCCCGCCGCGAGGACCACGGGCGCCAGCACGCTCGCGCCCCGGCGCCCCAGGCGGTGCGGCAGTCCTCGCACCCCGGTGGCGTCGTCGTCCTCGAGGTCCGGCAGCACGTTGGCGAGGTGGGCGCCGACGCCGAGCAGCGCGGCCGCGCCGACCGTCCAGCCGGCGACGACGCGGCCGTCGCCCGCCGCGGCCACCACGAACGCCGGCAGCAGGCCGAAGCTCACGGCGTAGGGCAGCCACGACAGCGGCGTCGACTTGAGCCGCGCGTTGTAGGACCAGGCGCTGCCGACCGCGGCGACGTGCAGCAGGCCCGGCACGAGCCCCGTCGCGAAGGACAGGACGACGCACACGGCCAGGGCGGCGAACGCGGCCGTCCGGAGCGTGCGGGGCGCGACGGCGCCCGTCACGGTCGGCTTGTCCGCGCGCCCGACGCGCCGGTCGCGCGCGGCGTCCAGCCAGTCGTTGCTCCACCCCACCGACAGCTGGCCGGCGGCCACGGCCCCCGTGACCAGGAGGGCGCGGCCCACGGGGAAGCCGACGCCGACGGCGAACACCAGGGCCAGCCCCGTGACCACCGCCGCGGGGGCCGGGTGCGTGGCGAGCAGCAGGCCGCGCACCCGCGCCGCGGGCGTGACCCGCGCCGTCCCCGTCGTGTCGCCGCCCACGGGGGCAACCTACGCCGCCGGGCCCGCTCCCGCCGGGACACGGGCGCGGCGGGAGCGACCGGCCCCCGCGCGGGGGAACGGCAGCGGTGTCACCATGCGAAGCATGTCGCGCGTCCTGGCCGTCGCCCCCGTCCTGCCCGGTCCGGCGCACCCGCAGGGGCGGATCGCCGAGACGGTCGCCCCGCTCCTGACAGACGCCGGGCCGCGGCGCGAGCTCGCCCGGCGGCTGCACGCCGCGGCCGGGGTGCGCACCCGGCACCTCGCGCTCCCGCTCGACGACTACGCGCGGCCGTTCGGGTTCGCGGACGCCAACGCCGTGTTCGCCCGCGAGGGGACGGCGCTGGCCGAGCGGGCGTGCCGGGAGGCGCTCGCGGCTGCGGGTGTGGACCCGGGCGACGTGGACCTGCTGTTCTTCACGTCGGTGACGGGCGTGGGGGCGCCGTCGGTCGACGCCGGGCTGGTGGGCCGTCTGGGGCTGCGACCCGACGTGCGCCGCGTGCCCTCCTTCGGGCTCGGGTGCGCGGGCGGCGCCGCCGGGCTGGGGCACCTGCACGAGTACCTCGCGGGGCACCCGGACCAGGTGGCGCTGCTGGTCTCCGTCGAGCTGTGCTCGCTCACGCTGCAGCGGGACGACGGCTCGACCGCGAACCTGCTCTCGTCCGGCCTCTTCGGGGACGGGGCGAGCGCCGTGGTCGTCGCCGGCGACGACGTCGCGCCCCGGGGCCCACGCCCCGCGCCGCGGGTCGTGGACGCCCGCAGCCGGCTCTACGCCGGCACCGAGCGGCTCCTGGGGTGGGAGGTCCGGGACACCGGGTTCGGCATCGTGCTGTCGGCGGAGCTGCCGGAGCTGCTGCGGGCGCACCTCGCGGGCGACGTGAAGGACCTGCTGGCGGTGCACGGGTTCGAGCCGGGCGACGTCGGCACCTGGGTGGTGCACGCCGGTGGGCCGAAGATCGTCGACGCCGTGCGGGATGCCCTCGACCTGCCCGAGGAGGCGCTGGCCCGCACCCGCGCGACCCTGGCGGCCGAGGGCAACCTGTCGTCGTCGTCCGTGCTGCACGTGCTCGCCGCGACGCTCGACGACGGCGCGCCGCCGCCGGACGGATGGGCCGTGCTCATGGCGTTCGGGCCCGGCGTCGCGGTCGAGCTCGTGCTGCTGCGGGCGCCTGCCGCGGGGTCGGTATGAGCGCGGCCCTCTACGCCGCCCTGGTGCTCGCGACCGGCCTGGAGCGGCTGGCCGAGCTCGTCGTGTCGGCGCGGCACGCCCGCTGGTCGTTCGCGCGCGGGGGCGTCGAGTCCGGTCGAGGCCACTTCCCGGCGATGGTCGCGCTGCACACCGGGCTGCTGGCGGCGTGCGTCGTGGAGGTCGTCGTCGCCGACCGACCCTTCCTGCCGTGGCTCGGTTGGCCCATGCTCGTGCTCGTCCTCGCGAGCCAGGGCCTGCGCTGGTGGTGCATCGCGACGCTGGGGGAGCGGTGGAACACGCGCGTGATCGTGGTGCCCGGGCTGCCGCTGGTGCGCCGTGGCCCCTACCGCTGGCTGGCGCACCCCAACTACGTGGCCGTGGTGGTCGAGGGCGTCGCGCTGCCGCTGGTGCACACGGCGTGGGTGACGGCGCTGGCCTTCACCGCCCTGAACGCGTGGTTGCTCCTCGGGTTCCGCATCCCCGCCGAGGAGCGCGCTCTGCGGGCTTCCCGGGTCGCCTGATGCCCGGCCGCCCGCCCGACCGGGGCGTCGACGTCGAGACGGACGTGCTCGTGGTCGGCGGCGGCCCCGTGGGCCTCGCGGCGGCGATCGAGGCGCGGCGGGCCGGGCTGGGCGTCGTGGTGCTGGAGCCCCGGACGGCGCCGGTCGACAAGGCGTGCGGCGAGGGGCTGATGCCGGGCACGCTCGCCGCCGTGCGGCGGCTGGGGGTCGACCCGCCGGGCTGGCCGCTGCGCGGGATCTCCTACCGTCAGGACGGGGTGGTCGCCGACCACCGCTTCGCGGCCGGGCCCGGCCGCGGCGTGCGCCGCACGGCCCTGCACGCCGCGCTGCACACGGCCGCGCTCGACGCCGGCGCGGCCGTGCTGCCCCGGCGGGCCGGCGCGGTGGTGCAGGACGCCGACGGCGTCGTGGCCGCCGGGGCCCGCGGCCGGTGGCTGCTCGCCTGCGACGGGCTGCACTCGCGGGTCCGCCGGGAGGTGGGGCTCGACGTGCGCGACGGCGGCCCCCGCGACGACGACCCCCGCCGCGTCGTGCGCCGGCGCGTCGGCCGCGACCGCGGGCGGCGGTTCGGGCTCCGCCAGCACTTCCGGGTGCCGCCGTGGACGGACCTGGTGGAGGTGCACTGGGCTCCGCGGGTCGAGGCGTACGTCACGCCCGTGGCCCCCGACCTCGTGGGCGTGGCCGTGCTCGGCCCGCCGGGCGTGGACCTCGACGCGGCGCTCGCGACCCTGCCGGAGCTCGCCGGCCGGCTGGCGGGCGCACCGGCGGTGGGGCCGGTGCGGGGTGCCGGACCGATGCGGGCGCGCAGCAGGGCACGGACCGCCGGGCGGGTGCGGCTGGTCGGGGACGCGTCCGGCTACGTGGACGCGCTGACGGGGGAGGGGCTGCGGGTCGGGTTCGCGCAGGCGCGCGCCGCCGTCGCGGACCTCGACGACCCGGCCGGGTACGAGCGGGCGTGGGCCGGGGTGACCCGCGACGTGCGATGGCTCACGACCGGCCTCGTGGCGGCGGCGACGTCGCCGCTGCGCGGTCGCGTCGTGCCGACGGCGGCCCGCGCGCCGGCGCTGTACGGCGTGGTGATCGAACGGCTGGCCCGCTGACGAAAGCCCGAGGCAACTGTGACCGATCTGCAAGACGGCCCGTTCACATGGCGGGACGGTTGTGGCACCCTGGGTAAGGCTGGACCCAGACAGGTGAGGTAAGCCTCACCCGATCGCAGGAGAATCCTCCTAGAATCGAACGCCACGCATCCCCGATCCGGAAGGCGTATCCCGCAGTGAGCAGCATCCGACCTCTGCGCGTCGCGATCGTCGGCGCAGGCCCCGCCGGCATCTACGCCGCGGACATCCTGTCGAAGACCGACCTCGACGTGAGCATCGACCTCTTCGAACGCCTGCCCGCCCCGTTCGGCCTCGTGCGCTACGGCGTCGCCCCGGACCACCCGCGCATCAAGCAGATCATCACCGCCCTGCACCGAGTGCTGGCCCGCGGCGACGTCCGCCTGCTGGGCAACGTGGACTACGGCGTCGACCTCAAGCTCGACGACCTGCGCCAGTTCTACGACGCCGTGATCTTCTCCACCGGCGCGATCAAGGACCACGAGCTGCCGGTGCCCGGCATCGACCTCGAGGGCTCGTACGGCGCCGCGGACTTCGTGTCCTGGTACGACGGCCACCCCGACGTGCCGCGCACCTGGCCGCTCGAGGCCAAGGAGGTCGCCGTGCTCGGCGCCGGCAACGTCGCCCTCGACGTCGCGCGCATCCTCGCCAAGCACGCGGACGACCTGCTGCCCACCGAGATCCCGGCCAACGTCTACGACATCCTCAAGTCCTCGCCGGTCACCGACGTGCACGTCTTCGCCCGCCGCGGCCCGGCGCAGGTGAAGTTCTCGCCGCTGGAGCTGCGCGAGCTCGGCCACGTGCCGGACGTCGACATCGTCGTGTACCCCGAGGACTACGACTTCGACGAGGGCTCGATGGCCGCCGTCGAGTCGTCCAACCAGACCAGGCAGGTCGTCAAGACGCTCACGGACTGGACGCTCGTCGACCCGTCGACGCAGAAGGCGTCCCGCCGCCTGCACCTGCACTTCCTGCACGCGCCGGCCGAGATCCTCGGCGAGGACGGCAAGGTCGTGGGGCTGCGCACCGAGCGCACCGCGCTGCAGGGCGACGGCACGGTCAAGGGCACCGGCGAGCACCACGACTGGCCGGTCCAGGCCGTCTACCGCGCGGTCGGCTACTTCGGCTCGCCGCTGCCGGAGATCCCCTTCGACGAGCTCAAGGGCGTCATCTCCAACCGCGAGGGCCGCGTCGTCGACCTCGACGGCGAGCACCTGCCCGGCGTGTACGCCACCGGCTGGATCAAGCGCGGGCCGGTCGGCCTCATCGGCCACACCAAGTCCGACGCGTCCGAGACGATCCGCCACCTCGTGGAGGACGTCACGGGCGTCGGCGACGGCGGCGACGTCGCGACCGGCGACCTCGCCGGCGGTCGCGCCGCGACGCAGGCCGACCCGCAGGCCGTGCTCGACTTCCTCGCCGACCGCGGCGTGGACGTCGTGGAGTGGGCCGACTTCGAGCTCCTCGACGAGCACGAGAAGTCGCTGGGCGAGCCGCACGGCCGCCAGCGCATCAAGGTCGTGCCGCGCGACGAGATGCTCGACATCGCCAAGGGCCGCGCGTCCTCCTGACGCGTCGACCGACACCTCGACGGCCCGGGCGGGAACCGCCCGGGCCGTCGGTGCGTTCCACCCGTGGGATCCTGCCGGTGCGCCGGCATCGGCAGGGCGCACGGAAGGAGACGGCAG
>Ga0160442_100259_pt1 | contig 33846 bp, 35 predicted proteins | sample HID1971M_E1MG_FD_108252 | JGI IMG/M metagenome (GOLD analysis project Ga0160442, IMG submission 108252) | Enriched millipede-associated microbial communities from UW Madison campus, WI, USA - HID1971M_E1 MG | ecosystem: Host-associated > Arthropoda: Insects > Digestive system > Unclassified ... | reverse complement strand
GTGACCGTGCCGCCGACCTTGCCGTCGTTGTCGGCGTAGGTCTTGAGCCAGAACCCGGGGACCTTGACGTAGTCCACGTCGATCCGCAGCGCGTCGCGGCGGGGCCCGCCGTTCGTCACCGGCACGTTGACCACGTCGATGCCGTTGATGCCGGTGAGCGGCAGCTGCAGGTCGCGCGTCTCGAGCTCGCCGTCGACGGAGAACACGTTGGCGTCCTCGCGCTTGCCGCAGTCCCCCGGCAGCGAGACGTTGATGTCGTACTCACCGCCGAACGTGATCCGCGCACAGGGGCCGAGCTCGAGCGCGAACTCCTTCTCGACGTCGTCCTGCGCCTTCTCCTCGGCCGGCGTTCCCGCGTCGGCCTTGCCGTCCTTGCCGTCCTTGCCACCCTTGTCGGCGTCCTTCGCGTCGGACGCCGTGCCGTCCGCACCCTGCGGGACGGCGCCCTCCGGGCCGGACGGATCGGCGGCCTCGTCGCCGGCCGTCGCCCCGTCGTCCGTCGCTCCCGTGCCGCCGCCCGTGGCGTCGTCGGTGCCGCCGGCGTCCCCGGCGCCCTCCGACGCGGACGGCGAGGGGCTGGGGGTCGGGTCGGTCTCGTCGTCGCCACCGCACGCCCACTCGAGCCACCCGAGCGGGTCCCAGCAGTCCGACGCGGTGCGCACCTGCGACGCCGGGGCGGCGGCCGCCTCGACCGCCGTCGTCCCCGTGCCCCCGAGGGCCAGCACGGCGACCGCGGCGACGACGGCCACGTGCCGCCCGCCGCGGGCCGGCTCCTCGTCGAACGGCAGGAGCTCGGCCATTCCGACGTCGCCGACGTCGCCGCCCTCCTGCCCCTGACGCGGGTCCGCGGGCACCGGGGCGGCGTCGCGGTCCGAGTCCGTCGCGGGCGCCCCGTCCGTCGCGGGCGCGGGCTCGGCGGCGTCGACGGCGGGCCGCGGCATCCACGACACCGCGAGGATGCCGCCGACGACGCCCAGGATCATGCCGACGCCGAAGCCGCCCAGGTTGACCCCGAGCAGCGAGTAGACCGAGATCGCCAGCGTGATGACGCCGTAGAACACCCGGAACTGCGGCTGCGTCATCACGAGGACGCCGAGGAGCACCAGCGCCACGGGCAGCAGCGTGGACTGCATGCCCTCGATGCCGAGCTGGATCTCGAAGTTGTCGATCTGCAGCCGGCCGGAGAACCACAGCACCAGGCCCGACAGGATCGCCAGCGCGCCGCCCCAGAAGGGCCGGTCCCGCCGCCAGGCGGCGAACCGCTGGCGGCGGGTGGCCGGCCCCTCCGGGGCCGACGCCGGCGCCTGCTCCGGGGCCGGCTCGGGGGACGCCTCCGGGGTCGAGGTGTTCTCGTCGCTCACGCGTGGACTCCCTGGTCGCCGGGGCCGCTCAGAAGCACTCGGTGCCGTCGGAGATCTTGAGGTGCAGGTCGGTGAGCTTGAAGACCGCGGCCGACGTGCTCGTCGAGACCTGCTTGAGGTCGTCGATGGTGATCGCGTCGGAGTCCATGGCGAAGTCGCCCTTGCTGCCGTGCGCCTTGGTGTTCACGGTGGAGGCGTCGACGCCGATCCGGATCTGGTTGAACTGCGCGGTGCCGCGCAGGTCGCTCATGCCGATCTGCAGGTCGGTCGCCTTGACCGGGTTCTTCGGGTCGGTGCCCGCGGAGATGAGCAGGCCCAGCGGCATGCCGGGGACCTTCACCGACTGGCACAGGTTGTGCAGGGTCGCGTCCTTGATGTTGGCGATCGCCACCGGGCGCGACTTGCCGTCGGCGTCCTTGGACTCGCCGGCGTACTGCGAGAAGCCGGTCCCGTCGAGCTTGTCCGCCGCGATCTTGAACTGCTGGCCCGAGATCGCCATCGACACCGGCACGGCGCCCTGGGCGACGCCGCCCATGAGGACGCCGATCACCGCCACCGTCGGGACCGCCGCGAGCATCGCACGGCCTCGACGCGTGCGCGTCAGTGCGCTGAGCTTCATTTCCCCTCCAACAAGACGACATGGCGACCCCTGTGTCGCCGACGAGTGGCGACGGTACGCTCCTTACTGAGGCAACGTCAATAGCAACGGTTGCCCGCGGCGCTTCACCCGCCAGGCGGCGCCGTCACCTCGTGGAACGGCCATATGCTCGGGGCATGGCAGCCGCGCGACGCACCCGGATGAGCCCCGACGAACGCCGGCAGCAGCTCGTCGCGCTCGGCGTCGCCGCGCTGGCCGACCGGCCCCTGGAGGCCGTCACCGTCGAGGACCTGGCCGCCCAGGCCGGCGTCTCCCCCGGGCTCGTCCACTACTACTTCGGCAACCGGCAGGGCCTGCACTCCGCCATCGTCCGCACGGCCCGCGACGCGATGCTGCACGCCACGCAGCCACGGCCCGAGCTGCCCCCGCGCGAGCGCCTCCGCGACACCCTCGACCGGTTCGTGGAGTTCGTGCACGACCACGACGCCACGTTCTACTCGCTCGTGCGCGGCGCGGCGTCCGGCGACGAGCACGTGCGCGCCACCATCCAGCACGCGCGCGACGTGCTGGCCGGGCACCTGCGCGACGCCTTCCAGGAGATCGGCGTCGCCCCCACCCCCCTGCTCGAGGTCGCGCTGCACTCCTGGATCTCGTTCGCCGAGCAGGCGCTCGTCGAGGCCGCGACCGACCCCGACATCGCCCCGTCCGACCTGGCCGACTTCCTCGAGCGCAGCGCCCTCGGCGTCCTCGCCGCCCTGCATCCCTCGGCCGGCTGAGCCCGTCGCGGCCCACGACAAAGCCCCGCGGGCCGCGACGGGGAGGGGGAGTCGTCGCGGGCCCGCGGGGCTGCTCGGTGCGGCCGACCGGAGGCCGGCCGGGGTCAGTTGCCGCTGCCGCCCTGGAGCAGGTCCTCGAGCCAGCCGGGCAGGTTGCCCGGGTCGGTCGAGTCGGAGCCCTGGTCCTGGTCCTGACCGTTCTGGTCGCCCTGGCCCTGACCGCCCTGGTCGCCCTGGCCCTGGTCGCCCTGGTCCTGGCCGTCCTGGCCGTCCTGGCCGTTCGGGTCCTGGCCCTCCTGGCCGTTCTGGCCCTGGTCGCCCTGACCCGTCGTGGCGGACTCGTCGCGGACCGCGAGGGTCACGTCGACGGTCTGCGTCTTGTCGTCGCGGACGTAGGTCAGCGTGACCTTCTGGTCGGCCGCCTTCTCCCGGACGTACGCCGTGAGCGACTCGGCGCCGTTGACGGCGTCGTCGTCGATCGCGACGATCACGTCGCCCGCCTGGAGGCCGGCGTCCGCGGCGGGAGACCCGGACGACACCTCGACCACCTGGGCGCCGCGGCGGGTGACGCCGTCGGCCGTGGCCGTCGCGTCCTGCATGGTCACGCCGAGGAAGGCGTGCTCCGCCGTGCCGTCCTTGATGAGCTGGTCGGCGATGTTGGTCGCGAGGTTCACCGGGATGGCGAACCCGAGCCCGATCGAGCCGGACTGCTCGCCGCTCATGCCGCTCGACATCGTGGCGATCGACGACGTGATGCCGATGACCTGGCCCTGCGCGTTGAACAGGGGGCCGCCGGAGTTGCCGGGGTTGATCGCCGCGTCGATCTGGATCGCGTTGGTGACGACCTGCGTGCTGCCGTCCTCCCCCGACGCCGAGACCGGGCGGTCCAGCGCCGAGACGATCCCGGTGGTGGCGGTGTTCGCCAGGCCGAGCGGGTTGCCGACGGCCAGCACGGCGTCGCCCACCGTGACGTCGTCGGACGAGCCGAACGACGCGGGCTTCAGGTCGTCCGGCGGGTTCTTCAGCTTGACGACGGCCAGGTCGGTGGTCGGGTCGGTGCCCACGATGGTCGCCTCGTACAGGCGGCCGTCGGACAGCGTGACCTGCACGGTGTCGTTCTGCGCGCCCGAGACGACGTGGTTGTTGGTGACGATGTGGCCCTGGTCGTCGTAGATCACGCCGGAGCCCTCGGCGCCGCCGGACTGGCTCTGCACCTGGATGGCGACCACGGACGGGGCGACGGCCGTCGTGACGGCCTCCCAGTTCGGGTTGTCCGAGGTCGAGTTCTTGACCGGGGCCTCGTCGGTGGGCTGCTGGTTCGTGCCGACGTTCGCCAGCGACGACGGGTTGTCCGCGTCGAACGCCCCGGTCGCCGCCGCGGTGCCCAGGCTCGCGAGGACGGCGGCGATGACGGCCGCGCTGGCCACCGGGACCCAGACGGACCGCTCGCGCTTCGTGGCGGTCCCACCCTCGGGCCCCTGCTGCGAGGACGTCTGGCCCAGGGCGTACGGGTTGCCCGGCCCCTGGCCGTACGGCTGACCCTGCGGGTGCTGGCCCTGCGGGTGCTGGCCCTGCGGGTGCTGGCCCTGCTGCGCCTGCGGGTACTGCTGCGGCGCACCCTGCGGGTGCTGCGACTGCTGCTGCGTGTAGTAGGGTGACCCGGGCGCCATCTGCCCGTACCGCGGCTGCTGCGCGCCGTACTGCTGTGGCGGCGCCTGCTGCGGGGCGGGCGGCTGCGGGGCCCCCTGGGTGGGGAGCTGCTGGGTCGGCTGCACGGTGAGGTGCTGGGTGTCCTGCGTGGCCGGCTGCGGCGCGGTGCGGTCCCCGGAACCCGGCTGCTCGGCCGGCTGCTCCGTGGGGTTCTCGCTCCGGTTCGGCTCGTCGGCGCCCGACGGCTGCGGTGCGCCCGGTGTGTCGGTGCTCATGGTGCCCTCCTCGATGTGTGCCTCCAGGAGACCACCCCATCCTGGCGTGGTGCTTGGCTCAACCTGAGAACTTGCTGCGAATCGCACAGCCTCCGGGTCAGAACGTCTCCCGGACGGCGGCGGCGACGCGCGCCGCGAGGTCTCGCGTCTCGGCGAGCCGGTCGGCGCGCGGCACGTGCACCTCGATCACCTGGACGCCTCGCGTCGGCGCCTGCAGGGCGTGCCGCAGCGAGCCGACGTCGAGCACGAGCTGGTGGTCCACGCCGTACCCGGCGCACAGCTGGGCCAGGTTCGCGCCGTGCGGGGTGCCGAAGACGCGCTCGAAGGTGGCGGCACCCCGCGCGGACGACGTCGCGAGCTCGCCGTGCTCGAGGGTGGCGAAGATGGAGCCGCCGTCATCGTTCACGACGACGACCTCGAGGTCGACCGGCGGCTCGTGCGGCCCGCGCAGCAGGCCGCCGGCGTCGTGCAGGAAGGTGAGGTCGCCGACCAGCGCCCGCGTGCGGCGGCCCTGGCGGGCGGCGGCGTGCGCGACGCCCGTCGCCGTCGACACCGTGCCGTCGATGCCGGCCAGCCCGCGGTTGGCGAGCACGTCGGGCAGGTCGCCGGCCTGCGGGTGGTCCAGCCCGAGCACGAGGTCGAGGTCGCGCACGGGGTTGGACGACCCGACCACGAGCACGTCGTCGGGTCCGAGCACGGACGCCACGGCGCGCGCGACGGCGAGCGCGGCGTGGGGGGCCGTCAGCAACCCCTCGGCCACGGCGGCGTCCGAGGTCGCGGCGTCCACGACGGCGGCGGCCGCGCGCCCCGCCGCCCGCCACCGGTCGAGGAACCCGTCGTCGCGCTCGGCGCCGGGCCCGACGGGCGCCGTCGGCGACGACCACCGGTCGGCGAGCGCGGGGACGACGACCTCGGCGTTGCGGGCGGCGTCCGGCCACGGCCCGCCGCCCGGGGCGACGACCGTGACGACGACGTCGGGCCGCCCCAGCAGCCGCTGCACGGGGCGGGACAGCGTCGGTCGGCCGAAGACGACGACGTGCTCGACGTCGCCGGTCAGCTCCTCGACCCCCAGCACCGAGCGGTACGCCGGCACGGCGTTCGGCCCGCCGCACGCGCCCGAGGACGGCTCGGCCAGCAGCGGCCAGCCCTGCGCCTCGGCGACGGCGCGCGCGACCGGCCCTGCGCCGTCGCCCGCGACGACGAGCGTGCGCGCGGGGTCGCCGTACAGCGCCGGGTCGTCGCCCGGCGCGGGGGCCGGGGGCACGACGGTGGTACGGCGGTAGCCGTCGGGCCACGTCTCCTCGGGCGGGAGCGGGGCGAGAGGCTCCGGCGGGTGCAGGGGGTCCCGGAACGCGAGGTTCACGTGCACCGGGCCGGCGTGACCGTCGCGCAGACCCTGGGCGGCCGCGAGCGCCCGGCCGAGCGTGCCGAGCAGGTCCCGCACCTCGCCGGTGCGGCCGTCCGGGGCGGGGACGTCGACGGCGTACCGCACGGCGGTGCCGAAGATGCCCACCTGGTCGGTGGTCTGCGAGGCCCCGGTGCCGCGCAGCTCGTGCGGGCGGTCGGCGGCGAGCACCACGAGGGGCACGCCGGTGTGGTGCGCCTCGAGCACCGCGGGGTGGAGGTTGGCGACGGCGGTGCCGGAGGTCGTGACGACGGCCACCGGCCGCGGCAGCTCGATCTGCTCGTCCTCTCCGACGCCACGGCGGACGGGCTCGGCACCCCGGGACAGGCCCAGCGCGAGGAAGCCGGCGGACCGCTCGTCGACGCGCACGTGCAGCGTGAGCAGGCCGGTGTCCGCGGCCTCGGCGAGCGCGTACGCGAGCGGGGCGGAGCGGGACCCCGGCGCCAGCACGACGTCCCGCACCCCCTGCAGCGCGAGGTCGGTCACGACCGCCCGCGCGGCGACCAGCGACGGGGGCAGCGGGGCGCTCACGCGGCCTCCTCGAGCAGGGCGGACAGGCGGGCGTACCGGGCCAGCCAGCGGTCGCGGGTCGCCGGGTCGGGCTCGGCCGCGGCGAGGGCGGCGGCGTCGGGAGCGGGGCGGCGCACGGGCAGCGCCCCGTCGACCGGCAGCAGCGGGTCGGCGACGACGTCGTGGACGAGGAGCTGCGACGTCGCGAGGCCGCAGGCGTACGGCAGCTCCGGCAGCGCCGCCGCGAGCGCGACCCCCGCGGCGAGGCCGACGGACGACTCGAGGGCGGACGACACCACGACCGGCAGTCCCACCCGCTCGGCGAGATCGAGGCAGGCCCGCACGCCGCCCAGCGGCTGCACCTTGAGCACGACGACGTCCGCGGCGTCCTCGCGCACGACCCGCAGGGGGTCGGCGGCACGGCGGATCGACTCGTCCGCGGCGACCGGGACGGGCGAGCGCAGCCCGCGACGGACGGCGGCCAGCTCGGGGACCGTGGCGCAGGGCTGCTCGACGTACTCCAGGCCACCGGCGGCGGCGTCCAGCACGGGGACGCGCGCGAGCGCCTCGTCGGTCGACCAGCCGCCGTTCGCGTCCACGCGGATCGCGCCGGTGCCCGGGCCGTGCAGGTCGTCGAGCGCGGCGCGCACGGCGGCGACGCGCGCCTCCTCGGCCTCGAGCGGCTCGAGCGCGCCGGGGCGCCCGTCGGCGGACGGACCGCGTTGGGCGACCTTGACCTTGGCGGTGCGGCAGCCGCCCGACGCGAGGACGATCTCCCGCGCCCGCTCCGGCCCGACCGCGGGGACGGTGACGTTCACCGGCACGCGGTCGCGCACCGGCGCGGGGAAGCCGACGTCGGCGGCCTCGCGGGCGGCGCGCAACCAGGTCACGGACTCCGGGTCGTCGTAGTCCCAGAACGGGGACAGCTCGCCCCAGCCGGCGGCGCCCCGCAGCAGCAGGCCGTCGCGCACGTCGAGCCCGCGAAACCTGGTGGTCAGCGGGGTGCGGTAGACGATCTCACGCAGCAGCTGCACGCGTTCAGGTTACTGGCCGGCACGGGCGCCGGTCGCAGGACGCGGGCGCGCCGGTCCGCCGCGACGCCCCCGCCCGGAGGTCGTTCGGCGGTCAGTCGGTGAAGTCCGTCAGCTCCGGCACGTACGTCAACGGGCTCGGAGCGGGACGGCCACCGATGCGCTGGGCGTCGCGGCGGACCGTCTCGGCGTCGTACACGAAGATCTCGTGCGCGACGTCCTCCGGGTCCACCACGTCGTCGTCCGGTTCCCGCACGCTCATGCCTCCAGGGTGCGCCCGCTCCCTCTCCTCGGTGGGGAAGGGCGCCGGGCGTGCCGCGTCGGGAGCGAGCCCGTGGTCGGCAGCGGTTGCACAAGGGTGCCAGGTGCGAGAACGTCGGACCCCGTCCCACCTGGGTCACACGGAGCTGACGTCAAAGACACGGACGGGGTTACGCAGTGAACGAGCAATCGGGCAAGGTCGACCAGCGTGGCGCGAGGCGGCACGCGCATGACGCGGCGGACAGGGTCGGGCGCGCGCTCAGGTCTCCGACCGCCGAGGTGGTGCCACATCCTGCCCTGGACTACCCGATCGGGACCGACGAGCAGCGGCGCAGCCCGATGGACTGGATCGTCTTCGGCGTCACCGCTGCCGTGGCCGTCGCCTTCCTCGTCTGGGGTTTCGTCGACACCGACAGCCTCGCGAGCGCCTCCAGCTCGGCCCTGGGCTGGGTGACCACGAACATGGGCTGGCTCTTCGTGCTGACCGCCAGCCTGTTCGTCGTGTACAGCCTGTGGCTGGCGATCAGCAAGTTCGGCGCCATCCCGCTCGGCGCCGACGGCGAGGCACCCGAGTTCCGCACGGTGTCCTGGGTGGCGATGATGTTCTCCGCCGGGATGGGCATCGGGCTGATCTTCTGGGGGGTCGCCGAGCCGCTCGCCCACTTCGTGGACCCGCCGCCGGGCACCGTCGACGCCGGCGACCCCGAGGCCGTCCAGCACGCGATGTCCACCACGATGTTCCACTGGACGCTGCACCCCTGGGCGATCTACGCCGTGGTCGGGCTGGCGATCGCCTACAGCGCCTACCGCAAGGGCCGCAAGCAGCTGATCTCCTCGGTGTTCGAGCCGCTGCTGGGCCGGCACGCGCACGGCCCGGTCGGGAAGGTCATCGACATGCTCGCGATCTTCGCGACGCTGTTCGGGTCGGCCGCCTCGCTCGGGTTGGGGGCGCTGCAGATCAAGAGCGGCCTGCAGGTCGTCGGCTGGGCCGGCGACGTCGGCAACGGCGTCCTGGTCGCGATCATCGCGGTGCTCACGGTCTGCTTCGTGCTCTCGGCGGTATCGGGCGTCGCCCGCGGCATCCAGTGGCTGTCGAACATCAACATGGTGCTGGCCCTGGCGCTGGCGGTGTTCGTCTTCGTGGTCGGGCCGACGGTGTTCATCCTGAACCTCATCCCGAACTCGATCGGCACCTACTTCCAGGACCTGGCGATGATGGCGGCCCGGACCGGCGCCGACAGCTCCGCCACCCCTGGCGGTGTCTCCACCAGCGACTGGCTGGCGCAGTGGACCGTCTTCTACTGGGCCTGGTGGATCTCCTGGACGCCCTTCGTCGGCATGTTCATCGCCCGGATCTCCCGCGGCCGGACGATCCGCCAGTTCGTCGGCGGTGTCCTCCTGGTGCCGAGCCTGGTCACCATCGTGTGGTTCTGCGTCTTCGGTGGCGCGAGCCTCTTCCTCCAGAAGGGCGGCACCGACATCGCCGGCGCCGGGGAGACGGAGGCGCAGCTGTTCGGGATGCTCGGCGAGTACCCGTGGCAGTCGCTCACCAGCGTGGTCGTGATGATCCTGGTCGCGATCTTCTTCGTCTCCGGGGCGGACGCCGCCTCCATCGTGATGGGCACGCTGTCGCAGCGCGGCAGCGCCGAACCGAGTCGTCCCAACGTCATCTTCTGGGGCGTCGCGACAGGTGCGGTCGCCGCGGTGATGCTGCTCGTGGGCGGGAACGATGCGCTCACCGGCCTCCAGAACCTCACCATCCTGGTCGCCCTGCCGTTCGTGGTCGTGATGGTGCTGCTGATGGTCTCACTGACCCGAGACCTCAACCAGGACCCGATGATCGTCCGGGCGAAGTACGCCCGGGAGGCCGTCAAGCAGGCGGTCATCGCCGGCGTCACCGAGCACGGGGACGAGTTCGCGATCGCGGTCGAACCCTCCGACCGGCCGATCACTCCCGACGGCGTCGAGGTGCCCGACGAGGTCGATCTTCCTGGCGACGTGGCGGCCCGCGCGGAGACCACCGACGGGGCCGACCGCGACACCGAGTAGAGGTCGCTCGGCGGTCAGTCGGTGGCGTGCCGCGCCCGGGCGGCGGACAGCGCGTCGTGCAGCTCGCGGGCGGCGGGGACCGCCACGACGATCCGCGCGCCGCGCGACGTGCGGACCTCGACGCCCGGCCCCGGTCCCCACAGCAGGCCGGTGACCTTGCCGGGCATCCGGCGCAGCCCCACCCCGCCGAGGCCCGCGGGGTCCACCCGGTCCACGAGCTCGACGGCGTCGATGTCGCCGGTGTCGACGACGGCACGGTGCAGCGGCCGGAACGCGAACACCGCGAACGCGTCCGCGACCGTGACCTCGATCCGGCAGACGATCAGTGCCGCTGCGACGAGGGCACCGACCGCGAGCGGGACGAGCGTGGCGACCAGGAGCCCGGGTTCACCGTGGAGCGCCGTCACCGCCCAGCCGATCCCCACGGCCTCGGCCATCGCGATCCCGACGCCGAGGCCTCGGATCCAGCGTGGGGTGGGCGCGGTGAACAGCTCGGCGGGCACGCGCCCCCCGGGGTCGGGCGCGCCGCTCACGGCGCGGGCACCCGCGTCGCGGCGCGGTGGGCGACGACCCCGGCGACCACGACGAGGGCGCCCTCGGTCACGAGCAGGACGAGGCCGGCCGTCTCGGCCGCGTCCGCGTCGACGAGGCCGCCGACCAGGACGACGAGGCCCACGACGACGACCGCCAGCCCGCCCCACCCCACGAGCGGGAGCGCCGCACGGTGCCCCGCGGCCCAGGCCTCCTCCGAGCGCTGGGTGGCCGGGGTCCGGATGCCGATCGCGCCGTTGGCACCGAGGCGCCCGCGCGCCGCCGTCAGGGTGATCAGCCACACCCCGACCGCGAGCACCATCGCCACCACGAGCACCACCATCAGACCACTCCTTCGTCGGATCGGACGTCGACGGTCCGGTCGCCGTCGTCGTCGGGGATGAACAGCTCGTCCACGCGGGTGCCGAACACCCGCGCCAGCCGGAACGCCAGCGGGAGGCTCGGGTCGAAGCGCCCCTGCTCGATCGAGATGATCGTGCGGCGCGACACCTCCGCCCGGGCGGCGAGGTCCGCCTGCGTCAGGCCCGCCGCCGCCCGCAGCTCCCGCACCCGGCTACGCACCGTCGCCCACCTGCCGCCGCCACGCGCGGCGCGCGCGCAGCCCGAGGTCGGCGAGGACGACGACGAGCCCGGCGAGCGGCAGCCAGCGGGCCCAGGCGCCGTCGGCCCACAGGCCGACCAGCACGACCAGCACGACCAGGACCAGGACGCTCACCGCGTCGACGAACGCGCCGGAGCTCGCCGTCACCCACACGCGGCGCTCGACCGAGTCCTCGGCCGCCTCCGGCGTCGCCGCCTCGACGCCCCGGCCGGCGGCGGACCGCACGAGCAGGTGCACGCCGACGGCCGCCGCGACCGCGAGCCCCACCAGCACACCGTCGAGCCCGTCCGCCGGCGCGTCGTCGCCCAGCAGGACGCCGAGCAGGCACCCCGTCACGACCAGGATCACGGCCGTCGCGGCGAGGGTGCGGGATGTGCGGGCCAGCATGCCGAGAGTGAAGCACACTTCACTCGATATGTGAAGCGAGCTGCACACGCCCGGCGGTCGCCAGGACCTCGACGACCCGCGGCACGGCCGAGCCCTGCACCCGCGCCGCACCCACGACGACGCCCCAGGCCCCGGCGCGTGCCGACGTGCCGGACAGCGGCTCGGCCGGCACGCCGGCGCCGCGCAGCGCGGACACCGCCCACGCCTCGCCGTCGCCGTCGGGCAGCCGTACGACGAGGTGCAGGCCGGCGGCGACCCCCTCGACGGGGAGGTGCGGGGCGTCGCGCGCGAGCGCGTCGAGCAGCAGCCCCCGACGGCGCCGGTACGCCAGGCGGGCCCGGCGCAGGTGCCGCGCGTACGCGCCGTCGGCGATCAGCCGGGCGAACGCGGCCTGCTCCGGCACCGAGCACCCGAGGTCCGCGCGCCGCTTGGCGTCGACGAGCGCCTCCCGCACCCCGGCCGGCGCGACGACCCAGCCCAGCCGCAGCGCCGGGGACAACAGCTTGGACACCGAGCCGAGCAGCGCGACGTGGTCCGGGTCCAGGCCCCGCAGCGCGCCGACGGGCTGCCGGTCGTAACGGAGCTCGGCGTCGTAGTCGTCCTCCAGCAGCAGGCGGCCGCCGTCCCGCGCCCACGCGACGAGCTCGCGACGCCGGTCGGGCGCCAGGACGACCCCCAGCGGGAACTGGTGGGCGGGCGTCACGACGGCCGCCGCGGCGTCGGGCAGCGCGTCCGTCCGGAGCCCGCGCTCGTCGACCGGCACCGGGACGACCTCCAGTCCCGCGTCGCGCAGCTGCGCGACGACCCCGGGCGACGCCGGGTCCTCGACGACCACCCGCCGGTTGCCCTGCCTGCCGGCGAGCACCTCGCCGAGCAGCGCCAGCCCCTGCGCGACACCGCTCACGATCACCACGTCCTCGGCCTCGACCGGGGCGGCGCGCGCGGTCCGCAGGTGGGCCGCGAGCGCCTGGCGCAGCCCGAGCAGGCCCTGCGGGTCCGGGTAGCCCAGCTCGGCGTCGGGCAGCTCGCGCATCGCGTCCCGCACGGCGCGCGCCCAGGCCGCGCGCGGGAAGAGCGCCGGGTCGGGCGCCCCGACGCTGTCCGTACGCCCCGCCCCGGGGCCGGAGCGCGCGGGGCCGGGCGCCGGGCCGCGCGGGCGACGGTCGAGGTGGGCGACGACGACGCTCGAGCGCGGTCGGCTCTCGAGCACCCCCTCCCCCACGAGCTCGTCCACCGCCGCCGCCACCGTGCCCCGCGAGACGCCGAGCCCTGCTGCCGCGGTGCGCGACGACGGCAGAGCCGCGCCGGGCTCCAGCCGCCCCGACGCGGCGGCGTCCCGCAGGCCGTCGCGCAGCCAGGCGCCGACCTCGGTCCGCGGGCGGGCGCCGAGCACGAGGAGCAGGTCCTCCGGCTGCAGCCGCCTCATCGAGTCACGCTCCACATCTGGACCAGTGAACCAGCATCGAACTGGCCCTGCCCACCGGTCCAGCACACTCGTAGCGTCGGCGGCATGACCACCTCGACCGGCGCCGCGGGCGCCGCCGCCGCCGTCACGCCGCCGGGGACGGACGGCCTCACGGGCGCGTACGCCCGCAGCGCCGCCGCGATGGCGCTCGTCGGCGCGTCGTTCACCGCCTCCGCCGCGCTCGCCGACTACCCGGTGTTCGGCGGGCAGGCCGTGCGGTACGCCGTCGCCGCCCTGTGCCTGCTGGCCGTGATGCGGTGGCGGCGGGTCGCCCTCGTGCTGCCCAGCCCGCGCCAGGCGGGCCGCCTCCTGGCGCTCGCCGCCACGGGGCTCACCGGGTTCAGCGCGTTCGTGGTCCTCGCCACCCGGCACGCCGAGCCCTCGCTGGTGGGGGCGGTGGTGGGCGCGACGCCCGTCGTCCTGGCCGCGACGCAGGCCGTCCGGGAGCGGCGCCTCGCGCCCCGGACGCTCGCGGCGGCGGTCGTCGTGACGGCCGGGGTGGTGCTCGTCGAGGGTGTCGGGTCCGCCGACCCGCTCGGGCTCCTGCTGGCCGTCGGGGCGCTCGCGTGCGAGGCGGCGTTCTCGCTGCTCGCCGTGCCGCTGCTGCCCACGCTGGGGCCGCTGCGCGTCTCGGCGTACGCCTGCGTCGCGGCGGTCCCGCAGCTCCTGCTGCTCGGCCTGCTCGCGCCCGGGCCGCTGCTCGCCGTCCCCGACGGCGGCGAGCTCGCCGCCCTGGTCTACCTGTCCGTCGTCGTCACCGCGGTCGCCTTCCTGCTCTGGTACACGGGGCTCGCGCGGGTCGGCCCGGCCCGCGCCGGGCTCTTCGCCGGCCTGATGCCCGTCGCAGCCCTCGTGACCTCCCTCGCGCTCGGCGTCGAGACACCGACGGCGCACGGCGTCGCGGGGGCGGTCGTCGTGGCGTCAGGGCTCGTGCTGGGGCTGTCGTCGCGCCGACGAACCACGCCGACGAACCACGCCGACGAACTAGGGTGACCGCGTGAGCACCGCACCCCTCCCCCGGACCGTCTCCCACACGTTCGACCCCGCGCGGTGGCGCGAGGTCTCCGGGTTCGAGGGCCTCACCGACCTCACGTACCACCGCGGCGTGGAGCGTGACGCCGACGGCGCCGTCGTGCGCGACCTGCCCGTGGTGCGCGTCGCGTTCGACCGTCCCGAGGTGCGGAACGCCTTCCGCCCCCACACCGTGGACGAGCTGTACCGCGTGCTCGACCACGCCCGCATGACGTCCGACGTCGGCACCGTGCTGCTCACCGGCAACGGCCCGTCCCCGAAGGACGGCGGGTGGGCGTTCTGCTCCGGCGGCGACCAGCGCATCCGCGGCCGCTCCGGCTACCAGTACACGACCGCCGTCGACGACCCTGCCGGGGGCGGCGAGGTCCTGGGCGAGACCGCCGACGCCGTCGACCCCGCCCGCGCCGGGCGCCTGCACATCCTCGAGGTGCAGCGCCTCATCCGCACCATGCCGAAGGTCGTCATCGCCGTCGTCGACGGCTGGGCCGCGGGCGGCGGTCACTCGCTGCACGTCGTGGCGGACCTGTCGATCGCCTGCCGTCAGCACGGGCGGTTCAAGCAGACCGACGCCGACGTCGGCTCGTTCGACGGCGGCTACGGCTCGGCGTACCTGGCCCGCCAGGTGGGGCAGAAGCGCGCGCGGGAGATCTTCTTCCTCGCCCGCGAGTACTCCGCCGACGACGCCGAGCGCTGGGGCGGCGTCAACGAGGTGGCCGAGCACGACGACCTCGAGGCCCTTGCGATCGAGTACGCGCGCACCATCGCCGGCAAGTCGCCGCAGGCCGTGCGGATGCTGAAGTTCGCGTTCAACCTGGCCGACGACGGCCTCATGGGCCAGCAGGTCTTCGCCGGGGAGGCCACACGCCTCGCCTACCTCACGGACGAGGCCGTCGAGGGCCGCGACGCCTTCCTCGAGAAGCGCGACCCCGACTGGTCACGCTTCCCGTACGCCTTCTGACCTGTCGCGATCCCTGTCGTTCCCCCGCCCCACCGACCGCGATTTCTCACCCGGGCGCGTCGGCGGCGGCCACGTCCGGAGCGCCGCCCCGCGGGTAGCCTCCCGTCATGCCGCCGAGGTTCCGTCGCTCCGAGCCGATGACCACCTTCGAGCTCGTGCCGGACGACGAGCGCGAGGACTGGCCCGGCCCGCCCCCGGACGATCCTGAGCCCGGCCGGGCCCGACGACGGCTGGCCGCCCTGCGCGACCGCGCCCTCACCCGCTGGCGCGCCCTGTCCCGCCGCGGCCGCGTCGCCGTCGCGGCCGGCACGGCCGTGGTCCTGGTCGCCGCGGCCACCGCCGCCGTCGCCCCGGGGCTTCTGGACGCCCGCGCCGAGCGGCTGCGCGCCCAGGCTGTGCAGGGCCTGCCCGGCGCGGTCGGCGACCTGTCCGAGCCGCTGACCGAGACGTGGCAGCTCACGAGCGGCAACGGCGACCTGGCGGCCCTGCGCGGCGGCCTCGTGCTCACGACCGAGGGGACGACCCTGTCGGCGTTCGACGTCGGCACCGGCCGCGAGGTGTGGCGGCACGACGTCGGCACCTTCCCGACGTGCGGTCCGTCGCGGGGCTACCGGAACGCCCCGGTCCCGCCCGCCGACGTCGTGGTCTGCGTCAGCGGCGAACCGGACGACCGCACCGTCACGGTGCTCGACGCCGCCGGCGCCGTCCTCGGCGAGCGGTCGATCGGCCCCGCGCGGACCGACACGTTCGGCGACGGGGCCCCGGACGGCGCGCCCGTGGTGGTGCCCGCCGCCGCGGGCGCGATCGCGGTGGTCGACGACATCACGGACGCCACCGCGCCCTGGCCCGCGGACGACCTGCCCGACGGGGACACCCTGCGCGAGCTCCGCGCCGACGGCTGGCAGGACCCGACGCTGCGCCTGGAGGACGCGCTCACCGGCGAGGTGCGGGGCGAGGCGACCGTGCGCCTCCGGCCGGAGCACCTCGGGGAGTGCGGGATGACGCAGGACGAAGGCTCCGCTCCCGAGCTGATGACGGAACCCGCGGTCGACGCGTCCCCGTCGATGACCGTGCTCTCCGTGTGCGGGGCCGCGGTCCGCCTCACGCCCGACGGCACCGTGGTCGGCACGAGCGCCGACGGCCAGTGGGCGCTGCCGCTCCCCGGCGGGGGCCACGTCGTCCCCGGCGAGGAGGAGAGCACCGTGCTCGACGAGGACGGCACGGTCGTCGCCACGGTGCCGGGCTGGGCCGTCCCGCCGACGGTGGACGACGCCTCCGGCTCCGCCTACCTCACGCTGACGGGAGCGTTCGAGGGCCGGTCGGAGCAGCTGCGCCTCGCGTCGTTCTTCCCGGACGGAGCGGAGGAGTGGTCCGCCGCGGTCGACGGCCTGGGCGGCGTGCTCGCGCGGGTGTCGGGCGTCGTCGTCGTGCAGGACGACGACGGGTTCGTCGGGCTCGACGCGGCGACCGGCGACGAGGCCTGGACGCGGGACGACCTGCTGCAGAGCTCGAGCTACGGCTCGGGCGACTGGGTCGCGGGGGCGGTCACGGACGGCACCCGCCTGGTGGTCGGCATCAGTGGCGGCGGCGAGCACCACCGGCTGGTCGCCCTCGACCTCCGGGACGGCTCCACGGTGTGGGAGCGGGAGCAGGCGGGTTTCCTCGAGTGGCTGATGTCGGTGGAGGGCCACGTGGTGGCCTTCGACGGCGTCGTGCAGGGACTGGGCTGAGCCGCCGACGGTGCGCCACGGGGATGTCACCCACGGGTTGTCGGGGGCGCCGTCGGCCGGACCGTCGCACCGCCGGTAGCCTCCGGGCAGTCGGAGGACGAGACCAGCGAGGTGCGCGACGCCCGCGGCGAGCGGCTGGCGACGTTCAACAGCTCGGCGCTCGCCGCCGCTCGCCCGGGTGGGCGACACGAATGTCCTCGCCGGCGAGACGTCCCTCCGGGGCCTCGACGGCCGCACCGGGGAGCAGCGGTGGCGCACGGCGGACCTGCTCGACGCCGACCCGGAGGGCGGCGAGATCATCACGGGCGTCGTGACCGACGGCACCCGGCTGTTGCTCGCGATCACCCCCGCCTCATGGAGCGACGACGGCGCGACCACCCCGCACCGCCTGCTCGCGCTCGACCTGCGGGACGGCAGCACCGTGTGGGAGCGCGCCGGCACCGGGGTGCTCTGGGGGCTGTTCTCCGCCGGCGGCCGGCTCGTGTCCGGCGGGAACGTCCTGTCCGGACTCGGCCGGCCCTAGCCCGCAGGGTGCGGGCCGGCGGTCAGGAGGCCTTCCAGCTCCCGCCGTCCTTCGGGACGAGCTCGATCCAGGTGCTGCCGGGGTCGAGCTCGACGGGCTCGCCGTCGCGGGTCAGCTCGACCGGCGACCTCTGGTCCTTCTTCGACCACTGCACGGTCACCGTCCTGCCCGCGGACGCCAGCACCCCCTTGCCCTTGCCGACCAGCTCGGTCTTCGGGACGGGCGCGCCGGCCGGGTCCTTGTACCTCGTGTCCACCACGTCGACCGACAGCGCGAGCACGTTGGTGGCCGCGTGCCGCTCCCCCGCCGACGACACCGACTCGCGCGAGCCCTCGCTCCGCAGCCACTGCTTCTCCTTGCCGGACCAGTCCCAGACGCTGCGCTGCGCGGGGCTGAGGGTCACGTCGAGGGTGCCGGCCTTGGTCCCGTCGGCGCCCGCGGTGCCCCCGCCCGCCTTCCCCGCGTAGCGGAACTGGGCGGGCGGCGGCACCGTGCGGTCGTCGTCGGCCTGGTCGAGGAACGCCTTCGGGTCCCCGACGACGTTGTGCGGCGCGGCGCGGTCCGGGTCGCGGGAGAAGCCCGCGTCGCCGCGGTCCATGATCACCGACTGGGTGCCGGACTTCTCCACGGCGTCGATGAACGGCGTCTGGCCGCCGGTGTAGGCGAGCACGCCGCCGAGCGGCGCGACGACGTCGGGGTCCATGGGCCGCACCGACCGCACGGGCTCCAGCGTCTTCGGGAGCCGCGAGTGGTAGACGGCGACGAACCGCGTGATGCCGCCCTCCACGACCTCCTCCCACACCAGGTCGGCGTCCTCGAGCCCGGTCTGCGGACGCGCCTCGGGCGCGTTCTCGATCTTCACCGCGAGCGCCGGGCGGGCGGCCACGTCGTCCGACCGCACCCCGGTGAGCGGCCACGCCGACGGCATGGTGGGCGACGGCGGCGCGCCCTTGTCCGCGCTGGGCGTGACCGTCGGCGCCGGCGAGCCGCCGGACGAGCACGCGCCGAGCGCCAGGACGGCACCGAGCGTCAGGGCGACGACCCGGGCGGCGTCGCGGCGGGCGCGGGGCGGGCGGGGCGTTGCGGTCATGCGGTCCTCCCGGAGGTGGCGGGCTGTGCGCGCGATCACACGCCCTCACCGTATGCCGGGGCCACCCCGATACCGGGTCAACCCACGCGCCAGGACCCGCTGCCGCGCGGCACGAGCTCGATCCACAGGTTGCCCGGGTCGAGGGACACGGGGTTGCCGCCACGGGTCGCCAGGACCAGCTTCTTCCGCGTGGACTTCTTGGACCAGTCCACGGCGAGCGCCTTGCCGCGCGTGAGCAGCACGCCCTCGCCGGAGCCCACCATCTGCGTCTCGGGCACGGGAGCGCCGCTCGGGTCGCGGTACTTCGTGTTCGCCAGCTTGACCGACAGGAGCAGCACGTTCTTGGCGTGCAGCTGGCGTCCGGAGGACACCGACGGCGTCGAGCCGTCGTAGCGGGCGTACCGCTTCGTCGACGTCTTCCACCGCCACACGGTGCGTTGCGCCGGCGAGAGCCGGACGTCGGCGACGCGCCCGCGGCGGTCGTTCCTCGCCGCGCTGCCCTGACCGGCCTTGGCCGCGTAGGAGAACTGCGCGGGCGGCGGGGTGGCACGGAGGTCGCCGGCCTGCGCCGCGAAGGTCTTCACGGACCCGTAGACGTTGTGCGGCGCGGCACGGTTGCCGCTGCGCCGGAAGCCGGGGTCGCCGCCGTCCATCGTGACGGACTGCACGTTGGCCGCCCCGACCGCACGGATGAACGGCGGCTGCCCGCCGGAGTAGGCGAGGATGCCGCGCATCGGCGCGACGATCGCCGGATCCATCGGGCGCACGGAGCGGATCGGCCCCACCGTGCCGGGCAGCTCCGAGTGGTAGACGGCGACGTACCGGCTGATCCCGCCCTCGACGACCTGCTCCCAGACGATGTCCGCCTGCTGCAGCCCGGTCTGGGGCCGGGCCTGCGTCGAGTTCTCGATCTTCACGGCGACCGCGGGGCGGGCCGGCACCTTCTTCGTGCCCGTGCGAGTGCCGTTGAGCGGCCACACCACCGGCTTCGGCTTGGGCTTGGGCTTCGGCAGCACCGGGTCGGGCGGGGTCGCCTTGGGGACCGCGACGTCCGGGGCAGCGGTCACGGTGGGCGGTGCGGCGGGCTCGCCGACGCCGCAGGCGGCCGTGGCCAGCAGGGCGAGCGCGACGATCGCGCCGACCGCCCCGGTCCGGGCGCCGCGGGGCGCGCCTCCGGGCTTCGTGGGCATCCTCGGCGTCCTCCTCGACGTGCGTGCGGCCCAGGGGTTCCCGGGCCGGGACCGTGCCACCCTACGGCAGGGCCGCCGCGGCCCGGCCCTGCCCGGATCGACCTGGATCGACCTGGATCGACCCGGATCGACCCGGTCCTACGCTGGTGCGGTGCCCCGTCCTCCCCTCCCCCCGTCCGTCGGCGTGCTCCGCGACACCGTGCGCGCCGCGCTCGACGGCGGGCCCGCCGTCGTCCCGCTGCCCCGCACGACGGCGGCCCCCGTGCCGCCGGGCACGGCACTGGTGGTGCGGACGTCGGGCTCGACGGGGAGGCCGCGCGAGGTCGCGCTGCCCGCCGCCGCCCTGCGCGCGTCCGCGTCGGCCACCCACGAGCGCCTCGGCGGCCCCGGGCGGTGGGTGCTGACGCTGCCGCCCACGCACGTCGCGGGCCTGCAGGTGGTGGTGCGGTCGGTGCTCGCCGGCACGCCGCTGACGGCCGCCCGTCCGGACGCGCGGTTCACGCCCGACGGCCTGGCCGACCTGCTCGAGCCGGCCCTCGACGCCGCCGGCGACGACCCGGTGTACGTGTCGCTGGTACCCACCCAGGTCCACCGCCTGCTCGCGGCCGCCCAGGACGGCTCGCCGCGCGGGCTGGCGACGCTCGCCCGCTGCTCGGCGGTGCTGCTCGGTGGCGCGGCGACCCCGCCCGCCCTGCTCGCGCGCGCCGCGGACGCGGGGGTGCGCGTCGTGACGACCTACGGCATGTCCGAGACCGCCGGCGGCTGCGTGTACGACGGCGCCCCCCTGCGCGGCGTCCGGGTCCGGGTGCGCCCCTACTTGTCAGGGCCACACGCAGGTACTGATGGTCCTGGTCCTGACAGCTCTGGGCGCCTGGAACTGTCAGGACCACGCGCAGGTTCCGATGGTCCTGGCCCTGACAGGTCCGGGGAGGTGGGGGTGATCGAGCTCGGCGGGCCGACGCTCGCGACCGGGTACCTGGGCGACGCCCCCGCCACGGCCGCCGCGTTCCGCACCGACGCCGACGGGTCACGCTGGTTCCGCACGTCCGACCTCGGCCGGCTGCGCCCCGACGGCACGCTGCAGGTGCTCGGGCGCGCGGACGACGTCGTCGTCACGGGCGGCGTGAACGTCGCGCCGGCGCCCGTCGAGGCGCTGGTCGGCGAGCTGCTCGGCGGCGAGGCGTGCGTCGTGGGCGTGCCCGACGCCGAGTGGGGCCAGGCGCTCGTCGCCGTCGTCGCGCTCCGGGCCGCGGCGCGGTCGTCGCTCGCGCCCGTCGACGACGACGTGCTGGCGCGGGTCCGGTCCGCCGCGACGACTAGGCTGGGTGCGCCGTCCGCGCCCCGCCGCGTGTACCGCACGGCCGCGCTCCCGCTGCGCGGCCCCGGCAAGGTGGACCGCAGCGGTGTCGTCGCCCTCGTCCGCGAGCACGAGGCGCACGCCTGACCTGCTCGCGCACGCGACGCCCCGGCGCCGCACCGACGGACGGAGAACCATGGCCACGACGAGCGAGTGGATCGCCGGAGCACGCCCCCGCACCCTGCCTGCAGCGGCCGCCCCTGTGCTGATCGGGTCGGGTGCCGCGGCGGACGTCGACGCCTTCGCCTGGCTGCCCGCCGTGCTCGCGCTCGGCGTCGCGCTCGCCCTGCAGGTGGGCGTCAACTACGCCAACGACTACTCGGACGGCGTGCGCGGCACCGACGTGGACCGGGTGGGGCCGCTGCGCCTCACGGCGTCCGGCATCGCGCCGCCCCGCCGCGTCAAGGGGGCCGCGTTCGCGTCGTTCGGCGTCGCCGGGGTGCTCGGCCTCGCGCTGTGCGCCGTCAGCGGGCACTGGTGGCTCCTGGCGGTGGGCGTGCTGTGCGTGCTGGCCGCCTGGTTCTACACCGGGGGCAAGCACCCGTACGGCTACGCGGGGCTCGGCGAGGTGGGCGTCTTCGTGTTCTTCGGGCTCGTCGCCACGCTGGGCACCACGTACACCCAGGCGGACACCCTCACCTGGCCGTCCGTGCTCGGCGCGGTCGGCGTCGGGATGATCGCGTGCGGGCTGCTCATGGTGAACAACGTGCGCGACATCCCGACCGACGTCGTCGCGGGCAAGCGGACCCTCGCCGTCCGCCTCGGCGACCACCGCGCCCGGCGCTGGTACGCGGCCTGCATCCTGCTGCCCGTGGTGCTGGGCATGGTGTGCGCGGCGTGGTCGCCGTGGGCGCTGCTCGTCACGGTGCTGCTGCTGCCGGCCGCGCTGCTCGTGGCCCCGGTGATCGCCGGGGCGCGCGGGCCGCTGCTCGTGAAGGTGCTCGCCGGCACCGGGATGTTCGAGCTCGCCTACGGCGTGCTGCTGGCCCTCGGCCTGGCGCTCTGACGCCGGCTCACCCGCCCGCTCAGCCCGCGGTGGGGTTCTCCCGGTCCACGACGGAGTCCTCGTAGTCGGAGTCGACGTCGTGCTTGTCGGCGCCGTCCTTGCGCCGCTGCTCCTTCTCCGCCAGCCAGCGCGCCGCGGCGTCCCGCGGCCTGCTCAGCGCGAGGTACGAGACGGCGAACGCGACGACGGCAGCGACGAGGACGAGGAGCCAGCTGCGCAGGCCGAGCAGGTAGCCGGCGCCGAGGGCGGCGACGAACAGCAGGATCCGCCAGACGGTGTACATGACGAGGGGCACCCGTCCAGGGTAGGCGCGAATCCTGAGCACCCCGACGCCGAACTAGGCTGGAGGCATGTTCGCGCGTGTGATCCTGCCCCTCCTCGTGGTGGGCCTCGCCCTCTACGCCCTCCTCGACCTCGCCGGTTCGGAGGAGGACGAGCGGGGCGGCCTCCCCCGGTGGCTCTGGGCCGTGATCATCGTGCTGCTGCCGGTCTTCGGCGCCGTGGCGTGGATCATCGTCAAGCGGTCGGCACGGCGCGCGTCCGGCGGTGGGCCCGGCCCGTCGTCACGTCCCGGACGGCGCCCCTCCGGCCCGAAGCGGCCCTCCGGCCCCGTGGCCCCCGACGACGACCCGGAGTTCCTCTGGCGCCTGGAGCAGGAGAAGCGCCGCCGCGAGCGGGAGGCCGGCGGCAACGGCGACACGCCCTGACGCCGAGAGAGAGAAGGCTCCCCGCCGAGAGAGAGAAGGGACGAGCCGTCACCCGGTGACGGCCCGTCCCTTCTCTCTCTCGGCGGGGAGCCTTCTCCCTCTCGGCGGGTGTCAGGCGCCGCCGGTGGTGTCGGTGTTGAGCCCCGAGTACGAGTGCTTGCCGTTGAAGATCAGGTTCACGCCGGTGAAGTTGAACAGCACGCACAGGTAGCCGACGACCACGAACCAGGCAGCCCGGCGGCCGTCCCAGCCGCGCGTCGTGCGGGCGTGCAGGTACGCCGCGTACACGACCCAGATGACGAAGCTCCAGACCTCCTTGGGGTCCCAGCCCCAGTAGCGGCCCCAGGCGTGCTCGGCCCAGATCGCGCCGCCGATGATGGTGAAGGTCCACAGCACGAACCCGACGGCGTTGAGGCGGAAGGACAGCGCCTCCAGCGACGTCGGGGTGGGCACGCGGTCGAGCCAGCGGAAGCCGGGGCGCTGCAGGTACGGCGACCCGGAGTCGCGGCTGTCGCGCACGAGCTGCAGCACCGAGGCGACGAACGCGACGGTGAAGATGCCGGTGGCGCTGATCGCGACGCCCACGTGGATGACCAGCCAGTAGTTCTGCAGCGCCGGCTGCACGCCGGTCGCCGCCACGTAGAACACGTTGAGGCCGAGCACGAGGAACAGCACCGACAGGCCGGTGACGAAGGCGCCGAGGAACTTGAAGTCCTTGCGCACGTTCATGCCGAGGAACACGGCGAGGGCCATGAACGACCCCACCAGCGTGAACTCGTACATGTTGGCCCACGGCGTGCGGCCCGCGGCGATCCCGCGCAGCACGATCGCCACGAGGAGCATCGCGGTGCCGAGCCAGGTCGTCGACATCGCGATGCCGGCGGCACGACGGCGCGCGGGGGCAGGGCCCTCCGAGGCTCCCGCCCCGGGCAGCGTGCTCGCGGAGGCGAGCGTCGGGCGCGACGCCCCCACCGCGACGGGCGTGCGCGCCTCGGCGCGGGCGTCGGCCCGCTCCTCCGTGCGTCGGCCCAGGTCGATCGCGAACGCGACGAGCGCGATCGTGAGCGCCGTGGCAGCACCCCAGACGAGCAGCACGCTCAGCTCGGCGATCTCCATGGTCAGTCCTCCGTGGCGGTTCTCTGGTTGTCGTCGGGATCATCGGCGAGGCCCGGCACCGCTGCCAGGGCCTTGTCGACCTCGCGCTGCAGGCCGGCGTCGTCCCCGCGCGCGAGCCCGGCGAGCTCGACGTGCGTGACGGCCCGGCCGTCGCCGTCCGTGGTCTCCCATGATCGCACCCAGACGCGGCGGCGCGGCGTGAACAGCGAGACCGCGAGGCCGGCGAGGGCCAGCAGGGAGAAGGTCAGCACCCAGGCGAGGGAGGGGTCGTACCGCAGGTCGAGGGCGACGTAGCGCGGCACGTCCTCGCCGAGGGTGACGGTGCCGAGGCCGTCCGGCAGCTCGACGGTCTCCCCCGGCTTCACGAGCAGCTTGGTCGTGGCGCCGTCCTCGTCCACCGACGGCGTGAGGGACGCGGTGTCGAGGCGGTACACGTTCTGCGGCACGCCGTCGTCCAGGCCCAGGTCGCCGCGGTACACCTCGAGCACCAGGAGCGGGTTCTGCGGCTGCGGGAAGACGGAGCGGGCGGAGCCGTCCGCCTCGACCACGGCGGTGGGCAGGAAGTACCCGACCAGGCCGATCTGCTCCTGCCCGTCGGTGACGTCGGGCACCTTCACGACGCCGCGCGACGTGTACATGGTGTCCTCGGGCAGGAACGGGACGCGGCCGGAGAACGCCATCTCGCCGGCGCCGTCCTTGACGGTGATCTCGGGGGCGAAGCCGTTGCCCTGCAGGTAGATCTTGGCGCCGTCGACCGTCAGCGGGGAGTTGACCTTGATCTGGTCGGAGTGCTGCCCGCCGTCCGGCTCGGTGACCGTCACGTGGGCCGTGAAGTCGCGCGCCTGCGCGAACGCCACGGTGTCGGAGGCGAACTCGGAGTCGAACGAGTCGAGCGTCATCGAGAACGGCGACAGCGACGCCGGCCGGAACCACGCGCCCTTGTCGAAGGTGTCGTAGTCCACGACGGCGTTCGCGAAGCCGCGGCCCTCCGTGACGATCGCCTGACCGCGGTAGTGCAGCAGCTGGCCGAGCGCGACCGAGACGAGCAGACCGAGCAGCGCGAGGTGGAACACGAGGTTGCCGGTCTCGCGCAGGTAGCCACGCTCCGCCGCCACGGTGCGGGTGGCGGGGCGACCGAGCCGCGGCTCCTCCGACCCGACGTCGACACGGAACGTGGGCAGGCGGCGCAGCGGACCCCGCAGGTGCCGGGCCACGGCGTCGACGGCCTCGTCGGGCGACGCCGTCGTGCTCGCCTCGGCCGTGGCCGGGAAGCGGCCGAACCGCACCGGCGTCCTGGGCGGCCGGTTCCGCAGGTTGCGGGCGTGCGCGAGCGTGCGCGGCACGATGCAGCCCACGAGGGACACGAACAGCAGGATGTAGATGGCCGAGAACCAGACCGAGCTGTAGACCTCGAAGAAGCCGAACCGGTCCAGCCACTCCCCCAGCGTGGGGTGGTCACCGAGGTACTCGAGCACCGCGGCGGCGTCCTGGCCGCGCTGCGGCAGGACCGAGCCCGGCACGGCCGCGACGGCGAGCAGCATGAGCAGCATGAGCGCCACGCGCATGCTCGTGAGCTGGCGCCACGTCCAGCGCAGCATGCCGCGCCAGCCCAGCGACGGGAGGTTCGGGCCGGCGGGCCGGTCCGGCCCGCCCTGCGCGGTCGCGGGGGTGTCGCCGGCGCGGCCCTCGACGAACGCGTCGTTGATGCCCTCGGGGCGGTAGGTCGACTTCTCGCTCATCACACCACCGTCGCGAATCCGCTGATCCAGCCCTGGAGCTGGCTGGTCCACGTGGACCACAGCCCCGTGACCAGCGCCAGGCCGACCAGCACCAGCAGGGCGCCGCCCGCGCGCTGGATGCCCAGGCGGTGCCGGCGCAGGAAGCCGAGCATGCGCTGCGAGGACTGCAACCCGAGCGCGACCAGGAGGAAGGGCACGCCCAGCCCGATGCAGTACGCGACGCCGAGCACCAGGCCGCGGCCGGCCGACGCCTGGTCGAGCGACAGCGTCTGCACGGCCGCGAGCGTCGGGCCGATGCAGGGGGTCCAGCCGAGGCCGAACACGACGCCCAGCAGCGGCGCGCCCCACAGGCCCGCCCGTGGGCTCAGGTGCATGCGCCGCTCGCGCTGCAGGAACGGCACGGCGCCGAGGAAGGCGAGGCCCATGAGGATCACGACGACCCCGAGCACCCGCATGATCGTGCCCTCCCACTGCACCAGGTAGGAGCCGATCGCCCCCGCCGCGGCCATGAACGCCACGAACACCGCGGTGAAGCCGAGGACGAAGAGGGCCACGCCGGCGACGACGCGGCGCCTGGCCGGGTCCTGGGGCACCCCGGGCCGTCCCTTCGCGCCCGTGCCGGCCGACGCGGCGGCCATGCCGCTCACGTACCCGACGTAGCCGGGCACCAGCGGCAGCACGCACGGCGAGGCGAACGACACGAGGCCGGCGATCAGCGCCACGGGCAGCGCCAGCAGCATCGAGCCGCTGAACACCGTGGTCGCGAACGTCTCGCCCATCAGGCGCCCTTCGCGGCGTCGCCCGAGCCGCCGGACTCGGCCAGCACCTCGTCGACGATCGCGTCGAGGGTGGACGCCTCCGCCTGCCCGATGACGCGCGCCGCGACGCGGCCCTCGGCGTCGAGCACCACGGTCGACGGCACGGCCTGCAGCGGCACGACGCCGGACAGCCTGGCCACGACCTGGCCGCTGCGGTCCTCGATCGACGGGTACGGCACGTCGAAGGTGCGCTGGAACGAGGTGGCCGCGCCGGCCTCGTCCTCCGTGTTGATGCCGAGCACCCGCACGCCGTCGGCCTCGCGCTCGTTCGCGAGGGTCACGAGGTCGGGCGCCTCGGCGCGGCACGGCGCGCACCCGGCGTACCAGGTGTTGACCACGACGACGTCGCCGAGCCAGTCGGCGGTGCTCACCTCGTCACCCTCGAACGACGAGCCCTCGACGGTCACGGGGTCCTCGCGGTCGGCCGCGTCCCACTGCTTCACGGAGCCGTCGCCCGAGACGAAGCCCTGCCCGACGACGTCGCCGGCGCCCGAGTCCTGGGCGCCGCACGCGGCGAGGAGGCCGAGGCCGAGGACGGCGCCGACGGCCGCGGAGGCGCGGCGGAGCGCGCGCGGGCGAACGGTCCGCATCATGCCCCCGGCACGGGGTCGGCGCCGGCGAGCAGGTCGGCGGCGGGCTCGGTGTAGTGCAGGCCCACGAACGTCTCGCCGTCGAACCGCAGGGAGGTCATCGACGCCAGGGCGCACTGACGGCGACGCGGGTCGTGCGCGAGGGAGGCGCCCTCGTACGACCGGCGGGTGACCCAGACGGGGAGCTGGTGGCTGACCAGCACCACCTCGTGCCCTTCGTAGGCGCGGCGCGCGTCGTCCACGGCGGCACGCATCCGGGTCACCTGGTCCGCGTACGGCTCGCCCCACGACGGGCGCAGCGGGTTCCACAGGTAGCGCCAGTACCTCGGATGGGCGAGCTGCCCCGGGTTCTTCCCGATCGTCGTGCCCTCGAAGTGGTTCCCCGCCTCGACGAGCCGGTGGTCGGTGGCGAGGGTCAGCCCGAAGGCCTCGGCCGTCGGCGTCGCGGTCTCCTGCGCACGCTGCAGCGGGGAGGCGACGACGGCGACGACGTCGCGGCCCGCGCCGGACAGGTGCTGCGCCACGCGGCTCGCCATCGCCTGGCCGCGGTCGGACAGGCGGTAGCCGGGGATGCGCCCGTAGAGGACGCCGTCCGGGTTGTGGACCTCGCCGTGCCGTACGAGATGGACGGTGGTGGTGGCCATGGGTCCCAGTGTCCCAGAACTCCGGGGTACCCAGGTCCCGTCCAGCCTGGGGTGACGCCGCTCACTCCGCGTCGGAGCCTCGACCCTTCGCCGCGTCGGCCACCTTCGCCATCGCACGGCCCAGGACGGCGAACTCCTCGGCCGTGAGGGCGTCCACCAACAGTCGCCGGACGGCGGTGACGTGACCCGGCGCTGCGTCGACGAGCGCCGCGAACCCGGCGTCGGTCATGACGCAGTTCACGCCGCGCCGGTCGCCGGGCACCGGCGTGCGGACCACCAGTCCGCGCCGCTCCATCCGGTCGACCGTGTGCGTCAGGCGGCTGCGCGACAGCGCGAGGAAGTCCGCGAGCGCGGACATCCGGAGCGTCCTGCCCGGCGCCTCGGAGAGCTGCACCAGCAGGTGGTACTCGCCGAGCGTGACCGGCATCCCCTCGTCGTGCGCGTCCCCGAGCGCCTCGAAGAAGCGGGACGTCCCCTCGAGGAACCGCCGCCACGCCCACTGCTGCTCCTCGTCGAGCCAACGCACGTCCGCGCGGCCCTCGTCGTCGCGCTCCTGAACTCTCTTCGCACCCACGGGAATAGGTTACGAGAGCGCCACGTTCTGCCCCTCGTGACGATAGTTGATCCATCAACTATCTTGGTGAACGTCAGCACGACCCAACCCGAGGGAGACACCATGACCGCGCTGCCCGCAGGCCTGACCGCCGGTACCTACGCCATCGACACCGCCCACTCGACCGCCTCGTTCGCCGTGCGCCACGCCGGGATCGCCAAGGTGCGCGGCACGATCGCCATCTCCGGCGGCGAGATCACCGTGGGCGACGACCTCGAGTCGTCCGCCGTCACCGCCGAGCTGGACGCCGCGTCGGTCAGCACCGGCGACGAGAACCGCGACGGCCACCTGAAGAGCGCCGACTTCTGGCACGCCGAGGAGAAGCCGGTCTGGACCTTCGCCTCCAAGGGCATCTCCACCGACGGCGACGACTACGTCATCCACGGCGCCCTGACGATCAACGGCGTCACCAACGACGTCGCGCTGCCCACCGAGTTCACCGGCACCGCGACCGACCCGTTCGGCAACCCGCGCGCCGGCTTCGAGTCCGAGATCGAGATCTCCCGCAAGGACTACGGCCTGACCTGGAACGCCGCGCTCGAGACCGGCGGCGTCCTCGTGGGCGACAAGGTCAAGATCGCCCTCGACGTCTCGGCCATCAAGCAGGCCTGAGCCTCCCGCCGAGATAGAGAAGCTGGAACCGCGAGATAGAGAAGCCCGGACGGCTCCGCAACCAGTGCGGACCCGTCCGGGCTTCTCTATCTCGCGGTTCCAGCTTCTCTATCTCGGCGTGCCGTTCGTCGCCGCCCTGGCCGCCGCGTGGAACGCGAGGATCTGCAGCTCGCCGGCCACGTCCACAGAACGCACGACGACGTCGTCGGGCAGCTGCAGCGCCACGGGCGCGAAGGACAGGATCTCGCGCACACCGCACGCCACGATCCGTTCCGCGATGGCCTGCGCCACCGGCCCCGGCGTCGCCAGCACGACCATCGACACCCCGGTGCGCGCGAGCACGTCCTCCAGCGCGTCGACGTGCTCGATCGTGAGCCCTGCCGCGGAGCCCCCGACCACCTGCGGGTCGGCGTCCAGCAGCGCCACCACCTGGAACCCGCGGGCCGCGTACCCCGAGTAGTTCGCCAGGGCGTGCCCCAGGTTGCCGATGCCGACGATCGCCAGCCGGTGCTCGGACCCGAGCCCCAGTGCCGTCGCGATGTACTGCGCCAGCGACTGCACGTCATAACCCACCCCGCGCGTGCCGAACGACCCGAGGTAGGACAGGTCCTTGCGCAGCTGCGCCGACCCCACCCCCGACCGCTCCGCCAGCTCCGACGACGACGTCGTCGTCACGCCGCCCTCCGCCAGGTCGCGCAGGGCGCGCAGGTAGTACGGCAGCCGCGCCACCGTCGCGGCCGGCACCGTCGCCTCACCGAGCTCGATCACTGCTGGATCACCCTGTCGTCCTCTCCCGGGCTCAGCGAGCCAGCCGCCGCGCCAGCCGCGCGCCGTCCACCCGCCAGAAGCCCTGCTGCACGCCGTCCACCTCGACGACGGGCACGTAGTCCCCATACTTGCCCACCAGGTCACCGCCGGGGCCGTCGACGTCGATGTCGACCTCCCGCCAGCGTTCCCCCGTGGTCCCGCACACGTCCGCGACCACCGCCCGAGCCTCGTCGCACAGGTGGCAGCCGGCACGCGTGTACAGGAGCACCCGGGGTTCGTCTTCGGGTCCCTGCGGCATGCTCACCTGCCAAGACTAGCGGCGCCGATACAGTGGACCGCATGCCGTCGCCCGCCGAGTCTTCCCCGCCGGCGCGCGCCGCAGCCTTCTTCGACGTCGACAACACCATCATCCGGGGCGCCAGCGCCTTCCACCTCGCGCGCGCCCTGTACCAGCGCCGGTTCTTCGGCACCCGCGACCTGCTGCGGTTCGCCATGATCCAGGCGAAGTACCTCGTGTTCGGCGAGTCCCGCTCCCAGATCGAGACCGTGCGCAGCCGCGCCCTGTCGCTCATCGCCGGCCGGTCGGTGGCGGAGATCACCGCGGTGGGCGAGGACGTGTACGACACCGTGCTCGAGCTGCGCATCTTCCCCGGCACCAAGCGGCTGCTCGACGAGCATCTCGCCGCCGGCGACCAGGTGTGGCTCGTGACCGCGACGCCGGTCGAGATCGGCGGCCTCATCGCCCGCCGCCTCGGCGCGACGGGCTGCCTCGGCACCATCGGGGAGCACTCCGGCGGCTTCTACACCGGCCGCCTCGTGGGCGACCTCATGCACGGCGAGGCGAAGGCCGCTGCCGTGCGCGAGCTGGCCGAGCGTGAGGGCATCGACCTGTCCGCGTCGTACGCGTACGGCGACTCGCTCAACGACCTGCCGATGATGCGCACCGTCGGGCACCCGTGCCCCATCAACCCCGACGTGCGCCTGCGCCGGCACGCCAAGGAGGTCGGCTGGCCCATCCGTGAGTTCCGCGGCCGCGGACGGCGCGTGGCCGGGCGCGGGATGAAGACGGCGTCGTGGGCCGGCGCCGCCTGGGTCGCCGGGCTCGTGCTCCGCAGCATCCGGCGGCGGCTGCAGGGCCGCTGACCGCCCCCGCACCTGCCGGACACAGCGAACGGGCCCGGTACCTCCGTGGAGGTGCCGGGCCCGTTCGTGCACGCTGTCCGCCGTCAGGCGGACGACGTCACTTCTTGTTGCGACGCTGGTGACGCGTCTTCCGCAGCAGCTTGCGGTGCTTCTTCTTCGCCATGCGCTTGCGGCGCTTCTTGATGACGGAGCCCATGAGGTCCTCACAATGCTTGTCGGTCGGTGGAACACGGTTGGTCCCAGGAGCCCTGTCTCCAGGAGCAGCCGACCAACGCGGAAAGTCCGTCCCCCAGGGTACCCGATGCCCGGCGTCCGCCGGACCGTCGCCCGTGAGACGTCAGTCGCGGTACGGGTCCAGGCCCCAGGTGGGGAACACGTGCCGCCGGGTGGCGAGGACCGCGCGGTCGACGTCGTCGGCCGGGTCGTAGCCCTCCGCCCACGGGCGCCACGCGACGTCGCCGCTGCCCAGGCGCTCGGCCGGGTCCAGCCCGGACAGCTCCTCGACCTCCCGCCGCCAGGACTCGGGCAGCTCGATGCCGATCGCGAGCGGCGCGTGCGCCGCCTCCGCCACCAGGCTCGCCCACACCAGCGGCACGACGTCGACCACCGCGTACCCGCCGCCGCCGAGGGCGACCCAGCGCCCGTCGGCGAGCTCGTGCGCGAGGTCGTGCACCCAGCGCGCCGCCGTGCGCTGGGCGCCCACGCCGACGTTCAGGTCGGTGAGCGGGTCGTTGCCGTGCGCGTCGCACCCGTGCTGCGACACGATCACCTGCGGGCGGAACTCGCGCACCACCGCGGGCACGACGGCGTCCACCGCGCGCAGCCAGTGCGCGCCGTCGGTGCGCGGCGGCAGCGCCACGTTCACCGCGGTGCCCTGCGCCGCCGTCCCGCCCGTGTCGCCGGCGTTCCCGCTGCCGGGGAACAGCGTGTGCCCGTCCTGATGGACGGAGACGGTGAGCACGCGCGGGTCGTCCCAGAAGATCGCCTCGACGCCGTCGCCGTGGTGGGCGTCCAGGTCGACGTACGCCACCCGCTCCGCGCCGAGGTCGAGCAGCCGCCGCACGGCCGCCGCGGCGTCGTTGTAGATGCAGAACCCGGACGCCGCGCCCCGCTGGGCGTGGTGCATGCCGCCCGCGATGTTCACGCCGTGCACCACCCGCCCCGACCAGACCGACTCCGCCGCGTCCACCGACGCCGCGACCAGCCGTGCCGCGGCCTCGTGCATCGCCGGGAACACCGGGTCGTCCTCGGTGCCCAGCCCGCGCGCGGGGTCCGGGGTGCCGTCCGCGGCCGCACGACGCACCGCCGCGACGTACGCGGCGTCGTGCACCGTCTCGATGAGCGCGTCGGGCGCGGGCTCGACGTCCGCGAGCTCCAGGCCCGGCTCGTCGAGGAGCCCGAGCTCCGCCACCAGCCGCATCGTGAGGTCGAGGCGGGCGGGCGCCATGGGGTGCCCGGGGCCGAAGTCGTAACGCAGGAGCTCGGGGCTCCACAGCAGCCGGGCGACGCGCATCCCGTCACCGTAGCCGACAGCGTGGCAGGCTGTGCCCAGCGACTGAGGGGCGAGAGGGGGCAGGGTGCCGGGGACGTGGGGCGGCCGCGCCATCGCCGTGCGTGGGTGGGTCGACCAGGTCGCCCGCGAGTACCCGGCCCGGCTCGCCATGACGGTCTTCGCCGCCGTCATCACCCTCTTCACGCTCCTGCTCCTGCCGCCGTGGGCGACGGCATCCGGCCGCGGCGCCTCGATCGTCGACGCGTTGTTCACCGCGACGTCCGCGGTCTGCGTCACCGGGCTCGTCGTGCAGGACACCGCCCTGTACTGGTCCGAGTACGGCCGGGTCGTCATCCTCCTCGGCATCAAGATCGGCGGCCTGGGCGTCATGACGCTGGCCTCCCTGGTCGGCCTCGCGGTCTCGCGGCGGCTCGGACTGACGCAGAAGCTCCTCACCGCGTCGGAGACCAAGACCGAGCGTCTCGGCGAGGTCGGCGCGCTGCTGCGCACGATCATCATCACGGCCACGTCGATCGAGCTGGCCATCTCGATCCTGCTCTTCCCGCGCTTCCTCGCGCTGGGCGACTCGGTCGGCCTGGCGGCCTGGCATGCCGTGTTCTACGGCGTGTCCTCGTTCAACAACGCCGGCTTCGTGCCCACCGAGCACGGGCTCCTGCCGTTCGCCTCCGACTGGTTCGTGCTGATCCCGATCGCGCTCGGCGTGTTCATCGGGTCCCTCGGCTTCCCGGTGATCCTCAACATCATGACGCACCGGCGCCGCCGCCATCACTGGGTCAGGTCGCTGTCCCTGCACACCAAGCTCACGGTGACCACCAGCCTTGCACTGTTCGTCGGCGGCGCCGTGCTCATCGGCGCCTTGGAATGGACGAACCCCGCGACCCTGGGGGGCCAGGACGGCGCCACCCGCGTGCTGTCATCGATCTTCGCCTCGGTCATGCCCCGCTCCGGCGGCTTCAGCAGCGTGCACGTGCACGAGATGCACCAGGAGACCTGGCTGGTCACCGACGCGCTGATGTTCGTCGGGGGCGGCTCGGCGTCGACCGCCGGCGGCATCAAGGTCACGACCCTCGCCGTCATGCTGCTCGCCATCCTCGCCGAGGCACGCGGCGACAAGGACACGGACGCCTTCGGGAGACGGATCCCGCGGGACACGATCCGACTCGCGATCGCGGTGATGTTCATGGGCGCGACCGCAGTGCTGGTCTCCTGCCTGGCCCTCCTGCGCATGACCCCGTACAGCCTGTCGGAGATTCTCTACGAGGTGATCTCGGCCTTCGCGACGGTCGGGCTGTCGACCGGGATCACCGCCGACCTCCCCGACCCGGCGAAGTACTGGCTCAGCGGGCTCATGTTCGTCGGGCGCGTCGGGGTCGTCTCGCTCATGGGCGCCCTGGCGCTACGCGACCGGCGCCGCATCGTACGCTTCCCCGAGGAACGCCCGATCATCGGGTGACCCCGTACCGACGACCCGGCTGACACCCGGCAGACAGAGGAGAACCGTGGCGGAGAAGAAGGCTCCCGCGCGCGACGCGGGCGTGCTCGTGATCGGCCTCGGACGCTTCGGGTCCTCGCTCGCGACGACGCTGGACCGGCTGGGCCAGGACGTGCTCGCCGTCGAGCGCGACGAGAAGCTCGTGGCGCAGTGGTCCGGGCGGCTGCCGCTGGTCGAGGCGGACGCGTCCGAGTCGGAGGCGCTGATCCAGCTCGGCGCGAAGGACTTCGGCGTCGCCGTGGTGGGCGTCGGCACCGAGCTCGAGGCGTCCGTGCTCATCACCG
>Ga0160442_100257_pt1 | contig 34158 bp, 29 predicted proteins | sample HID1971M_E1MG_FD_108252 | JGI IMG/M metagenome (GOLD analysis project Ga0160442, IMG submission 108252) | Enriched millipede-associated microbial communities from UW Madison campus, WI, USA - HID1971M_E1 MG | ecosystem: Host-associated > Arthropoda: Insects > Digestive system > Unclassified ... | reverse complement strand
CGGCCCCTCCACGGGGAGCCCGTCGTTCACGTCGTGCCGATGGACGGTGACGCCCGGCCCCGGGTCGAGGTGCGTGACGTCGACGTCGACCGCGTCGACCGCCCCGGTGTCGCCCACGCGCCCCGCCAGCCAGCGGGCCACCGAGCCGTTCCCCGCACCCAGCTCCAGGCAGCGCCAGCCCTCCCGCACCCCGACGTCGTCGAGGACGCCCCTCGTCGTGCCGTCGAGCATGTGCGAGAGGCAGTCCACCTGCAGCTGCCCGGCGTCGGACGCCGTGTCGAACAGATACTCCGTGGTCGTCGGGAACTCGGAGATCGTCGCGGGCCTCATGGTCATCGGACACTCCTTACGTCGTCGTCGTCGGCGGCGGGGTCTCCGTCGTCCGGGAAGTCCGCCCTCACCAGCGGGTCGGCGTGCATGTGCACGATCCGCCACCCCGCGTCGGTGCGGCGGTAGACCTTGGTGACGCGGCGCTCGCGGGCCACCCGCTCCCCGCCGGGGGCCCAGGAGTGGATCTCCTCGACGTGCACCGTGTACGCCATGTCGCCGTGCACGTGCTCGTCGAGCTGGTCGAGCCGCTGGTAGACGCCGTTGCCGTAGGTCGCGGCGACGGCCGCGAGGCGGTCGCGCACCCGGTCCCAGCCGCGCGCGACTCCCCCGAACGCGCCGAGCAGCGACACGTCCGCGGTGTGGTCCCACAGCTGCTGGAAGTCGTGCGGGTCGCCCGCCACCAGCGCGGCCAGCGCCGAGCGCTGAGCGGCCTGGAAGCCGGTCCACGCCTCGTCCGCGCTGGCGGGGGCGGGTGTCGACGCCATCGTCAGGGCCTCTCATGGGACGGAGATCGGGACCATCCACGTCACCACAGGTTGCCTCATGGGTCAAGACCCGTGCCTACCATGTGAACGTGACTGCAACGCCCTCCGTCCTGTCCGTCCTGGTCACCGAGCCGCTGGCCCTGGACCTGGTGAACACCCGCATGTTCCTGGCCGGCGACTGGGTGGACCTGCTCGACAGCCCCGACGACCGCACCGCCTGGCTCCGCCTGCTGGCACCGCGGCTCGGCGACGGCGACCTCGACGGCGCGCTCACGGACGAGACCGTGGACGCCCTCAAGTCCGTGCGGGCGCACGCCGCGGCCGCCGTCGAGCCGGCGCGCCACGGCTCGCGACCGCCCGCGAAGGCCCTGGCCGGGCTCAACGACGCCCTGCGCGCGGCGCCGACCACCACCCGGGCGGGATGGGACGGCGACGCGGTCACCCTGGACGTCCGCCGGTCCGGCGGCCTCGCCACGCGCCTCGCCGCCGTGTTCGCCGAGGAGACCGTGCGGCTCCTGGCCGGGCCCGACATCCGCGACGTCCGGCTCTGCGACGCCCCCGCCTGCGTGATGCTGTTCCTGCCGCGCAACCCCCGCCGGCGGTGGTGCACGCCTGACATCTGCGGCAACCGCGCCCGCGTCGCGCGGTACTACCTGCGGCACAAGGCGGACCCGGCGGGCATCGCCTCGGCACACCGACCTGACGGCCACTAGGGTCACCGGTCATGGGCCTCACGCCGCGCGACCGGTGGAACGTCGTCGTCTACGCGCTCCTCGGTCTGGTTGCCGGCGCGCTCCCCTCGTGGAGCATCTACGAGTCGGTGCTGACCTGGGTGCCCCCGACGTTCGCCGCTCTCTGGGCGGGCGGGGTCCTCCTGCGCGCGCGGCGCGCCGAGCGGGCCGTGGCACGCCGCGCGGGAGCGACACCCACCGCGGACTAACAGGCCGAGGTGCCACGGCGGGCGCCTCAACCGGAGTGACCTGACTGGTCGCTGCCGTGGATGCGACCCGGGGGCACCGCAGTGTCCGCGCGTTGATCCGCACGCGCCTCGGGGTGCGTGCGGAAGACGGTTGGACGGTTCGTGCTGCCACGCTCGTGCCGGCCGCTGAGCCCGCCTCACCAGACATCGCTAGCCGACGCTGCCCGGCCCACACGTTGATGGGCGTGCGGTCAGGCACCCCAAGATCTCGACGATGCAGCGGTGCGACCTGCCCCGACGGAGTTGTCCACAGACACCCGGGCAACTGAATGACGATCTGCTCTACAGTGACCGCGACGTCACCGCCGACAGGGAGCCCCGTCATGACCCGCAGCCGGGCCATTCTCGCCGCCACCTCCATCGCCGCTGCCGCCGTGCTCCTCGTCGCCGGCTGCGACGACGACCCGCCGGCCACGCCTTCGCCCGAGCCCACAGGGACGGGCGCCAGCCCCGAGAGCTCGCCGTCGCCCAGCTCGACCGCCGTGGTCGTCGCGCCCGAGCGGCCCAAGGAGATGGACGACGACGGACCCGCCGGCGCCGAAGCCGCGGCCGTGTACTTCCTCGAGCTCGACGACTACATCATGAAGACGGGCGACACGGCCGAGTGGGAAGCAATGTCGGTGAAGAGCTGTGAGTATTGCGCAAACCGACTCGACCAATCGCGGGAAATCGCGGATCGAGGTGACAAATTCAGCGGTGGCGCAGCGATCGCGACGGTCCTTCATACATTCGAGCAGGACGCCGCCACCGGGATTTGGCCTATCGACGTCCAGGTGAAGGCAGCCAGTGCAACAGTCAAGGACTCCGCTGGCGACGTCATATTCCAATCGAAGGAAAATACTGGCGAACTGCGAATGGAAATGGCTCAACGGGAGGGCGAATGGGTCGTGGTCGGCGTCGCGGACGTTCCGGAGAAATGACATGCGGCCGCCCATGATCGCATCGGTACTCGCGCTTACGGCAACCCTGGCGTCTGCGCCGTCACCCGACTATTCCGCGATCCTCGACGACGGCAAGGACGAGGCTGGCGTCGAAGCGACATCTGACGGGTGGAGGCAGGGTCCCGACGGTCGTGAACCCGCTGCAGACGAGCCCCAGGACCGCTATGCCCGCACCGACGCGGTGACGTGCGGGACGTTGGGTGAAGAGCTGGACTCGCTCAGCGGGATCGTGACCGCGCCGGGCGCATGCCCAGAAGGCACGGACGTCGTCGAGATCACCATGCCGTGCGAGGACGGCGAGTACGCCCTCGACGCCCTCTGGGTCCAGCGCGCCCGTGAGGACGGCACCTACGACGAGGCAGAGCAGCTCACCGAGGACGAGTGCGTCTCCCCCGCAGAACTCGCGGCGCAGGCGCTCCGCGAGTTCAAGACGATGAAGATCCAGGCGCCGGAAGCCACGGTGCAGGGGAACCCGCCCATGGTGGTCAACGTGCACTACCCGGCGTACACGTCGGCAGCTCCCCAGGACCGCACGGTCACGCTGCTCGGCGTGCCCGTCGTCCTGCGCGCGGAGCCCACCGAGTACACGTGGGACTTCGACGACCCGTACTCGTCCACCGGCAGCACGCTCACGACCACCTCCCCCGGACGTCCGTGGCACGAGGGCGACGCCACCCCTGACCAGTCCTGGGTCGGGCACACCTACAGCCGGCTCGGCACGCCCGGCGAGGACGCGGGCACCGCCGTCGACGAGAAGGGCAACGTGTACCGCGCCGGCGTCGCCGTCTCGCTCACCACCACCTGGCAGGGCCGCTTCCGCGTCCAGGGCACCAGCGACTGGACCGACATCCCCGGGACGATCTCGACCACCAGCACGACCGACCCGACCACCGTCACCGAGGCCCGCACCCGGCTGGTCTGCGAAGACCTTGCCGGGAACGACGTCTGCTGAGCCGCGACCGCAGCCGCTCGCCGGCTGCCGACCGAGCCGGAACGCGGAAACTATTGCCCCTGCGCGCGCCACCTTGGTTGGATGTCGACATCGTCGAACAAGGGAGTTCGTCATGCCGGAGCCGACCCGCCGCCAGGTCCTCGCCATGGTGCCCGCCGGGGCCTTCCTCGCGATCGCGGCACCGCTGCGCGCCCGCGCGGACAGCCCCGCGGACCACCCTCGCCTGCTGGCGAACGCCCGCGCGATCTTTGCCGGCACCGCGGCGTCGAACAGCCGACCGGAGGCCGCGGCGAGGCTCGCCGCGATCCACACCGCCGCGCGATCGCACCTCGCCGGTCTCGACAGCGCGGGGCCCGGCGAGCTGTTCGCCGGCGTCCCGCTCGGCACCAGCGACCCGAACCTCAGCACCTCGTTCCTGCGCCTGTACGAGATCGCCCTGGCCACCACCACCCCCGGCTACGCGTCCGACCTCGTCGGCAGCACGACCGTCCAGCGGCGCGTGCTCGACGGCCTCGAGTGGCTCCACGCGCACCACTTCGGCGACCAGGCGGCCGGCTACTACGGCAACTGGTTCACGTGGGAGATCGGCATCCCGGCGAGCGTCAGCAAGACGTTCGCCCTGCTGACCGACCTCATCACGACGGAAAGGCCCGACCTCATCCCCCGGTACGTCGCCTCCATGGACGCGTACCTGCGCAACGGCAAAGACGGCGACGTCGACCTCGACTCGCGCTTCCACACCGGCGCGAACCTCGCCGACATCACGACCAACCGCGTGCTGCAGGGCGCCGTCACCGGCGACGACGCCCGGGTCGCCAAGGCGATCGCGGACCAGTCGACGGTGTTCGCGACGATCGACCCGTACGACATCCGGCACGGCAACACCGACGGCTACTACGCCGACGGGTCGTTCATCCAGCACCACTCGGTGGCCTACACGGGCTCGTACGGGCGCACGCTGCTGACCCGCGTCGTGCAGACCGTCAAGCTGCTCGACGGCACCTCCGCCGCCGGCGGCACCGAGCTGCCCGACGTCGTCCACGGCTGGGTGCGCGACGGGTTCGCGCCCGTGATCGTCGACGGCTGGATGATGGAGATCGTCAAGGGCCGGGCGGTGTCGCGCACCGGCACCGGGTACGCCGACGTCGCCACGGTGCTCGAGGCCGCCGTCGACCTCAGCGGCTACACGAGCGGCGAGAACGCGACGGCCCTGGGCGCGTACGTCCGCCACCTCGCGACGGCGTCGCCCACGCCGCCGGACCCCGCCCGGTTCGTCTCTCCGGTGAGCGCCGTCCGGTACGCCGACCTCCTCGCCGAAGCGGGCGCCCCCGTCGCGGACCTCAACCCGCCCGAGCGCTCCGTCGCCTTCAACGCGATGGACCGCACCGTGCACCGCCGCCCCGCCTACACGTTCACGCTGGCGCGCAGCTCGGACCGGATCAGCCGGTACGAGTACATGAGCGGCGAGAACCTCATGCCGTGGTTCCAGGGCGACGGCACCCACTACCTCTACCTCGCCGGGCAGGACCACACGCAGGCGTTCGGCGTCGACTTCTTCACCACCGTCTCGCCGTACCGCCTGCCCGGCACGACCGTGCCGGTCGAGGAGCGGCGCACGGTCCCCGAGCTGTACGGGCGGCCCTGGTACGAGAACCCCGGCCACCCGCTCGGGTTCACCTCGTCGTCGGAGTCGCAGAACACCTACGTGTACTTCCCGCGCGGCACGAGCTCCTTCTCCGGCGGCGCGACGCTCGGCGCGTACGGCGCCGCGGGCATGGTGCTGTCCGACGACGTCCCCTGGGTCGACGGGCAAGCCGGCGTCCTTCCGGACGACTTCGTCGTCTACGCGAACGCCCGCGCGGTGAAGTCGTGGTTCCTGCTCGACGACGAGGTCGTCGTCCTCACCGCGGGGATCCGGGACGAGCACGGCCGCGCCGTCGTCACGACGCTGGACTCCCGCATCGCCGCGCCCGGCGACGGCGTCGTCGTGACCGGTGCGCGGTCCGACGGCGGCCCGTGGTCGCCGCAGGACGGCGCCGCGTCGCTCGCGTGGCTGCGGTGGGGCAACCCGGGGCAGGGCGTGGCCGTCGGGTACGCCGTCCTCGACTCCGAGCCGGTGCGCGTGACGCTCGAGGACGTGACGCGCAGCCGCCGCACGGTCCGGACGTCGAACCCCGACACCGCGGTGACGAAGCGCGTGTTCACGGCCGCGGTCGAGCACGCGGCACAGCCGTCGTCGCTCGCCTACGCGATCGTGCCCGGCGCGACGGAGGCCCGGCTCGCGGGCTACGGGACGGAGGGCCCGCTCGTGGTGCTGGCGAACGACGAGCGCGCGCAGGCCGTGCGGCACACCGGCCTCGGGCTCACGGCCGCGACCGTGTTCCGGGGCCGCGCGCACGTCCGGAACCTGGTGGTCGACGGCCCGGCGTCGGTCCTCGTGCGCGAGGACGACGACGGCGCGACCCTCGCGCTGTCCGACCCGACGATGCGGCGCGAGGCCGTCACGGTGACGGTCCGGGGCCGGCGCCTCGACGCCGTCGCTGCGGACGACGGCGTCGAGGTGCGCCGGGTGCCGGGCGGCACCGAGGTGCGGGCACGCACGCACGAGGCGTACGGCGCGAGCCTCACCGCGACGCTGCGGCGCCGCTAGATCACGCTGCGCCCCTCGGCCTTCGCCTGGCGCAGCTCGCGGTAGAACGCGCGGCTGATCACGAAGAGCACGCCGGCCACGACGACGGGCCAGACGAGCACGTACACCGTCAGCAGGAACGTCATCAGATCCCCTCTCCTGCCGCGACGGGCTCGCCCCGTCGCGGCGCGTCGGCCGGACGGCTCTCGGCCGCCTCGTCCTCGTCGAAGTTTCCGGTGCGCTCCTTGATCAGGGCGAAGTCGAACCGGTCCTTGCTCAGCAGCGTCAGGGCGACGCAGACGATCGTGCTGACCGCGTAGGCGACGAGCGAGCCCGACAGCACCGGGTAGGTGTGCAGGAAGCCGATCGTGAAGGGCGCGGCCGCGAGCGTGGCGACCGTCCCGACGACGAGCGCGACCCGCCTGCCGAAGAAGCCGAAGGCCATCAGGCCCAGCACGATGCCGACGCCGAGCGTGGACAGGACGTCCGAGGCGAGGCCCAGCCCGCCCGAGAGGTCCACCCACGAGAACCGCACCGGCAGGAAGAGCGCGAGCCCCGCGACGACCGCCGCGCTAAAGGCGAGGTTGGTGACGCGGTCCCAGTAGAAGCTCGCGATGACGGGGAACACGAGCGCACCCCACAACGCGCCGACGAACACCAGCAGGTCGAGGATGTTGAACTTCGACCCGGCGAACACCAGCCCCGCCGCGATCGCGACGACCATCGTGATCCGGCCGATGAGGACCATGGTCCGCGGGTTCGCCCGCTTCTTGCCCGCGACGTTCTGGCCGTAGATGTCCGCCATGACGATCGCGGAGAGCGCCGTCAGGTCGGAGTCCGCCGTCGAGGAGAGCGATCCGATGATCATCACGAAGAACAGGCACAGCAGCGCGGGGTTCAGGTACGTCGCGGCCAGCTGCGGAATCAGGTTGTTGACGTCGCCGCCGAGCGGCTCGACGCCCGCGTACAGGGCGATGACGCCGAGCATCCCAACACCGATGATCGTCGCGCCGTAGCCGAAGGTCGCCGTGACGAAGGTCTTCTTGATGAGGTCCTCGCGGACCGCGAAGAGCCGCTGCGCGATGGTCTGGTTGCCGATCGCGTACGCCAGGACGGCCGCGATGTACGGGGCGCCCTGGTTGAAGAACGCGTCCGAGGAGAAGAAGTCCTGCTGCTGGGCCGTGAGGTTCGCCGCGCCGGTCTCGAACAGGCTGGGCCCGCCGGCCGCGAAGAACACCACCGGGATGATGACCACGACCGCGCCCAGCAGCGCCACCACCTGGGCGAAGTCGGTGAGGACCGACGCCCGGAAGCCCGACCAGAGCGTGTACAGGAGCACGCCGGCCGCGATGGCGACGATGCCCTGCGTGAAGGTGTAGGGCGTGAGCATGGCGACCAGGGCGCCGCCGGCGATGAGGTTGGACGTGAGGCTGATGACGCTGCCGAGCACGTTGGACCCGGCGAGCATGAGCTGGCTCGAGCGGCCGTGGCGGGCGAACATCACCTCGGCGATGGTGTGCGCACGCGGCGCCACGGCGCGGATCCTGCGCCCGAACGGGTAGATGAGCAGGATCATCAGCGCGCCCCAGAGCCCGTAGTGGATGGGGCCCGAGACACCGTAGGTGTAGCCGGACGTGGCGGACGCGTACATCGACGACGCCCAGATCCAGGTGGCGGTCATCGACGCCGCGGAGATCCCGAAGCCGATCTTGCCGCCGCCCGTCATGTAGCCGTCCGCGTTCTCCTTCTTGCGGCTGATGCGGACCGACATGTAGAAGCTGCCGCCGAAGAACAGCAGCATGATGAGGACCACGATCGGTCCAGGGATGTGTTGCAGGTCGCCCAAGGCGTTCTCACTCTCTCGTCAGGGAACCGGAGCACGGGTGCGGCTCCGGAGGGACGGGTTTGCGGGAACGGCAGCTAGGCGGGCGGGACTCGTCGGGGGCAGACGGGGCGGCACGCACAGGGCCGTGCGAACCGTGCCGGCCGAGTCGACAGCACGGAGCTCCTTCCGTTCGTCAGCGGCCTGACCAGGGCGCATGGCGTTGCGCCGCGGTCGAGGCGTGCGGGCGCCGACACACGCATGGGCCGGCAGTTCGGTGACGGGGACCAGCGGGAACTCTCGCGAGAGCGCGCCGACGAGACGTAGCGTCGGGGTTCCTCCGGGCGCGGCACAGCGCGCCGATCAGTGGCCGTCGGTCACGTTTATACCACAAAATGGGCATATTATTCCCAGATCGCCCGGCGACGACGAGGCGTGCGGAAATCCCGTCGCCCATGGCGGAACCGCCCTGCCAGACTCCCGCGCATGACGACCGACGACAGGCACGACGACAGCCCCGGCACGACGCCGTCCCTCCGCACCGCGCGGGTGCTGCGCGTCACCGAGACGGCCTGCGACGTGTGGGACGGCGGCGGTGTCGCCACGGTGCCGTTCGCCGCGACCCTTCCGGCGCCGCGTACCGACCGCGTCTCCCCCGGGCACCTCGTCGCGATCGCGACAGCGGCCGACGGGCGCGACGTCGTCGTGTGGCGGTGGTACGACGCCGTCGTCCTCGGCGAGGAGGCCGACGGGTCGGTGCGCCTGTGGGAGCCGGCGCACGGCGAGGTGCTTGCGCGGCCGCGGCCCGGCTGTCGCCACCTCCGGCCGGGCGTGCGCGCCTACGCCTCGGCAGGCCTGCCCGGCGCCGACTGGTGGACGGCGTCGGCCGTCGGTACCGGTGACGTGATCCCTCCGGTCGACCTCGCGGAGGTCGCCGCGTTCTATGCGAGCAACGGGCTCTGGGCGGCGGCCCTCGGCTGAGGGGGCCGGCTCACTTCACGGCGCCGCCGAGCGCGCCGGCGGCGATGTACCGCTGCGCGAGGACGAGCAGCACGATCGCGGGGACGGACGAGATGACGGCGCTCGCCATGACGGGCCCCCAGCTCTGCACGTTGCCCTGCAGGTAGTCGTAGATGCCGAGGGTGATGGGCTTGATGTCCGCGCCCGTGGTGAGGGTGAGGCCGAACATGAAGTCGCTCCACGCGAACAGGAAGCTGAACAGCCCGGCGGTGATGAGCGAGTTCTTGCTCACGGGCACGATGATCGACCAGAACGCGCGGAAGTGTCCGGCGCCGTCGACCCGCGCCGCCTCGGTGAGCGCCGGCGGGATGGACCGCATGAACGCGCTCATGATGAGGATGGCGAACGGGATGCCGTGGGTGGCGTTCGCGAGGATCAGCCCGACGTACGCGTTGAGCAGGCCCAGGTCGTTGAACAGCGTGTAGAGCGAGTTCGCGATGACGATGCCGGGGATCATCTGCGCCAGCAGCAGCACGAACAGGAAGATCCCCATGCCCCGCAGGCGGAACCGCGACAGCGCGTACGCGGCGGGCGTGGCGATCACCAGGGACACCAGCACCGCGCCGAGGGCCACGATCATGCTGGTGACGAGGTTGCCCGTCTGGTCCTCCCACGCCCGCTGGTAGCCCTCGAACGTGACGTTCGTCGGGAAGAACGAGCTGTTCGCCGCCGTGCCGCCGCCTTGGAGGGACACGTTGACCATCCAGTAGACGGGGAACAGCATGAACGCGAGGAGCACGATCCCGACGATCGTGTACCGCAGCTTTCGGGCGTCGGTCGTCTTGTTCACGTTGAACCTCACTCATCCACGGCGCGCTTGTTGACGCGCAGGTACACGACGGCGAACAGCAGCGACACCACGATGAGGATGTTGCTGACCGCCGCACCGGTGCCGAAGGAGAACTCCTGGAACGAGCGCCGGTAGGAGTCGGTCGCCAGGGTCTGGGTCGCGTTGGCGGGCCCGCCGCCGGTGAGGCCCAGGATGATGTCGAGCACCTTGAGGGTGTAGATCACGCCGAGCACGAGGACGACGCTGACGACCGGCCGCAGGTTGGGCCACGTGATGTGCCAGAACGCCTTGACGCCGGTGGCGCCGTCGAGGGCGCCCGCCTCGTAGAGCTCGTCGGGGATGTTCTGCAGCCCCGAGTACAGCAGCGTCATGTTGAACGGGATGCCCACCCAGACGTTCACCAGGACGACGGCGACCAGCGCGACGTCGGGGCTGGTGAGCCAGTGGACCGGCGCGATGCCGATCGCGCGCAGCGCCTCGTTGAGGACCCCGCCGTCCTGGTCGAGGATCCACTTCCACACCGCGGTGCCCGCGATCATCGGCAGCAGCCACGGCAGCAGGAGCAGGGAGCGCAGCACGTTCCCCAGCGGGAACCGCCGCTTGAAGAACAGGGCGAACAGCAGCCCGATGACGAACTGGCCGACGATCGAGCCGACGGTGAAGAGCGCCGTGTTGAGCACCGTGGTGCGGAACAGGCTGCTCGTGACGACCTCGACGTAGTTGTCGAGCCCGACCCACGGCGCCTCGCCCGAGACGAAGGTGCGGACGGTGTAGTCCTGCGACCCCATCACGAGGTTCTTGACGATCGGGTACCCGAAGAACACGAGCACGTACGCGATCGCGGGCACGAGAAAGAGCCACTGGGCGGTCCGCTCCCGCATCCGGGCGCGGCCCCGACGTCGGTCGGTGCCGGGACCGGGCGCGACGACGGGCGCCGGGCCGGCGAGGGTGGTGGTCATCGTCGATCCTTCCTCGGTGACGACGCGCGCGACGTCGGCGTGCGCATCAGTGCTCCGTCGCGCGCTCGAGGGCTTCCGCGGGAGACTCGCTCCCGGTCAGCGCGAGCTGCTGGGCGGTGTAGATCTGGGTGGCCGCGCCGGGCCAGTCCGGCCCGAGCAGGGCGGTGCGGGACCGGGCGGTCTGCACGGTGTCGACGAACGTCGCGACGACGGGGTTCTCGGCGGCCGCCTGGGCGGCGACCTCGGTGTCCGACGGGACGGCGCCGCGGCCGGTGGCCATGGCGAGCTGGTGCTCGCCGCGGGTCACGCACGCGACGAAGTCGCCGGCCTTCGCCATCTTGTCGGGGTTCCCGGTGCGCGGGACGGTGAACGCCTCGCCGCCGAGCGGGGCCTCGAGCGTGTCCCCCGCCTCCGGGACGGGCAGCGGGACGGCGGCGTAGTCGAGGCCCTCGGCCGCCTCGAGCGCGGGCATGTTCCACGGCCCGTTGACCATCATGGCGGCCTTGCCCGCGATGAACTGGTCGTTGACGTCGTTCTGCGACCAGTTGACGACGCTCGACGACGCGAACCCGTCCTGCACCAGGCCGTTCACGAAGGAGAGCGCCTCGACCGCCTCGGGCGACGTGAGGTCGTCCTCGTCCGCCCCGTTGCTCCACAGGTAGGGCAGGAACTGCCACGTGCCCTCGAACGTGTTGGCGGCGCTGAACGCGAGGCCGTAGCGGCCGTCGGTGGTCAGCGCCTCGGCGGCCGCCCGGAGCTCGTCCCAGGTGGTGGGCGGCTCGATCCCCGCCTCGGCGAGCGCGTCGACGTCGTAGAACAGGCCGACCGTGTTGACGACGGGCGCGATGCCGTACAGGCCGCCGTCGTAGGTGCCCGCGTCGACGACGCCCTGCGGGAAGCCCTCGCCGGTGATGCCGTAGTCGGTCAGCGGGCTCAGCGCGCCGGACGACGCGATCTGCTGGACGTCGGGGTTGTCGAGCATGAGGACGTCGGGGAGCGTGTCGGACGACGCCTGCTGCAGGACGGTCGCGATGAGCCCGGAGCCCGCCACGTGGTTGGCCTGCACCTTCATGCCGACCTCGGCCGCGCAGGCGTCGTAGACCTCCTGGTAGACGGGCGCGCTGGTGTCGGACAGCGTGTCGGTCACGACGAGCGTGCCGTCGTCCGCACGGGCACCGCCGCTGCAGGCTGACAGCCCCAGGACGACGACGGCGGCCGACGCCGCGCTGACGGCGGTGTGGGTTCGTCGCACAGTCGTAGCTCCTTCGCTCGGTTCACGTGACGGCGAGGTTAGGCACGACCCGGCGAGGCTGTCAAAGCGCTTTACCAATCTCGTCCGGCTGTGTGATCATCGATCCGCAGCACCGTTCCCGAGCCCCGTTCCCGACCTGATTCCCGACCTGAGGAGTGCGCGTGGTGACCATGCAGGACGTGGCCGACCGGGCCGGCGTCTCCCTGACGACCGTGTCGTTCGTCGTCAACGGGACCAAGCGCGTGGCCCCGGCGACGCGCACCCGCGTCGAGGACGCGATGGCCGACCTCGGGTACCGCCGCAACGTGCTCGCCCGGGCTCTCGCGAGCCGCCGCAGCCACATCGTGGCGCTGGTCTTCCCCGCCCTGCAGCACCGCCTCGGCAGCACCGCGCTGAGCATCGTCACCGCCGCCGCGAGCGCCGCGACCGAGCGCGGCTTCAACGTGGTGCTCTGGCCGGTCGACGACGTGGCCCAGCTCGACGACTACCTGTCCGGCGGGCTCGTCGACGGCGTCCTGCTCATGGAGGTCACCGCCGACGACCCGCGCGTCGCACTCCTCGCCGGGCGCGAGGTGCCCTTCGGGCTGATCGGCCGGACCGAGGATCCGACCGGGCTGTCGTACGTCGACATGGACTTCGCCGGCATGGTCGCCGCCGGCCTCGACCACCTCACGGACCTCGGCCACCGCCGGGTCGCCCTGTTCCTCGGCGAGCCGGGCGGCCCCTCCGGCCCCGCGTGGTCGGGGTACGGGCCGGTCGTCCGCACCGAGCAGGCGTACCTGGCCGAGGCGGCGCGCCGTGGCCTGGACCCGCTCGTCGTCCGCGCCGGCCAGGACCCGCGCTCGGGCCGGCAGGCCGCCACGGCCCTGGCCGCCCACCACCCCGACGTCACGGCCGTCCTCGTCCTCAACGAGGCGGCGCTGTCCGGGTTCGTGAACGGGTTGGTCGCGGCCGGACGCTCCGTGCCGGACGACGTCTCCGTCCTCGCGCTCGCGACGTCCGCGGCCGACCTCGCGACGTCCGACCCGGCCGTCAGCGCCGTCGTCGCGCCGGGCGCCGAGCTCGGCGCCCGCAGCGTCCAGGACCTCGTCGACCGCCTCGCCGACCCGGCCGCCGCCCCCACCCACGACCTCCTGCCCGGCACGCTCCGGCTCGTCGGCTCCACCGCCGACGCCCGCTGAGACCGGCCGGCGCACCCGCACCCCGCACCACGGAAGGCCCTCCCCCATGAAGTTCACCGACGGTTTCTGGCACCCCCGCCCCGGCGTCGCGATCCACTACGCCCGCGAGGTGGACCGGGTCGCCGCCGACGGCGCGAGCCTGCGCTCCGTCGCGCCGACCAAGGTCGTGCGGCACCGGGGCGACACCCTGAACAACCCGGTCATCACGACGACGGTGTCGTCGCCGATGGAGAACGTCGTGCGGGTGCAGCACGTGCACCACAAGGGTCGCCAGGAGCCCCGCCGCTTCGAGCTGGACCTGCTCGACGGCATCGGCGAGGCCAAGGTGATCGACGGCCAGGGCACGCTCACCACCGGCGACCTCAGCGTGCAGCTGTCGGTCGGCAAGGCCTGGGAGCTGTCCTTCCACGCGGGCGGCCGCCGCCTCACCGGGTCGAGCGGCAAGTCGGCCGCGTGGGCCGACGTCGCGCCCGACGCCTCCGTGGACCACGGCCCGATCGAGCTGCGCCGCGACGGGCGCACCAGCTACGTGTTCGACCAGCTCGACCTCGGCGTGGGCGAGCTCGTCTACGGCCTGGGCGAGCGCTTCGGCCCCGTGGTGAAGAACGGCCAAACGGTCGACATCTGGAACTACGACGGCGGCACCTCCAGCGAGCAGGCGTACAAGAACGTGCCGTTCTACCTGACCACCGGCGGGTACGGCGTCTTCGTCAACGACCCGGGCCACGTCTCGTTCGAGGTGGGCTCCGAGGCCGTCGAGCGGGTGCAGTTCTCCGTGCTCGGCGAGGCGCTCGACTACTTCGTCGTCTACGGGCCGGACCCGAAGACGATCCTCCAGCGCTACACCGCGCTCACGGGCCGCCCCGCCGAGATCCCCGCCTGGACGTACGGGCTCTGGCTGTCCACGAGCTTCACCACGGACTACGACGAGGCCACGGTCAACTCGTTCATCGACGGGATGGCGGAGCGGGACATCCCGCTGAGCCTGTTCCACTTCGACTGCTTCTGGATGCGCGAGTTCAACTGGTGCGACTTCGAGTGGGACGAGCGCACCTTCCCGGACCCGGAGGGCATGCTGGCCCGCCTGCACGACCGCGACCTGCGGGTGTGCGTGTGGATCAACCCGTACATCGCCCAGCAGTCGCCCCTCTTCGACGAGGGCATGGCGGCCGGCTACCTGGTGAAGCGTCGGGACGGGTCGGTCTGGCAGTGGGACCGCTGGCAGGGCGGGATGGCCCTGGTGGACTTCACGAACCCGGACGCGACCGCCTGGTACAAGGACAAGCTGCGCGTGCTGGTGCGCCAGGGCGTCGACGCGTTCAAGACCGACTTCGGCGAGCGCATCCCGGTGGACGTCGAGTACTTCGACGGCTCCGACCCGGAGCGGATGCACAACTACTACACCCACCTCTACAACGAGGCCGTCCACGAGGTGCTCGCCGAGGAGCGCGGCACCGGCGAGGCCGTGCTGTTCGCGCGGTCGGCGACCGCCGGCGGGCAGCAGTTCCCGGTGCACTGGGGCGGCGACTCCACGGCGTCGTACGTGTCGATGGCCGAGTCGCTGCGCGGCGGCCTCTCGCTCGCGTACAGCGGGTTCGGCTACTGGAGCCACGACATCGGCGGCTTCGAGATGACGCCGGACGCCGGGGTGTTCAAGCGGTGGACGGCGTTCGGCCTGTTCTCCAGCCACAGCCGCATGCACGGCAGCGGGTCGTACCGCGTGCCGTGGATGTTCGGCGAGGACGAGTCCGACCCGACGAGCGCCGTCGCCGTGACCCGCACGTTCGCGCGGTTCAAGAACCGGCTCGCACCGTACCTCGTCGCCACCGGGCACCAGGCCCACCGGTCGGGCACCCCGATGATTCGGCCCATGCTGCTGGAGTTCCCCCATGACCCCGCGGTGCCGCACCTGGACCGGCAGTACATGCTCGGGTCCGACCTGCTCGTGGCGCCGGTGTTCAACGCCGAGGGCGACGTCGACCTCTACCTGCCCGACGGCGAGTGGGCCGGCCTGCTCACCGGCGAGCGCGTCGCCGGCGGCCGGTGGGTGCGGGAGAACCACGGCTTCGACTCGCTGCCCGTCTACGTGCGCGCCGGCGGCGTCGTGCCGCTGAGCGCCCACGAGGACCGCCCGGACGCCGACCACCTCGACGGGCTGACGCTGCTCGTGCACCCGGGCGCCGACGGCTGGTCGCGGACCGTCGAGGTCGACGGCGCCGACGGCGCGGCCGTGGCGTTCACCGTCCGGCGCGACGGCGACGACGTCGTCGTCGAGTCGGCGCTCGGCTCCGGGTGGTCGGTCGAGGTCGTGGGCGGCGCCCGCGCGGACGCCGCGGACGGCACCGCCCGGGTCGCGGCGTGAGCGGCACGACGCCGGGAGCCGCGGTGAGCGTCGCCCGGCCGGGGCCGGCGTGGCTGCCGGACGCCGTCGCCGCGGCCGGGGCCCGGCTGGTCGCGCCGGGCCCGGAGACGGAGGCGCTGCTCTGGTTCGGCGGCGAGCTCGCCGACCTGCGGGCGGCGCTGGCGTCCGCGCCCGGCACCCGCTGGGTCCAGCTCCCGTCCGCCGGGGTCGACTCCTACGCCGACGACGGGCTGCTCGAGGCTCCCGGCATCACCTGGACGTCGGCCAAGGGCTCGTTCGCGCGCCCCGTGGCCGAGCACGCCCTCGCGCTGACGCTGGCGACGCTCCGGCACCTGCCGGAGCGGGCCCGCGCCCGCTCGTGGGGCGAGTCGGCGGGGACGTCCCTGTTCGGGGCGGACGTCCTCGTGCTCGGCGCGGGCGGCATCGCCCGGACGTTCCTCGACCTGCTCGCGCCGTTCGGCACGCGCAACGTCGTCGTCCGCCGTCGGGCCGAGCCCGTGCCGGGCGCCGAGCGGACCGTCACCACGGACCACCTGCACGAGGAGCTCGCCCGGGCGGACGTCGTCATGGTCGCCGCCGCGCTGACCACGCAGACCCGCGCGCTGCTGGGCGCCGCCGAGCTCGCCGTCATGAAGCCCGGCGCCGTCCTCGTGAACATCGCGCGGGGCGGGCTCGTCGACACCGACGCGCTCGTGGCGGCGCTCGCCTCCGGCCACCTGGGCGGCGCGGCCCTCGACGTCACCGACCCGGAGCCCCTGCCCGACGGCCATCCGCTGTGGGACCTGCCGACCGCGCTGATCACCCCGCACACCGCAGACACCGCGGAGATGGTCGCGCCGCTGATCCGCGCGCGGGTCGAGGAGAACCTCGGCCGGTTCGTCGCGGGCCGGACGCTCGAGGGCGTCGTCGACCCCGCCGCGGGGTACTGACGTGACCGGCACCGGCCCGGGCGACGTGCGCGGCGTCGTCGTCATGGGCGTCGCGGGCTGCGGCAAGTCGACGGTGGGCGGCCTGCTCGCCGCCCGCCTGGGCCTGCAGTTCGTGGACGCCGACGATCTGCACCCGCCGTCGAACGTCGCCAAGATGTCGGCGGGCGCGCCCCTGACCGACGACGACCGGCGCCCCTGGCTCGCCCGCGTCGCGGAGGTGCTGCGGGCCGGCGGGGACGACGGCGCGCCGGCCGTGGTGGCCTGCTCGGCCCTGCGGCGGTCGTACCGCGACGCGCTGCGGGACGGCGCGGGCGGCGACGTCGCGTTCGTCCACCTGCACGGCGACCGCGACCTGCTCGCGCGGCGGATCGCGGCGCGCGCGGACCACTTCATGCCGCCCGCGCTCCTCGACTCGCAGCTCGCCACGCTCGAGCCCCTGGCCGGGGACGAGACCGGCGTGGTGGTCGACGTCGACCAGGCCGCCGGCCGCGCCGTCGACGTCGTCGCGGGCTGGCTCCGCCGGGCCTGACGCGACTGGGGTGCCCTGAGAGGGTCTCCCACGGCGGGCGGGCGGCGCATACGGTGGTCGCCGCACCACCGACCGAGGAGAACTCTTTGCGCACCGTCAACGCCTACGCCGCCCCGTCCGCGACCGAGCCGCTGGTCCCCACGACCATCGAGCGTCGCGACGTCGGCCCGAAGGACGTCCTGATCGCCATCCGCTACGCCGGGATCTGCCACTCCGACATCCACACCGTGCGCGGTGACTGGGGCCCGATCACCTATCCCCAGGTCGTCGGGCACGAGATCGTCGGCGAGGTCGTCGAGGTCGGCCCCGCCGTCACGAAGCACGCCGTCGGCGACCGGGTCGGCGTCGGCTGCATGGTCAACTCGTGCCGCGAGTGCGAGAACTGCCTCGCCGGCATGGAGAACTACTGCCTCAAGGGCAACACCGGCACCTACGCCGCCACGGACCGCGACGGCACCATCACCCAGGGCGGCTACTCGACCCATGTGGTCGTGGACGAGGACTTCGTCCTGCGCGTCCCCGCCGCCCTCGACTACGCGGCCGCCGCGCCGCTGCTGTGCGCGGGCATCACCACCTACTCGCCGCTCGCGCACTGGAACGCCGGCCCCGGCAAGCGGGTCGCGGTCGTCGGCATGGGCGGCCTCGGCCACATGGCCGTCAAGATCGCCGCGGCGATGGGCGCCGAGGTCACCGTGCTCTCGCGCACGCTGGCGAAGAAGGACGACGGCCTCGCCTTCGGCGCGACCGACTACTACGCCACCGACGACGCCGCCACGTTCGAGGCGCTCGCCAACCGGTTCGACCTCATCGTCAACACCGTCAGCGCGCCGCTCGACCTCAACCAGTACCTGCGGCTGCTGCGCCTCGACGGCACCATGGTCAACGTCGGCGCCCCGCCGGAGCCGCTGCCCATCCAGGTGTTCTCGCTGTTCAACAACCGCCGGTCGTTCGCCGGCTCCAGCATCGGCTCCATCGCCGAGACCCAGGAGATGCTCGACTTCTGCGCCGAGCACGGCATCGCGCCGGAGACCGAGCTCATCGGAGCCGACCAGATCAACGATGCCTACGAGCGCGTGCTGTCCAGCGACGTGCGCTACCGGTTCGTCATCGACACGGCCACGCTGTAGCGCCCCCGGCGGCGGGGCGAGGGCTACTCCCCCTCGCCCCGTCGCTGCGCGATCGAGACCAGGTGGGCGTGGGCGTACTCGCACACCAGCGCGTGCCGGTACACGAGCTGCGGCACGTCCACGTTGGTGTCCATCCAGAGGCTCAGGGCGCCCATCTTCCAGTGCTCGAACGTCTCGTCGTCGGTCAGCACGGCGAGGATGCTCAGGAAGGAGCCGTCGAAGCGCAGCGAGTGGATCGCGCGGCGGAACTCCTCGAGGCTCAGCGCGATGCAGAACGGGATGTTCATCAGGCACAGGGCCGTCTGGATGTCGAGGCTCAGCAGCCGGCGGCGACGGCGCTCGGGGTCGAGCTCGGGCACGTCGAGCTGGGCGAAGTTCAGGCGCTCGGGCGCGGTGATGTCCACCCCCTCCAGCGCGATGAGCACGTCGTAGACGTTGACGTCGTGCTCGACCACCGCGTTGTCGCCCAGCCCGGACAGCGTCGTCGGCCGCAGCGTGACCGGCTCCATCGCCGCCGGGGTGTTGCGGAGGATGAAGTTCACGAGGTTCGTCTCCACCACGAAGTGGCGGATCAGCAGCTCGACGGCGTCCGGCGCCACGAACCGGCGCAGGAACCACAGGCACAGCGCGTCCATCGTGGTCAGCGACATCCACCGGCGCGGCACCGCCCGCTTCACCACCGAGAGCACGGCCACCAGCACGCGGGAGACGATCCGCGCCACCGGGTACAGCAGCCGCCGGGAGGGCCGCTGCTGGTCCTCGATGATCATCCGCACCAGCGGCTTGTCGAGCGGGACGGAGGGGTCGGCGTAGATCGCCTCCCACATGCTCGGGTCGGACCTCACAGGCACAGCGGCACCCTCAGATCTCGTCGAGCTCGGTCAGCTGCATGACGTAGAGCCGGGCCACCACCCGCGCGCAGGTGACGATGGCGTCGGCCGCGTCGTCGTCGATCCGGTCGGACGTGAGGATCGCGTCGAGCGTGCCGGTGTGCTCGGCGTCGGCGTCCTGGTGGTAGGCCATGAAGTGCACCTGGTTGTCCGCCAGCCCGAGCACCTCCTGGAACCGCCGGGCCCACACCCCGGCCTTCTGCGCGCCGAGCCCCTCGATGATGAACATCGCGCCGAGGCACCCGACCGGGTTCGGCCGGCTCGCCTCGTGGAACATGTACCCGGACAGCGCCTGCGAGCCGAGGTTCTTCCGGCCCGCGCGCAGCGCCTCGAGGGAGCCGCCGACGGCGACGTAGTCGCGCTCGAGGAGCAGGTGGTCGCGGTGCTCCTCCAGCGCGTGCGAGATGGCGGCCGAGCGGAGGTCGAAGTGGTCCATGTCGAAGTTCGACGCCGCCCGCGCGATCCACAGCGACCCGTCGACCACCTGCTGGCGCAGGTTGTGCAGCAGCCGCTGGTAGTCGGCCACCGTCACGTCGCCGGCGTCGAGCGCCCGCAGGATCGGGACGTCGGCCAGCCGGGCCTCGAAGTCCGTCCAGACGTCGGCGAGCCGGGCGAGCAGCCCGGACGTGCGGTCCAGCTGGGGCGGGCGGTAGCCCTCGATGGTCTCTGTCGTCATGTGGTGCTCCTTCGCGGTTCGACGACGGTCAGGTGGGCGAAGCCGAACGAGAACCGTCCGGACTCGGGGACGGCGAGGAGGATCGTGTCTCCCGGCGTGAAGCGCCCGGTGCGCCACGCCTCCTCCAGCGCAATGAAGATGCTCGCGGCGCCGGTGTTGCCGCAGGTCTCCAGGTTGGAGAACCAGCGGCTCGTGTCCATACCGGGGACGCGCGCGCTGAGCGCGTCGAACACCACGTCGCGGAACGCGTTGGTGCTGTAGTGGCAGAGCACGTGGTCGAGCTTCTTCAGGTCGACCAGGCCGCGGTCCACGAGCTCCTCGAACTGCGCCAGCCCGGCCGCGGCGAGCTCGTCGAGCACCGCCGTCTCCTGCCGGATCTGCAGCAGGCCGGCCTTCTCGGCGGTGGCCACGTCGTCGTAGTCCTGCCAGGTGCGGCCCGCGACGGCGGTGGGCCCGTCGAGGCCGGCGCGCATGCAGACCTCGTGCTCGTGCGCGAGCGAGACCTGCCGGACCCAGTCCACGCGCAGCGACGGCTTGTCGGGACGCGGCTGGAACTCCACGATGGCCGCGCCCGCGCCGTCGGACAGCATCCACCGCAGGAAGTGCGCGTCCAGGTGGTCCTCGACGCCCTCGAAGCGCCGCTGGTGCAGCCAGCGGCTGGACAGCTCCGAGCCCACCACCGCCGCCCGCGGGTGATCGCCGAGCCGCACCTTGCTCACCGCCGCATCCAGGGCCGCGATGCTCGACGCGCACACGCCGCTCGCCGTCAGCACCTGCATCGGACCACCACCGAGCCGCCCGTGCACCATCGACGCGAAGCCCGGCACCAGCAGGTCGCCCTGCGTGGTGGCACAGGCGAGCATGCCCAGGTCGGAGGCGCTGATACCCCGGTCGGTCAGCGCGTCCTCGAGCGCGTGGACGGCGAGCTCCTCGTTCAGCTCGGTGGTGCGGCCCTCGTCGTCCAGCGCGTAATACCGCTGCCGGATGCCGTTGGCGCGCTGGATACGGGCGCGCAGGCCGTCCGTGCGCTTGTCGACACCACCGAGCCGGCGCGCCACGTCCTCGTTGGCTACCGGTTCGCCGGGCAGGTACCGGCCCAGGCCGGTCAGGTACGCGGTCGCTGGCATGGGGGTATTCAGCCACACCCGACCCTGCCGTGTCGCTGGTTTCACCACACCCCGACATGTCGCAACCTCTGAGCCTCGTCAGGTGGAGCCTCATCCGCTCTCGCGTGCCCCGACCTGCGTCATCGCCCAGGCGGATCAGATGCCCCTGTGCAGCGGGCTCCACGATCGGGGGCGTGACTACCGGACGTTCGCGGGCAGGTCAGAAGTTGATCGTGTAGGCCAAAGTCCAGGATCGTTGAGATTCCGCGGTTTCTGCGCACGCTGCGAGCGGTCGTGCGACTCGCGTGCCACTCGAAACGGAGCTGCGGACTCGTTGCAGCCATGTGTCCCGTCAAGCCTACCGAGCCAGAGAAGTGACACGGTGGTCACCTTCAGCATCGTGCCGAGCATCCCGGCGCGCTCAGGGCAAGTGGCATCCAAGGCGGTACGCCCCGGCACTGCTCGCGCTGGCGTCTACGAGCTGCCAAGCTCCTGCGCATGGCGGACAAGAAGGCACTGCAATCGTGGGTACTTGAAGCTCTCCAACAGCTCAACGGCCAGGGAACGGTCGTCGAGGTCTCCAAGGTGGTGTGGCAGCTCCATGAGTCTGACCTTCGAGCTTCTGAGGACCTCTTCTACACCTGGCAGTACGACATCCGATGGGCCGCCCAGCAGCTCCGCAATGATGGACGCCTCCGGCGCGCGACTGCCCCTCGAAGCCGTGAGCCCTGGCGCCTGCCCTGAACGCTGAGCTCCCATCAGGAGGTGGTCGATGGCATTCACACAAGCGGACTACTACGACCTCACGCCTGCTCAAGCAAGGCGGCAATGGCAGTCGATCCTCGCGCGTCCGTGGCCTGCAGCCGGCAAACGTCAAGTCCCGTTTGTGCCGGTCGAGACGCTCCTCTGCCTCGCAGGAATGTTCGTAGTCGAGCATTCCCGCTTCGGCAGCGGCAGCGCCCACCGCGCGCCGGAACCGGTGCAGTCGCTCGCGTCCCTCTTCAAGCGCCCATCGACGAGCATCATCGCCAAGATGAACAACCTGGACGGTTCGCGATCACGCGGCGCCATCAGCGACCTCGTCGTCGGCTCCTTCCTCCGGACGAACCTTGACGCGATGGTCGATCTCTATCGGGTCATCATGGCTGCTGGGCGCGCGACCGGACTTGCCGCCACCAGGCTCCCCGACTTCCTCGACGTTGAAGGCGGGCGCGACTTGGAACTCCTTGGTCAGGAGGAGCTCGGCGGCGGGGCGCTCGAGTCGGTGGTCGAGCGCGAGATTCAGCGATGGGTTCACGACAGCGTCAACGAACAGGTGACGGAACGTCTTGTCTTCGCCTCACTGAGGGTCGGACAGCATCGGTTCGCCACCGCGGTCCTCGACGCCTGGTCCCACGAGTGCGCGTTCTGCGGCTTCGCCATGCACGACTCCGCGCGCCCGTCGTTGCTCCGTGCAAGTCACATCAAGCCATGGCGGGACTCGAAGCCACGTGAACGTCTCGATGGAACGAACGGGTTCGCCGCATGCCCCGTCCACGACGCAGCGTTCGACGCCGGGATGATGACAGTCACCGACGATTTGGACGTCCAGGTCTCCACCAGGCTGGCACGTACGATCGGCACTAACACCGCTGCACGGGCCTACTTCACGGCTCCACAGCTCCGACCTCGAGTGATGAGCCCGCGCAACGGACGCCCCCCAGGTGCGACCTACACGCAGTGGCATCGCACCCGGGTTTTCGACGACTCGATAGCTTCGACCTGAAGCGAGAGGACCGGTTCACCCGACGCAACCTTGGCTTGAGAGTCCGCCCCGCAATACCGACATTGCGGCCAGCCGCGCACTCACCGTCTTCCTTGACACCGTGGCGATGCACTCAGTCCGCGAATCGCCCTACCTCCTGAACAAGCGCTAGGCCGATGGGCGGGCCGGCGAGACTGCACGACTCGTGGACGGCGTCAAAGCGGTCGCCAAGCCTGCACGAGCGCTCGTCTCCGATGACGCTTGGCGCCAGCTCCTCCAGGTGCTCGACGAGTTCGGGGCCCGGGACGCTAGACCGGACACGGGTCCCGCCGTGCAGGCCGCTAAGGTACTTCGCATGCGAAGCGACCTCCCGGCGCCGGAGAGCTCCGAAGGGCTGCGGATCCAGATCCCGGCGGGCGGGTGGGTCGTCGGCACGGTGCGCAAGCCCGCCGACGAGACGCCGCGGGGCGTCGTGGTGATCCATCCGGCGACGGCGGTCCCGGAGCGCCTGTACACGGGGTTCGCGGAGTTCCTCGCCGCCAGCGGTTACGTGGCTATCACGTACGACTACCGCGGCACGGGCCGGTCCGGCAGCACGCGCGAGCATCGCGGCCTGCGCATGCGGGACTGGATGTCCGACGACGTCCCCGCGGTCGCCGCGTGGGCGCGCCCGCGGTTCGGGGACGTGCCGCAGCTGGCCATCGGGCACAGCATCGGCGGGCACGCGTTGGCGCTGGGGAACGGCTCACGGGGCCTGGCCGGGTTCGTCACGGTCGCGTCGCACGTCGCCGCGACGTCCACGATCCCCGACCGCGCCGAGCGGGCGCGCGTCCGGCTGATCCTGCGGGCACTCGGCCCCGCGACGGCCCGGATGCTGGGCTACGTCCCCGGCCGCCGCACGGGCCTCGGGGAGGACATGCCCGCCGCCGCGATGCTCGAGTGGAGCCGCTGGTCCACCATGCCGCACTACTTCTTCGACGACCCGACCATGACCGCCGTCGCGGACGCCGCGCGCGTCACCGGCGACGTCCTCGCCGTCGGCTTCACCGACGACCCGTGGGCCACGCCCGCGCAGATCGACGCGATCACCGACCGCCTGACATCCGCCCGCGTCGAGCGACGCACCTGGAGCCCCGCCGACGGCGGCGTGGACGCGATCGGGCACATGGGCTTCTTCCGCCGCGGGCTGCGCGACACGCTGTGGTCCGAGCTCCTCGCCTGGCTCGACGCCCGCGCGGGGGCTGCCCCGGCGCAGGAGGACGGCAACGTCCGCTTCCGCGCCAGGAAGCCGCGACGATGACGCGCCGCCCGCCGCGGCTGATATTCCTCACCACCGCGGCGGAGCGCCAGATGCGGCGCTGGATCGCGCGGCGCGGCGGCGCGCACACCGCCGGGAACGGCGGCCAGGGATTCGGCGCCCCCGCCGCCGGTGTGCTGCTGCACCTCGCCGACCACCCCGGCGCGACGATCGGCGAGGTGACCGCCGCGATGCAGGCCTCCCCCGCCGGCGCCAGCGGCCTGCTCGCACGCATGGAGCGCGCCGACCTCGTGCGCCGCCGCACCGACCCCGACGACCGCCGCACCGTCCGCCTGGACCTCACGCCCACCGGCACCGCAGCACTGGACGACGTCCGCACCGCCCTGGCCGAGCTGAACGACCGCCTGACCGACGGCTTCACCGACGACGAGCTGGCCACCGTGAGCCGCTGGCTCGAGCACGTGACCCGCACCCTCTCCTAGCTGTGATGCCCAATCACCTTGGTCGAGTCAGTGAGTCGACACGATCTGAATGGTAGGGCGCGAGAAGACCTCCCGGTGCTGCGCGGTGACCATCGCATCTGGGCACCCGAGGAGAGGCCGCCGAAGCGAGCGGGTGCTGTGAGAGTGCCGGCCATGAGGCAGCCGTGGCTCGATCCATCAGGGGATAAGAAGTTCGAGCAGTCCCTGTGTCTCGGGATCGACTGAGTAGATGATTGTCCCGGTCATCCCGCGTGTGAGCAGCACCTTGTACACGTTTCGAACGAGCGCGTCGAAGTGCTGGTCGCTGACTTCCTTGCGGGAGCGGAACGCCGGGTCCTTGTTCTCGTCGCGGCGGGTCACCCACCTGTCGGTTCGCCAGACGAGGTCCGGTCCGAGGATGACGCCGTTCCAGTCATACTCGAAGCCTTGGGCGGTGTAGACGCAACCGACCTGGCCGAAGCCGCCGGCGTTCGTCGCCCACAAATACGACGGCGGTGCGTCGCCGACGCCACGTTCACTCTTGACGTTCCAGGGCCGTGACCAGTCGTCAACGACCACGTCCCGCACCAGAGTGCCGTCGCTCAACGGGTCGCTCCACCGCCAGGCATAGCCAGCAGTCATCCGCGCACCGAAACCCTTGCCGAGGTAAGTCTCGAGGGCGACCTCGAGCTCGCGCGGGGAACGGGCGGTTCGCAGCTCAAACCGATCGTCGCCGTTCCAGGGAATCGGACCACCCTCGACAAGGCCGAGGAGCCTCAGAACCCATTCGATGTACACCTCGCTACCGCCGGCGCGGAACTGGTCGTGCAGACTGACGTGCCGGACCTGCATCCCCTGCGCTTCCGCTGCGGCGGTGATCGTCTCGACCGTTCCGCTCTCTCCTGGCCGCACCACCTGGTGCTCGTCGAGCAGGAACACCGGCACTCGGGCGGCGTCGAGCAGCTCATCGATCTGAGGGCGAGCCCCGTCGCGGATCGCCTTGGGCGTATAGCGATTCACGGACTTCTCACGGATACGGTGTGCCTCGTCCAACACGAGCACATCGAGGTCGTTCTTCTCCGCGGAGATGAAGCTGTTGAAGTACATGAAGAGCTTCTGAGTCGCGGTGGACCCCTTGCCCGCTGCCTTCCGCAGCGTTCTCGTGAAGCTCTGAGACCCGGTGGCGTGGAGGACGGTGCGGCCCTCGCGGGCCAGCTCGCCCAGCAAGGACAACGCGATGACGCTCTTGCCTGAGCCAGGACCGCCGGAGACCACGACGGCGGTCTTCGTGTTATCCCTCGCCGCTCTTCGTACGGCAACCTGGACGAGCTCGAAGGCGACACGCTGCCTGTCGAGTAGGACGAACTGCTCACGATTGCGCACCTCGTCGGCGGCGACACTGAGGAGCTGCTTGGAGGGACGCACCGCAGACCCCAGGAGCCGGTCCGCAGCCGCAGCCCCGCTCTCCGGCGCGAGGTTCGCCCGGAGGTACTCAAGCCAACGCCCCCGCGAGCTCGCCGTGAAAAGCGGGGAGGTCGCCGTCACCTCGGCGTCGACGAGATCAGCGACATCAGCATGGTGGGCGTTGTGGAGGTAGGACACCCCACGGATCAGTTCGTGCCCGTTGTGCAGCGTGGCGGTGAAGTCACGGATGAAGTCCACGTAGCCGGCCACCTGAACGCTCGGATGCAGATGCTCCCGCCGAGGGGAACCGTCGACGTGGACCAGGCTCTCCGACTCATCATGTCTGCGGGCACGCGACCACTGCTTGAGCTCAACCACCACATATGAGTCGTCCCCCCGGCGCGGGTGAACGCCGGCGAGGACGACATCCGCGCGCCGAGACGTATACGGCAATCGGTACTCCAGGAGCACCTCGATGGATCCGAGGCCCGCATCCATCAGGTCTCGCGCAATCACCGGCAACGAGCGCGTCCAAGAGCGACGTTCGCTCGGGCCGGGGACGCCCATCCCCTGACCCAGGAAGTACTCCTCCAGATGCTTCTCCACCAACGAGACGTCCGACGTCGCCAACTCGGCGAGGGCACGGGCGGAGTACCGAACAGATCCAGACACGAACGCTCCCGGGCAGCACGAAGACTCGTGCGGCGGGGAGCGTGTCCGAGAATGGAAGCTCGTCGATACCGCTTAACGGACGAAATGTAACAGCCTGCGCAGAGCAGGTCACGCCCAGCCCTGGTAGGAGCGTGGCTGAGAAGGCCGCCATCAAGACAGCGCCGACAGCCCCCTGAACACGTTTAGGACGTCGGGTCATGCTCGCGCCTCGTCAGAACTTCACCCAGGTCGACTGTCCGCACGTACGGACGCGTTGCCTTCCGGCCCCGCAGACGTACTCGAAGTACCGGAAAGTCCAACCCATCCATGATCAATTCCAGAATGATGGTCGTTGGGCATGGCGAGGACACTCACAAGCAGCGCCTGCCGATCTCAGGGCTCATGCACTAGCGGACATTGAGCAAAGCGCCCGCTAGCTGTTTCGTCCCTCGTCCCTAGGTTCGGGCCATGACCGTCACCACGCTGCACCGACTTCTGGGCAGTCGCGCTGGCGCGCCCCTTGACTGATGCTCTGCTCGATCCCGGCGGCAGTTGGGGCATTGCCGAAGGAGGGGAAGGTCAGAACTCCTCCGCGAGAATTCAGCACCGCAGGAGAGTGTTCAAGTCGACGTCGGCGCGATCCCAAATTCCGGCGCGGCAACGCCATTATGCTGGAGGTACGCCTCATTGATGACCCCACCGCTGCCGCCTCCGCTCGTAGGCGCGTGTACTCGAGCTTCGCGCCCCCACCAAGCTCCGCCGCAGCCCGCGTTAGCGATCTTCAGCCGTTCGGGCCGGCCAGAGAGTGAGGTCGCCCCCTCAACCACCAGGCTTCCGAAGAAACCCCGACCCGAGTTATTGCGCGGGTTCCCGGGGAGCTCAAGCCCCAGCTTCACTTCACGCAGGATCACTCCATTGGTCAAACGCCTCGGTTTCTGCCTTCGATCCCTCGTCCAAGCGGAACCATCGCGTGGTACGCGGAGCGTCATACCGTGGATCACCAAGATCGAACATTAGATGGCCACGCGCAATCTTTGTGGCGACCGCCATGAGACTCCGGGCGGTCCGCTTGGCATGCCATGTCGATGAAGCTCCCGCGAGCGCGTTTTGCAGCGAACCAGTAAGTTCCGGATGCCGTTCGAGTGCTTGAGCGATGCGTCGCCTATCCAAGACCGCGCCGTCGATGGTTCTAGCGAGCATGACCTCTAGCAGGCAGGCAACATACGGCTCATCGGCTGAGGTGCCGTTGTCGCACGCCGGCAGGCATAGACGGTCGCGAGATTCTCAGGGAAGTGCCGGTCGAGGAACACCCTCGCGGGAACGTGCTCAACCGTCCTGTCGTCGATACTTATGAAGCAACCGCACGAGTAGCACCAGGACTCAACCCCGCTGATCCGCTGCGGGCGCCTGTTGCCGAACCACGTCGTTAGCCCTCCGTCCGCCGAGTCCCGTACGCAAGATTCGTCAGCTCTCGTCCTCGTCCGGCACGTCAGCGCTCTCATCAAGTCCGTCGAGCCCGGCAAGAGGGTCTTCATCAGCTCGAGTCGTCAGAAAGGCCCCGAGTATTTGAGCGCGCCTTTCGAGCGCCTTTCCGTCGTTCGTGGACTGAACCAAGACGTTATACTCGCGGAGTCGGACGTTCGCCGGGCGTGCGTACGCTGGCGCGTCTTCGGCGAGGCGTGATGCCTCGCGCCTCAGTTCCTCAAACTCATGAAGCTTCTCTCGATCGGCCACTTCCGCTACCCCAGGGTCCCGAAAGACGAGATAGTAGACGACAACCGTGCCGATCGACGCGAGGAGCGGGTCATTGTCCACGAAGGCCGGCAGCATGCGGTCAAGCGTCGCCGTAGCGCCTGCCTGGTACTCGCGCATCTTGGCCGCACCGATGCTCGGATTGTCTCCGTGCGTTGCGACGAAGAGCCTGTGGAGCGTGTCAGCTTTCGTGTCTGAGAGGTGGTCCTTGGTATCGAGCTGATTCTCGATCGCAAGGAACTTCGCTCCAAGTTCGCGGTACTTGTATCGCGCGTTCTTGATCGGGGAACGGCTGAGGAGAAGACCGTGACGGGCGAGTTCGTTTGCCGATTCGCGAGTTGCCCCGGAGATCGCATTTCGACGTTCGGCGGCGTTCAAAGAAGCTGACGCGTTTAGCCGCTGAAACATCTCCTCGATAAGATCGCCGCTGTCGGAAGTGACGCTTACGATCGGGAGTTCGTAGTCGAGGAAGCGCTGCGCGACCGCCGGATATTTTTCCTGAAGCTCGGCCAGAGTCAACCGTTCGGCTCGAACACTTTCGTCCTCGAAGTAGCGAAAGTCGTCGGCGAGCCGCAACTCGCCGGACAGGAAACTGGTGATGGCTTCGAGACGTTGCTTGCCGTCGATCACCGCGTACTGGTACGTGAGACCAGCAGGTGTAAGACGGCGGCTGGACTCCTTCTCGAAATAAAGTTTGGGAACATCGAGCCCGTTAAGGATCGAGTCGATTAGTCCCGCACGGGTGTCTGTTCCCCAAATACCGCCTTCACGTTGATACGGCGGATTGAGGTCAACCACTTCATTCATTCGTCGAAACTTTGCGACGGTAAGGTCCGGGATCAATACGGTGCGAATCTTCATGCGTTGCTCCTGCCGTAGACGGCCTTTATGCGCTTCGCAATCCGGTCGAGATCGTGATAGATCGAGACCTCGTTGAAACCGAGCACACCGAGTTGCTCACGGAGAGCCACCTTGCTGGCCGTCGGAACGATGAAGGATTGAAGCGACCGAGCCTTCCGCAGCGGTTCTTGATCGGCTCCGGGAGATGGCAACTGAGTCAGGGTGAAAGTTCCGGTTTGGAACCGAATCCTATCGAAGATCAACGGAGCAACGACAGCTCTCGGCTTCCGCCTGTTCTCACTGTCACGACCAGGCAGATAGTCCTTGAGCGTGATGTCAGAGTCCGACAGCAGATGAGGATGTCCCCCGTCGGCATCACCGGCCTCTTCGTTCAGATCGTTCGGATGGATGAGGAAGAACTCGCCATCCACTTCGTCGATCACCCCAGAAGGATTCGGCTCGCTGGCGAAGAACAAGGCAACTAGAGGGCTCTGCGACCAGTCGAGAAGCCGTGTCGGGAGTGCGTGGTGCTGCGCAAACGTGGTCCAGCCCCACTCGTCAAATGCGTACTGCAGACCGGCAGTGGCGGCCTCCTGACGAAACCGGGCGAGCATGACGCGTTCATTCGCACGGTGGTCCGGCTTCCTGAACGCCGAAGCCTGAAGTTCCCAAGTATGGTCGCGGTGGCCGCGATACCAGACCTCGCGTCCATCCGCGGTGATGGGTTCGAGAACCTGCATCAGATCCTCGACGCTGGCGATGGTCCGGCGTTCGGGCGGTGTAGCAGCCGGCCCACCGGCTTCGACGTCAACGGTCACGTTCGTCAAGGTATCAGCCGCCAGGCTCCTAGCGATGTAACACCTACCACCGTTCCGCTTGTAGAGCTGACGAGTGCCGACCCCACCCACTAGCTCCATATCTGCTCCCGCAGGGTGTGGTCCTGGAAACCGGGTGCATCAGCCCCCGCAGGCACGTCCGGGGCGGTGGCCTCGGCAGCGTGGCGGATCGTGCTGAAATCAGATCGATGTCGCGCGCTGCGACTGCTTCCTGAAAGGACTGGCCCGGGAGAGCCATCCAAGGCGAGGCAGTCGCGGGTCGCGTCAGGGCGTGGACCGAGCCTGGCCTGCGACTACGCGAATCGCCCGGACCATAGTCAGGCGCCGCAGCGTGCCAACGATCCGGCACGACCATCCGAAGAGCGCGCGGTCGCGCAGGGTCGTCGCTTTGCAGTCGTCTTCGGCAGGGGCGCTGCGTTCAAGGCTCGCGCAGCGGAGCATGATCGGGAACGGCGAGGTGGTGTTCGCGAACCGAGGCGAGACACCGCTGACGACGAACAACGTCCATCGCCGGGTGTTGCACGTACTCGGTCCTGCAGGCGTCTCGGTTCTGCAGGCGTCGGAAAGGCCGCTGCTCCCCTTGGGCACACGGATCCGAGGACCATGCTGCAGCACTACATCCGCCGCAGCGAGCTGGTCGATCCGATCGCTGCGACCCTGCTGGATCACGCTTCGCGAAGGATCGACGATCAAGCTAAGCGGATGCCCGCCGTTGGCGTCAGTTGCCGCCAACCGTGGACGCCGAACCGCATCGGTCTCCTACCTCGGAGCTGATGGCTTCCGCGACGCTCGCTGTGTCCTCGTGCTCCCAGAAGCGCAGGACAATCCACCCGGCCTCCTGAAGGGCAAGCGTCGCTTGCGCGTCGCGCTCCTTGTTCCTGGCGAGCTTCGGCTGCCAGTAGGCGGAATGGGCGATGGGGATGACGCCATGTGTCGGACATCCGTGCCAGAAGCAGCCGTCGAGGTACACGGCGATGCGTCTGCGGGTGAACACGATGTCCGCACGAGAGCGAAGGCCACGAAGAGGCGCGATGTCCACCCGGTAGCGGAAACCTCGCCGGTGGAGTTCGCGGCGCACTCGTAGTTCGAGTGACGTGTCACGGCTGCGGTTGGAGCGCATCGACTTCGCGGTGCCCGGGGTTGACGCCCACGACTCTGTGATCGCCGTCATGTGTTCGACGCTACCTCGGTTCCTCGCGATCGGGCTACGGAATCAGGCGATCGCTGCGGCCCGCCTGCTCGGTATGCGAGCCTCTGTGTCGAGGTCGCCGATGACTTCGGTCGTGTCAACGCTGTCGTCCGTCCGTTCCTCCTGCTCGGCCCGAAGCGCGATGAGCGTCCGACCGACGTGCGCGGCGACGTCGACGGCGACGGCGTTGCCGATCACACCCATGACACGGCTCCGGACGCCCGGGAACTCGTAGTCCTGGGGGAATCCCTGGACGAGGGCCGCCTCTCGGATGCTGAGGTATCGGACGGCACCGTCGAGTTCGCGCAACATCGCCTCGCCGCCGGCCACCCCGTGCACCCCGGCTTTGATCGTCTTGCTAGGCATGTCGAGCGGGCTGCCAGTGTGCTTCGCGTATGTCCTCGCGCCTGGGATGGCGATGTGGTTCGGCCAGCCGTCTGGCGCGATCTCGACGGCGGGCTCGGGAACGTCGGCGAGCAGGTCTCGCAGCGTCTTCCACGGCAGCCGGTTGTCGGGCACTCCGGTCTTTTTGATCCGCTCGATCTGCGCGTTGAGCCGCTCTGGGACGATTTCGGGCTTGATGAGCCCGTGGCGGTTCCAATATGTCCCGGTGATCCACTGCTGGTGCAACAGGACATCTCTGCTATGGGTACGCGTGATGCCCTGCCAGTTTCCGGCGTTCTTCAGATCGCCGCGGACGGCGACGAGGAAGATGCGCTTACGGCTCTGTGCGACGCCGACGTCGGCGGCGTCGATCTCTTCCTGGTAGACGCAGTAGAGCTCCTGCAGCTCGCTGGCGCGAACCCGTGCGTGGTGCTCGTTCCAAAGCTCCCCGTCCTTCGGAGTGATCGTGGGGCGCCTCAGCTGGTCTTTCACGTAGTCGAGATAGGGCGCGAACGACGGGCGTGTCAGTCCAGGGACGTTCTCGAAAACAACATAGTCGGGCATGAGCTGTCTGACGATGTCGAGGGCGGCGGGGAACATGTTCCTGTCATCGGAGTGACCGGCGCCGGTCCCGGCGAGCGAGAACGGCTGACACGGCGGTCCGCCGGCGACGAGGTTGATCGGGCCGAGTTCGGCCAGTTCGTCGGTCGTCTTGCGGACGTCCTTCTCGAAGACGTGCTCCTTCGTCCAGAGCGTCGAGTCTCGTTCGGCGTTGTGGCGGAGCACCTTCGCGGCGGGCGCCCACCACTCGACGAGCGCTTCATGCGTGAAGCCTGCCTGTCGCATGCCGAGCGCCATCCCACCGCCGCCCGCGAATATCTCGACGGAGTTTAGCTGGTTGCTCATCGGGCACTTCCGAGCTGTTCGCGGACGTAGTGGAGGACGAGTCCGCAACGCTTCGTGATCGCGGCGTGTGCGTCCGCAGCTTCTCGCGCCGTCGCTGTTCCTGGCGGCTCGGTGACGACGACGTGACCTGCGACGCCGAGATCGACGCTCGCACGGAGCGCCGCCCAGACGAGGTTCTTGAAGTTCCGCGCTTCGTCCCATGCGAGATATGCCAAAGCGCCGTCTTGGTTGACCGCCTGCGCGTGGAACGGCTTGATGCCGTCGGTTCCTTCGACGAGTGCCCACCCCTCGCCGAGAGCCGCCCCGACGATGTCCTGGGTCGTCGTGCCGCCGGAGTTGCCGAACTTGGCGTAACGTCCCATGCCGCGGAGCGCCCGGGCGTACTCCTTCATGGGGCCGTCTTTGATCCAAGCGCGGGCAGCTTCGGGGCTCATGTACTTCGTGAGGATGGCGCCGACGCGGGGGTCTTCGACCCATGCGCTGTACGCCTGGCTGCGGTCGCGAGGCGGCAGGTGGCTCCAGTTCCTCGCGTTCGCATCTTCGTAGAGGGCAGTCACGACGTCGGCGAGCTGGGCTTCCGGTACCAAGGTGTCCCGCGTCATGCCGGCAGGATGTCCGGATCGAGGAACTGGAGACGCGTCTCGTCGTTGGCGGTCTCCAGGTCGGCGGCGTCGAGGATCCACTGCTCCAGCAGGCTCTCGGCTCGGAGGTCGTTGAACCGGATGCTCGGCTGCGGGACGGATGGGAGGACCTCGATGTCGTTGGCTTCGAGCTGGCGGCGCATGTTCAGCAACGCTGCGACACGGCGGATGTCGGAGACGAAATCGAGCGCGAGGACGCGTTCCTTGCCTTCCCGCAAGCGTAGGCCGCGGCCGAGCTGCTGGACGAAGATGCGCCTGCTGTGGGTCACGCGCGCGAACGCGAGGATGTTCACGTCGGGGACGTCGACGCCTTCGTTCAGGATGTCGACTGCAGCGAGGATCGGCACTCGTCCTGCACGGAAGTCGAGAAGCCGTTGCTGTCGCTCGCGCTTGTGCATGCCCGCGTGGAGCGCTGCTGCGCCCGCCCATTCCGGGAGCTTGCGGAGCAGATGCTCCATTCGCTCAGCGTGTTCGATCGTCTGGCAGAACACGATCGCACGCGGCGATGCCGTAGCGTTCCATGCCTCCTTGAGCGCGTCGACGACCGCCTCGTCGCGCTGGGTGAGGAATAGCCGCGAGTTGAGCTCCTTAATCGAGTAGTTGTTGAGGCTAGCTTCGCGCACCACGTCCCAGTCGATGTTGTCGACGAAGAGTCGGTAGTCCACGGTGGCGAGATAGCCGCGACGCATGCCGTCCTCGATGCCGAGTTTGAAGCTGGCCGCGCCGAACCTGCTTTCAATGTCGTACTTGTCGCCTCGCCAAGGCGTCGCGGTGACGCCGAACTGGAGGCTGTCCTTCAGCTCGTCGAGCAGACGGTCGTACTGGCCGTCAGCGCCGACGTGGTGAGTCTCGTCGATCATGACGAGGCCAGGCCTCCACCCACGCAGGACCGCGCCGAGCGCGCTGGAAGTCGTCGCACAGGTGAGGCCGGAGAGCGACGTCGGCCGGTCGTCCCCGGTGAGGATCTGCGTCGGTACGCGCTTGGGCAGGTGCCGCCAGAGTGCGCGTTCGAGCTGGTTGACGAGTTCCTTCGTGTGGGCGACGACGAGGACATCCTGATCGGGGTTCTCCCGTAGGTAACGGCCGACGATCTCTCCGCCGACGACAGTCTTGCCCAGGCCGGTCGCGAGGAT
>Ga0160442_100252_pt1 | contig 36693 bp, 33 predicted proteins | sample HID1971M_E1MG_FD_108252 | JGI IMG/M metagenome (GOLD analysis project Ga0160442, IMG submission 108252) | Enriched millipede-associated microbial communities from UW Madison campus, WI, USA - HID1971M_E1 MG | ecosystem: Host-associated > Arthropoda: Insects > Digestive system > Unclassified ... | reverse complement strand
CTTCGGCGCGTCGATGACCTGCTTGGCGTACGGGGACCCGATGCCGATCTCCGGGTCCCAGGCGCGGGAGACGCCGAACTTCACCTCGGCGGACGTGATGGGCGTGCCGTCGTCGAACTTCAGCCCGTCCTTGAGCGTGAACGTCCAGGTGAGGCCGTCGTCCGACACGGTGCCGGTGTCCGTGGCGAGGTCGGGCACGATCTCGTTCGGGTCCTCCGCACTGCCCGACGCCGACGTCGTGAGCGTGCGGTACACGAGGCGGTAGAAGTTGTTGACGCCGCCGTCCCAGCCCTTGGCGGGGTCGAGGTAGGAGAAGTCGGCGTTCTGCAGCACCTGCACGACGCCGCCCTCGGCGGGCTCGCCCTCGAGGCCGCCGGCGGTGCTCGCCGTCGAGCCGCCGCCTCCGCCGCCGGAGGAGCACGCGCCGAGCGCGAGGAGGGCCGCGACGCCGAACGCTGCGGCACGGAGGGCTGGTCTGGTCACTCGTCGTGTCATGGAAAACCTCCCAGGTGGGGATGGTGCGACGGGTCGGTCGGGGAGTGCGGTGGTGCGTGTGGTGCGGTGGTGCGGGTCAGGACGTCCGGAGGAAGACGCGCATCGCGCCCACCTCGCGGTTGCCCCAGAGCGCGTAGGGCACGAAGGCCACCGGTGCGCGGTGCGTGGTGGGCGCCGTGGCGCCCAGCGGGGGGTACGGGTCGTCGCCCGCCGGCGGCGCGACGGCGAGGTCGCCGCGCAGCACGCGCCACGGGTGTCCCTCGTCGACGGCCAGGCGGGCCACGTCCTCGGCGGCGAGGAGCAGGTCGTCCACCGGGGCGGGGGAGTCCTGCTGCTCGACGCAGTACACGAGCGGCCCGCGCAGGACGGCGGCGCTGCCGCGCGCGGCGTCCAGGTGCGGGTGCGCGGTGACGGCGCGGACCGGCATGGGCAGGTCGAGCACGACCGTCGCGCCCGGAGCCCAGGTGCGGGTCAGCCGGAGCCAGCCGCCCGCCGGCAGCTCGGCCACGGGCTCGCCGTCCACCGTGGCGGTGGCGCCGTCGGCCCAGCCGGGCACGCGCAGTGCCAGCGTCGTGGGGCCGGCCGCGGCCCGGCGCACACGCACGGTGACGCGGCCGTCCCACGGCAGGTCGGTCGTCACGTCGACGTCCAGCGCGGGGGAGTCGATCGCGGCGCTCGCGTACAGGGCGATGGTGAGGGTGTCGTCGTCGGCCACGGCCAGGTGGTCCTGCAGCTCGGACGTCCAGCGGACCACGTTGGGCGGGCAGCACGGGCAGCCGAACCAGGCGCGGCGCAGCAGCTCGCCGTCCTTCTCGGCGCCGCTGCGCTGCTCGTGGTCGGGGCGACGCTGCAGCGGGTTGTCGTAGAAGAAGGCGGCGCCGTCCTCCGACAGCCCGACGGCGTACGCGTTGTGCAGCACCCGCTCGACGTGGTCGAGGACGTCGGCGCGCCCGGTGGCGAGGAACAGCCGCCAACCCCACTGCGCCGTCCCGATCGCGGCGCACGTCTCGGCGTACGCGCGCTCGGCGGGCAGCTCGAACCGGTCGCCGAACGCCTCGTCGGAGTGCCGGGAGCCGATGCCGCCGGTGAGGTAGGACTTGCGGGCGACCATGTCGTCCCACAGGTGCTCGAGGTGGGCGAGGAGCGCGTCGTCGTCCGTCTCGAGCGCGACGTCCGTGGCCCCGGCCGCGAGGTAGACCATGCGCACGGCGTGCCCGGTGACGGACCCCAGCTCGCGCAGCGGCACGGCGTCCTGGAAGTAGTCCGCCGCGAAGATCGTGTGCTCGAGCGTGCCGGCGCCCCGGCGCTCGACGAACAGCCGGGCCTGCTCCAGGTAGCGGCGGTCGCCGGTCTCGCGGGCGAGCTCCACGAGGGCCATCTCCACCTCGGGGTGGCCGCAGTACGCCGCCTCGCCGTCGGGGCCGTACCGCTCGACGACGAGGTCCGCGAACCGCGTGGCGACGTCGAGCAGGCGGCGGTCGCCGAGCTGGCGGGACGCGGCGACGGCGGCCTGGGCGAGGTGCCCGAGGTTGTACATCTCGTGGCCCCACGAGAGGTCCTGCCAGGGTTCCTTGGGGCTCTGCGGCGACTGGTAGAACGTGCCGAGGTAGCCGTCGGCGCGCTGGGCCCGCTCGATCAGCGCCACCGACTCCTCGAAGAAGTCGCGGGCCACCTCGAGCGCCGCGGCCTCGCCCTCGTCGGCCGGCTCGCGGCCGAGCTCGTACGCGATCCCCTCGAGCGTCTTGTAGACGTCGGTGTCGAGGAAGGGGTAGCGCCCGCGGTAGTCGCCGACCGACGGGTCGTGCAGGCGGCGGAAGTTGTCGAGGTTCCCGGCCTGCCGGACCTCGCGGACGACGTGCGGCACGGTGACGACGCGGTTGCGCCGCTGCCAGTCGTGGAGCAGGCCGCCGGTGAGGCGCACGCGGTCCGCGCCGAGCGGGGTGCCGGCACGGGCGGCCGCCGCGACGGCGGGGGCGCGGGTCGGGACGGGAGCCACGTTCGGGGTGATGGCCACGAAATCTCCTCGGTGGTATATCACATTGCACATGTACGGCCGCGTCGCCCAGGGCGAGCCGGCGTGACGTCGTCGTCCGGTACCGCTGCCGCCGTCCGCGTCGTCGCGTCCGTCGGGTCGAGCCGTGCCCCGGAAGATGCCCGGAACTACGCCGTTCCTGCAGGTGGGCCGGGTGCCGGGTCGCGGTCCCTGTGCCCGTCGCCGGGCGGGTCGCCTTGACCTGCCAGCCGATGTGGCCGGTAACATATCATGCACTACTGTGATGTCCACCACCCCTGGATCAGCCCCGTGAGGAAGTGCTCATGTCGGAAGCCGTAGCGTCGTTCCGCCGCATCGAGGCGCCGGTGAGCCTGCGCGAGACCGTGTCGCGGGCCCTCACCGCGGCGATCGTCTCGGGCGACCTCGCCCCGGGCACTCTGGTCTCCGTGCCGTCGCTCACCGCGCGCTTCGCCGTGTCGGCGACGCCGGTGCGCGAGGCGATGCTGGACCTCGAGAAGCGCGGGTTCGTCACCGCGGTGCGCAACAAGGGCTTCCGGGTCACCGAGGTGTCGCCGGAGATGCTGAGCCACATCGCCGAGGTGCGCCAGCTCCTCGAGCCGCCGGCGATGGAGAAGCTGGCGGGCCGCTTCCCGCAGGGGGCGCTGCCGGCCCTGCGGGAGCAGGCCGACGCCATCGTCACGGGTGCCCGTTCGGGCGACCTGGTGACGTACCTCGAGGCCGACCGCGACTTCCACCTGCGACTCACGACGCTGGCGGGCAACCCCCTGCTGGTGGACGTGGTGGCGGACCTGCGCAGCCGCGCGCGGCTGCTCGGCCTGTCCCAGATGGTCGCCACCGACCACCTGGAGCAGTCGGCGGCCGAGCACCACGAGCTGCTCGACCTGCTCGCCGCCGGTGACGCCGCCGGGGCGCGGGACCTCATGCGCCGCCACATCGGCCACACCACCGGCTGGTGGGCGGGGCGCCCCGAGGACGACTGACCCGCCCGGGTCGGCGACGTGGCCGGCCCCTCACACGTCTTGGTATGTGACATATTACCGAGCATCGACCCAAGGAGCAGCCGATGACCGACGACGTCGTGGTCGTGGGAGCGGGCATCGTGGGCGCCGCGTGCGCCCGCGCGCTCGCGCGCCGCGGGCTCGCCGTGACCGTCCTCGATCGCGCCGGCGCGGCGTCGGGCACCACCGCCCACGGCGAGGGCAACCTGCTCGTCTCCGACAAGGAGCCCGGCCCCGAGCTGGTGCTCGCGCAGCACGCGGCCCGGCGCTGGCCGACCCTCGTCGCGGAGCTGTCGGACGAGCTCGGCCCCCGCTTCCCCGCCGTCGAGTACGACCCGAAGGGCGGCCTCGTCGCCGCGACCACCCCCGGGGGCGCCCAGCCGCTGCGGGACTTCGCCGCCCGGCAGCGCGGCGCCGGGGTGGACGCGCGGGAGATCGACGTCGCCCGCGCGCTCGAGCTCGAGCCCGCGCTCAATCCCGGCCTGACCGCCGCGGTCTGGTACCCGGAGGACGCGCAGGTCCAGCCGGTCGCCGCGGCGGAGGCGCTGCTCGCGTCCGCCCGGCGCGCGGGGGCGCGGGTGCGGACCGGCGTCGAGGTGGTGGGGGCGCTGCGCGACGGCGACCGGGTCGTGGGCGTCCGCACCACCGGCGGCGACGTCCCCGCCGGGGCCGTGGTGCTGGCCGCGGGTCCGTGGTCCGGCGTCGTCGCCGCGCGGCTCGGGGTCGCCCTGCCGGTGCGGCCGCGCCGCGGGATGGTGCTGGTGACCACCCGGATGCCGCACGTCGTGCGGCACAAGGTCTACGACGGCGACTACGTCGGTGCCACCCAGTCCGGCGACGCGGCGCTGCAGACGTCGAGCGTGGTCGAGTCCACCGCCGCCGGCACCGTCCTCATCGGCTCCAGCCGCGAGCAGGTCGGCTTCGACGACCGGCTCCGCGCCGTCGTCCTGCGCGAGATGGCCGCCCGCGCGATCCGCCTGTTCCCGTTCCTCGCCGACGCGAGCGTCATGCGGACCTACCTCGGCTTCCGTCCGTACGTCCCCGACCACCTGCCGATCGTCGGCCCGGACCCCCGGACGCCCGGCCTGTGGGTCGCCACCGGGCACGAGGGCGCCGGCATCGGGCTGGGGCCCGTCAGCGGCGAGCTGCTCGCCGACCTGTTCACCGGCGCGGAGCCCGAGGTCGACCCCGCGCCGTTCCGCGTCGACCGCCCGGCGGTGCTCGCCGCCGGCTCGCCCTCCGACAGGCCAGGGGAGGCCTCATGAGAACGCACCGGCAGGGCGCCGGGCCGCGCCCGCTGACCATCACGCTCGACGGCGAGCCCTTCGCCGGCACCGAGGGTCAGACGATCGCGGGGATGCTGCTGGCCGCCCGCCGGCGGTCGTGGCGCACCACCAGCGTCGACGGCGCACCCCGCGGCGTGTTCTGCGGCATCGGGGCGTGCTTCGACTGCCTGGTCACCGTCAACGGCGCCCGCGACGTGCGGGCGTGCCTGCGCCGGGCCGCCGACGGGGACATCGTCGAGTCGCAGCACGACCCGCTGCCGGGCCCGGGCGCGGAGGTGACGTCGTGAGCCGCCGCACGGTGGTCGTCGTCGGGGCCGGGCCCGCGGGTCTCTCGGCCGCGCGCGCCGCGGCCCGCGCGGGCGCCGACGTGACGCTGCTCGACGCGTCCGACCAGGTGGGCGGGCAGTTCTGGCGTCACCGGGCGCTCCCGGGCGGCGGGACGGCGCCCGACGAGGCCTCCTTCCACCACGGCTGGGGCACGTTCACGGCGCTGCGCGACGTCGTCGCCGGGCACCCGCGGGTCACGCTGCTGACGTCCGCCCAGGTGTGGGCGCTCGAGCGGCTCGACGACGGCGTGCGGTTGCGCGTGCTGGTCGGCCCCGCCGACGCCGCGGGGCGCGAGCACCTCACCCTCACCCCCGACGCCCTCGTGCTCGCCACGGGGGCGCACGACCGGACGCTCCCGTTCCCCGGCTGGCAGCTGCCCGGCGTCACGACGGCCGGTGCGGCCCAGGCCCTCGCCAAGGCCGAGCGCGTGGCCGTCGGCGACCGCGTCGTCGTCGCCGGCGCGGGCCCGTTCCTGCTGCCGGTCGCCACGTCGCTGCTGCGCACCGGCGCGCGCGTGCTGTCGGTGCACGAGGCCGCGACCCCGGCGGCGCTGGTCCGCGGCTGGGGCGCGCGGCCCGCCGGGCTGCTGGGCGCGGCGCACAAGACCGGCGAGCTCGGCGGGTACGCCGCCGCGCTCGCCCGGCACCGTGTCGCGTACCGGGTCGGCGAGGCCGTGGTCGCCGCCCGCGGGGACGGCCGGGTCGAGGAGGTGACGGTCGCGCGCGTCGACGCGCGGTGGTCGCCCGTGCCGGGCACCGAGCGCACGGTCGCGGCCGACGCGGTGTGCGTCTCGCACGGGTTCACCCCCCGCCTCGAGCTCGCGGTCGCGGCGGCGTGCGCGATCTCGCCCGACCGCTTCGTCGTCGTCGACGACCGGCAGCGCACCACCGTGCCCGGCGTGTGGGCCGCCGGCGAGCTGACCGGCATCGGCGGTGCCGAGGCCGCGCTCGCGGAGGGCTGGGTGGCCGGGCACCACGCCGCGTCCGCGCCGTCCGACCGGTCCGACGCCCCGTCCGACGACGCCGCGCTCTCCCGCGCGGTGCGCCGTCGCGGCCGGTCCGCCGACTTCGCGGCCCGGCTCGAGGCCGCGCACGGCATCCGCAGCGGCTGGACGTCGTGGCTGCGCGACGACACGCTCGTCTGCCGCTGCGAGGAGGTCGACGCCGGCACCCTGCGCGCGGCGGCCTGCGCCACCGCCTCGACCGACCTGCGCTCCGTGCGCCTCACCAGCCGCGCCGGGCTCGGCCCCTGCCAGGCGAGGATCTGCGGCCGCACGGTCGCGGAGCTCGTCGGGGCCGCGGGGCCCGCGGCCGGCGAGGGCACGGGGGCGACGCCCGCGGTGCCCGACCGGCGGCCCCTCGTCGTGCCCGTCCGGCTCGGCGACCTCGCCATGCTGCCCGACGACCCGGCGGCTGACACCGCCTGACCCCAGCCCTTGTCCGACCCCAGCCCTTGTCCGACCCCAGCCCTTGTCCGACCCCGACCCGCATCTGACACCGACCTTCATCGACACCGACCCCGCGCGTCCCGAGTCCGGAGGCGCGTGAACCGAGAGGACACCGCATGAGCTCCCAGAAGATCGACCTGGGCGGCGTCGTCGTCGCGACGACGCTGCCCTTCACCCCCGACGCCGCGGCGCCCGCCGGGCTCGCCGTCGACTACGCCGGCTACGCCGCGCACGTCGACCACCTGATGAACGCCGGCTGCCGTGGCGTCGGGCCGAACGGATCGCTCGGCGAGTACTCCTCGCTCACCGACGAGGAGCGCCGCACGGTGGTGCAGACCGCCGTCGAGGCCGTCGCCGGCCGCGGCATCGTCATCGCGGGCGTGCACGGCGTGGGCTGGCACCAGGCCAAGCACTGGGCCGAGCTCGCGAAGGAGGACGGCGCCGACGCCGTCCTGCTGCTGCCGCCCACGATCTACCGGGCCAACCGGCGCGAGATCGTCGAGCACTACACCCGCGTGAACGAGGTGGGCCTGCCGATCATGGTCTACAACAACCCGTTCGACACCAAGGTGGACCTGACGCCGGACCTCGTCGCCGAGCTCGCGCAGCTCGAGAACGTGGTGGCCATCAAGGAGTTCTCCGGCGACGTGCGCCGGATCTCCGAGCTGCGCGAGGTGGCCGACATCGACGTCATCGCCGGCGCCGACGACCTGCTGTTCGAGTCGCTCGTGATGGGCGCGACGGGCTGGTTCGCCGGCTACCCGAACGCGATCCCCGAGGTCGCCGTCGAGCTGTACGAGCTGGTGCGGGCCGGGAAGATCACGGACGCGCGGGACCTGTACGAGAACGTGGTCGCCATGTTCCGCTGGGACTCGCGCACCGAGTTCGTGCAGGCCATCAAGCTGTCCACGCAGATCGCGGGGCGCCCGTTCGGCATCGAGACCCGCCCGCCGCGCGGCCCGCTGTCCCCGGAGCAGGAGGCCACCGTGCGTGCCGACACCGAGGAGGCCCTCGCGTACATCGCCCAGCGCTGAGCCTGTACAACACCCTGAGCCCGTCACCGGGCCCGTCCCAGAGAGGCCGACCATGCGATCGTCCCGCACCTTCACCGCCGTCGACTCGCACACCGAGGGGATGCCCACCCGCGTCGTCACGTCGGGCCTCGGGGTGATCCCCGGCGAGACGATGAACGACAAGCGGCTGCACTTCATCGAGCACCTCGACGACGTGCGCAAGCTGCTCGTCAACGAGCCGCGGGGGCACGCCGCGATGAGCGGCGCCATCCTGCAGCCCTCGACGCGCGACGACTGCGACTGGGGCGTCGTGTACATCGAGGTCTCCGGCTGCCTGCCGATGTGCGGGCACGGCACGATCGGCGTCGCCACCGTGCTGGTGGAGACGGGCATGGTGACGGTCACCGAGCCGACGACCACCATCCGGCTGGACACGCCGGCCGGGGTGGTCGTCGCCCGGGTGGAGGTGCGCGACGGGCACGCCGAGTCGGTGACGATCGAGAACGTGCCCGGCTTCGTCGTGCGGCTCGACGACGAGGTCGACGTGCCCGGGCTCGGCACCGTCCCCTACTCGCTGGCGTTCGGCGGCAACTTCTACGCGATGGTCGACCTCGACGACGTGAAGCTGCCGTTCGACCGCGCCCGGCAGCAGGACATCCTCGCCGCCGGGCTCGCGATCATGGACGCGATCAACACGACGGCTCCGCCGTCGCACCCCACGATCGAGGGCGTGGACCACTGCCACCACGTCGAGTTCATCGCGCCGGGCTCCACCGCGGAGCACTCCCGGCACGCGATGGCGATCCACCCCGGGTGGTTCGACCGGTCGCCCTGCGGCACCGGCACGTCCGCCCGGATGGCGGAGCTGTGGGCGCGGGGCGAGCTCGCCCTCGACACGGACTTCGTCAACGAGTCGTTCATCGGCTCGCGCTTCGTGGGCCGGCTGGTGGGGGAGACCGAGGTCGCCGGGATCCCCGCCGTGGTGCCCACCATCACCGGCCGCGCCTGGGTCACCGGCCTGGGCACCTACCTGCTCGACCCGAGCGACCCGTTCCCCACCGGCTTCCAGTTCTGAGGTGCAGACGATGACGACCCCCGCGGGAATCCCGACGACGACCGCGCCCGCGGAGGCGGGGCAGGCGGCCCGAGCCGCCGCCGCGGCAGCACCCCTCCTCGCGGGCCTCCCGCCCGCGGCGCGGGCCGACGCGCTGCGCGCCGTCGCCGACGTCCTCGGCGCGCACGAGGACGAGCTGGTCGCGCTCGCCGCGGCCGAGACCCGGCTGGCCGACGCGCGGCTGCGCGGCGAGCTCAAGCGCACCCGCGTGCAGCTGCGCCTGTTCGGCCGGGTGGTCGAGTCCGGCGCCTACCTCGACGTCCGGCTCGACGCCGCCGACCCGGACTTCGTGCTCGGACCCCGCCCCGACCTGCGCCGCACGCTGTGGCCCGTGGGTCCCGTGCTCGTCTTCGCGGCGAGCAACTTCCCCTTCGCGTTCTCCGTGCCCGGCGGCGACACCGCGGCCGCGCTCGCCGCCGGCTGCCCGGTGATCGTCAAGGCGCACCCGGGGCACGTCGAGCTGTCCCGCCGCGTCGCCGACCTCATGGCCGAGGCCCTCGCCGGCGCGGGGCTGCCGGACGGCACGTTCGCCCTGGTGGAGGGCGACGACGCCGGCCGCGACCTGCTGGCGCACCCCGCGGTGCGGGCGGCCGCGTTCACCGGCTCCACGCGCGTGGGCCGGCTGCTCGCCGACGCCGCGGCGTCCCGCCCCGACCCGATCCCCTTCTACGGCGAGCTCGGCTCCCTCAACCCGGTGCTCGTGCGTCCCGCCGCCCTCGCCGACCGCGGCGCGGAGATCGCCCGCGGCTGGGTCGGGTCGGTGAGCGGCTCTGCCGGACAGCTGTGCACCAAGCCCGGCTTCCTGCTCGTCCCCGAGGGGCACGGCCTCGGGCCGGTCGTCGCCGAGGCGGCGGCCGCGGTGCCCGAGCACGCGCTGCTCAACCCCCGCGTCGGCGCGGGGTACGTCGCCGGCCGGTCCGCCGTCCTGGGCACCCCCGGCGTCGCCGTCCTCGCCGAGGGGTCCGCGCGGACCGGGGAGGACGGCGTCGTGCGCGCGACGCCGACGCTCGTCGAGACCGACCTGGCCACGCTCCGCGAGCACCGTGACACGGTGCTGGAGGAGGTGTTCGGCCCGTTCGCCGTGCTCGTCACCTACCCGGAGGGGACCGACCTGGGGGCCGTCGTCGCCGAGCTCTTCCCCGGCGAGCTCACCGCGACCGTGCAGCGCGGGCCGGGCGAGGGGGCCGAGGTGGCCGGGCTGCTCGCGACGCTGGGCCGGCACGCCGGGCGGGTGCTCGTCGACGGCTGGCCCACGGGCGTCGCCGTCACCCCGGCGATGCAGCACGGCGGCCCGTGGCCGGCCACGACCAGCGACGCGACGTCCGTGGGCACCGCGGCGATCGGTCGGTTCCTGCGCGGCGTCACGTTCCAGGACGCCCCGCAGGACGCGCTGCCGGCGCCGTTGCAGGACGGTAACCCGTGGGGGGTGCCGCAGGCGCGGTCGGGTGTGGCAGAGTCGGCGCACTGGTAGGCAGCGAGGCCACGACCAGGCGCTTCACGGGAGGACCGACCACGTGCTCATTGCCGAAGAGCTCCTGCTCCTGGCCCACGACGACCTCCGCACCGCGCCGTCGGTGTTCGACGACGCCCCCTACCGGCTCGCCGGCGCGCTGCTCGTCGAGCTGGTGATCGCGGGCCGGGTCGCCCTGCCCCCGGTGCCCGGCGACGACGGCCCTGTCGTGGTCCTCGACCGCGCGCCGACGGGGCGCCGCGAGCTCGACGACGTCCTCGACCTCGCCGGCTCGGCTCCCCAGCGCGCGACGGAGCTCGTCGACGTGCTGGCGCGCCGCGTCGAGCGACCGCTGCTGGACGGGCTCGTCGCCCAGGGCCTGCTCCGGCGCGAGGACCGGGCCGTCTGGGGCGTGCTCCGGAGCACCCGGTGGCGCACGGTCGACGGGCCGGCGGTCGGCGCCCTGCGCCGTCGCGTGCACGGCGTCCTGCTCGACGGCGCCGTGCCCGGCGACCGCACCGCCGCGCTCCTCACTCTCGCCGAGGGCTCCGGCTGGCTCCGGCCCCGCGTCCCGCGCGAACGCCGTCGCGAGGCCGACGCCCGGATGCGCGAGCTGGCGGCGACGTGGTGGCGGGGGAGCGCGGTCCGTGAGGCGGCAGGGGCGGTCACGGCGGCGGTCGTGGGGGTCGTCAGCTCCGCGACGCTGGTGCTGCCCGCCGCCACCTGACGCGCCCGGCCGCGGTCAGGCGTCGTCGTCCAGCCGTCCGAGCAGGTCGACGGCGGCCCGGGCGTACTCGCCGATCCACCGGTCGTGGAGGCGTTTGATGGGCAGCGGCGCGAGCGCGAGGTGGCGCTCGCGGCCGACCTTGCGGCCGGTGACGAGCTCCGCCCGCTCGAGCACGCGCAGGTGCTGCAGCACGGTGGTGCGGTCGAGCTCGGGGAACAGCGCGCAGAGCTCGCCGGTGGTGCGGGTGGACTCCTTGAGCGCGTCGAGCATGCGCCGGCGCACCGGAGCGGCCAGGGCCTTGAACACGAGGTCGTCGTCGTCATCCCTGGGCGTCCGCGAATTCATGTGATAAAAATACAACATGAACGAGAAGCAGGCACTCTCCGAGCTCACCTTCACGGTGTCGGGCCGCGTCTCGCGCCCGAGCCACGACGTCTACGAGGCCATCGCGGACCCCGACCAGCTGTCCCGCTACTTCACGACCGGCGGCGCCCGCGGGCGCCTGGAGCCCGGGGCCGACGTGTCCTGGGACTTCGCCGACTTCCCCGGCCGCTTCCCCGTCACCGTGGTGGAGGCCGCCCCGCCCCGCCGCATCGTCATCCGGTGGGAGGGTACGGACACCGCCGACGGGTCGGCCTCGACCACCACGACGTTCGAGCTCCAGCCGCTCGACGACGACACCCGCACCCTCGTCACCATCACCGAGTCCTCGTGGGCCCTCACGCCGGCCGGCGCGAAGAACGCGTTCGGCAACTGCGAGGGCTGGACCGGCATGCTCGCCGCGCTCAAGGCGTGGGTCGAGCACGGCATCAACCTCCGCGACGGCTTCTACCGCTGACCCCCGCACCAGGGTCAGGCGGTGCGGCGCACCTCGTCGAGGAACTTGCGGGTGTGCTCGCGCAGGGCCGCGACGCGCCGCTCGACGATCGCCTCGCGGACGCCGTCGTCGTCACGCCCCGCCTCGGCGAGGGTCGGGCGACGGCGCGCGTTGCGGGAGCAGCGGAAGTCGCTGCAGATCAGCGTGCCGATGGTGTCGCCCTTGCGGCCGGCGGCGCCGCCGCGCTTCGCGACGTAGAGCTGCACGTCGCGGGTCTCGACGACGTCCTCGCACCACGCGCACATGGCGGCGCGGCGCGGTCCCGTGCGCTCGGCCGCGCGGAGGAGGGCGCCGACGGGCTCGGCGTCGGGCGCGTCGTCGAGCGTCATGACGACGTACGCGGACAGGGGCTGCTTCCGGTCGCGCCAGCCCAGGTAGTCGAGGCGGTCCCAGTCGACCTCGGCGAGGTCGGGGACGATCATGCGCTGTCGCTCGCTGCGGGTGGCGTTGACGAGGGACGCGCGGAGCTGCTGCTCGGTGAGCGGGTTCATGGGGGATCAGCTTTCAGGTGAGCGGGGGTGGGCAGGACGAAACCCTGCACCGCCTCACCTGCCGGCCCGACGGGGCTCAGACGGAGGCGGTGCCGGGGCAGGCGGGACTGCCCGAGCAGGCCTGGTGGCCCACCCCGCTCCCTGCGACGCCCGGCATCGCTGTCTCCTCGCTCGTGTGAAAAGTCGTGGTCCGCTCGCGCCCCGAGGGCACGACCGGCCCCTCCATGGTGGCACGGGACCGTCGCCCGGGTCGACGTCTATTCCGTCACCCGGGCGACGGCACCGGTCAGAGCGTCGCGCGGACCTCACGGGCGGCGGCGACCAGGTGGGCGAGAGCCGGCTCGACCTCCGCGTAGCGGCGGGTCTTGAGCCCGCAGTCCGGGTTGACCCACACGACCGCGGGGTCGATGGACTTCACCGCGAGCCGCAGCAGCTCGGTGACCTCGTCCGCCGACGGCACGCGCGGGGAGTGGATGTCGTAGACGCCCGGCCCGATGCCGCGCGAGTACCCGGCGTCGGCGAGCTCGGGCACGATCTCCATCCGCGAGCGGGCCGCCTCGACGGAGGTGACGTCCGCGTCGAGGCCGTCGATCGCGCCGATGACCTCGCCGAACTCCGAGTAGCACAGGTGGGTGTGGACCTGCGTGGCGGCGTCCACCCCGGACGTCGCGAGCCGGAACGACCCGACCGACCAGTCGAGGTAGGCGGGCTGGTCGGCGCGGCGCAGCGGGAGCAGCTCGCGCAGCGCGGGCTCGTCCACCTGCACGATGCCGATGCCCGCGGCCTCCAGGTCCGCGATCTCGTCGCGCAGGGCCAGGCCCACCTGGTTGGCGGTGTCGCCGAGCGGCTGGTCGTCGCGCACGAACGACCACGCGAGGATGGTCACCGGGCCGGTGAGCATGCCCTTGACCGGCTTCGCGGTGAGCGACGCCGTGTACGCGGACCACTCGACGGTGATCGGGGCCGGCCGCTGCACGTCGCCCCACAGGATCGGCGGACGCACGCAGCGCGAGCCGTACGACTGCACCCAGCCGTTCGCCGTCACCGCGAAGCCGTCGAGCTGCTCGGCGAAGTACTGCACCATGTCGTTGCGCTCGGGCTCGCCGTGCACCAGCACGTCGAGGCCCAGCTCCTCCTGCAGCGCCACGACGCGCCCGATCTCCGCGCGCATCGCGGCGGAGTAGTCGGCGTCGGCCAGCTCGCCCCTGGTCCACGCGGCGCGGGCCTTGCGGATCTCGGGGGTCTGCGGGAACGAGCCGATCGTCGTCGTCGGCAGCGCCGGCAGGTTCAGCCGGGCGGCCTGCGCGGCCGCGCGCTCCGCGTACGGGCCGCGGGCGAAGTCGGCGTCGGTCAGCGCCGCGGCCCGGTCGCGGACCTCGGGCACGACGACGCCGGCCGCCGTCGCGCGCGACGCCACGGCCGCGGACGACGCCGCGAGCGCGTCCGCGACGGCGTCGCGGCCGTCGGCGAGCCCGCGGGCCAGGGTCGCGACCTCGCCCACCTTCTGGTCGGCGAACGCCAGCCAGTCGCGCAGGCGCGGGTCGAGGACCGTGCCGGTCCCCTCACCGAACACCTCGTCCTCGACGTCGTGCGGCACGTGCAGCAGCGAGGTCGAGGTGCCGACGGCGAGGGCCCCGGCGCCGAGGTCGCGCAGCGCCTCGACGGTGCCGAGCTTGGCGGCCAGGTCGGCCCGCCACACGTTGTGCCCGTCGATCACGCCGGCGACGAGGGTCTTGCCCTCGAGGCCCGGCACCGGCCCGGCGGGCACGGCGCCCTTGACCAGGTCGATCGCGACCGCGTCGACGTCGGTGCCCGCGAGCAGGGCGAGCCCGTCGTCCCCGAGCCCGCCGAACGGCGCGGTCACGAGGATCGCGGGCCGCTCGCCCTCGGCATCGTCGGTGCCTGTCGCGAGGCCGGTCGCCAGCGTGCGGTACGCCGAGGCGATCGCCGCGTGCAGGCGCTCCGCGGGCACGTCGAGGGAGTCCGTGACGAGCGCGGGCTCGTCGAGCTGCACCCACGGCACGCCGACGGCGGCCAGCGCGCGGAGCAGGTCGGCGTACGCGGCGACGACATCGTCGAGCCGGTCGAGCGGGTGGAAGCCCTCGCCCGCCTCGTCGGCGGCCTTCGACAGGGCGAGGAACGTCACCGGGCCCACGAGCACCGGGCGCGTCGTGACCCCGGCCTCCTTGGCCTCGGCGTACTCGCGGACGATCCGGTGGTCGGCGAACGCGACCGGCGTCGTCTCGCTGATCTCCGGCACGAGGTAGTGGTAGTTGGTGTCGAACCACTTGGTCATCTCGAGCGGTGCGTCCTCGCCGCGGCCGCGCGCCACGGTGAAGTAGCCGTCGAGCTCGAGCGAGCCGTCCTCCTCGTCGAGCAGGTCGCGGAACCGCTCGGGGACGGCGCCGAGCAGCGCGACGACGTCGAGCACCTGGTCGTAGTAGGAGAACGACCCGGGCACGGAGCCGTCGTCGGGGTTCAGGCCGAGGTCGACGAGGCGGCGGGCCGTCTCGCGGCGCAGCGCGCCGGCCGTGACCTCGAGGTCGACGGCGTCGGTGCGCCCGGCCCAGAACGACTCGACGGCCTTCTTGAGCTCGCGACGGCGCCCGATGCGCGGGTAGCCGAGGATCGTGCCGCCGGGAAATGCTGTGGCGGGGGTGGCGCTTGTCGATGTGGTGGACATGAGCACTCCAGAGGTCGGGCTCCGGTCAGACGGCGGGAGCCTGGGTCGGGATGCTCGGTACCCACGGCCTTCTGGCCAGGTCCGCGCCGTCCGACGTGACGTCGGCCGGCGCCGGTCCGCCGAGGTGGACACCCTCGAGCAGGTCCAGAGCGGGACGGTACTTGTTGAACGTGTACACGTGGATGCCGGGGGCGCCCGCGTCGAGCACGCGCTGCGCGAGCTCCACGGCGCGCGCCGTCCCGTAGGCGTGCTGGGCCTCCGGGTCCGGCAGGGCGTCGAGCGCGTCCAGCAGGTGCCGGGGCGCGCGGACGCCGGTGAGCTCCTCGACGCGACGGAGCCGGCGCGGCTCGGTCGTGGGCAGCTGCCCGGCGAGGATCGGGATCGTCACGCCGGCCGCGCGGGCCTCGGCGACGAAGTCGGTGTAGGAGCCGGCCTCGTAGAAGAGCTGCGTGATGGCGAAGCTCGCCCCCGCGTCCTGCTTCTCCTTGAGGCGTCGGACCTCCTGGCCCCGGGTGGTGCCGGCCTGCACGTTGCCGTCGACGAACGTCGCGACGGCGATCGTCATCGGGCGGGCGGCGCCGCGCAGCGCGGCGCCGGGGTCGGTCGCGCAGCGCCGGGCCTCGACCTCGCGCAGCAGCTGCACGAGCTCGATCGAGGACGCGACGCCGTCGGAGGGGGGCCGCCAGTCCGGCTGGTCCTTCGGCGGGTCCCCGCGCAGGGCGAGGAAGGCGCGGGTGCCGGCGTCGAGGAAGTCGTCGATGACGGCGGAGACGTCCTCGCGGTGCGCGCCCACGCAGGTCAGGTGGGCCACGGGCAGGACGGGCGTGCCCTCGAGCAGGGTCGCGACGACCTGGCGCGCGGTCGCGCGGTCACCGCCGCCCGCGCCGTAGGTCACGGACACGAAGTCCGGGCGCGCGGCCACGAGCCGGCGCGCCGTCTCCCAGAACTTGGGGGCGGCGTCCGGACGGCGCGGCGGCATCAGCTCGAACGAGACCGTCGGGCGGGCCGGCAATGCCGGCTGAGCTGCCGGGGTGGGCGGAAGGGATGCCTCTGCGACCATGCGTCACTCCATCGATCCTGGCGTGAGCACCTTCGTCCTCGGGAGGCTTCCGTCGGAGAACGGGTTGCTGCGGCGTCGTCGAGCCAGGACTCTCGGCCGCTCTGGATGGCTTGTCACGTGATCGTACGCAGCATCCGCGATGCGGGCGAGGATGAGACCGCCTGCTGAGACGATCGCCGATGCGGGGCGGGCGGGAACGCCCTGCTCAGGGCACCAGCACGACCTTGCCGCCCGCGCGCCCGGACTCGACCAGGGCGTGGGCGCGCGGGGCGTCAGCCAGCGGCAGCACGGCGCCGACGGTGGTCATCAGGTCGCCGCGGGCCAGGGCGTCGACGGCCTCGGCGAGGTCGCCGGCGTCGCGCTCGGACCGCCAGCTGGCCTCGACGCCGAGGTCCGCCGCGGCGTCGTCGGCGATGGTGACGATCCGGTCGGTGCCGCCGCGCAGCGCGATCGAGTCGGGCAGCACGCCCGCGCCGGTGGTGTCGAGGACGGCGTCCACGCCGTCGGGGGCGAGCGCGCGGACGCGCTCGACCAGCCCCGCGCCGTACGGGGTGGGCGTGGCGCCGAGCGCCGCGACCCTGTCCTGGTTGCGCGGCGACGCCGTGCCGATCACGCGCGCGCCGCGGCGCACGGCGAGCTGGACGGCCAGTGCGCCCACCGACCCGGACGCCCCGTGCACGAGCAGCGTCTCGCCGGGCCGGACGTCGAGGAGGCGCAGCACGCGCGTGGCGGTCTCGGCCGCCACGGGCAGCGTGACCGCGTCGGCCGGCGCGAGCCCGTCGGGCACACGCGCGAAGACCGACGTCAGCGCGAGCTCCGCGTACCCGCCGCCGACGGCGAACCCGACCACGCGGTCGCCCGGCGCGACGTCGGCCGCACCGCGCCCGACAGGCGGGCCGACCTGGTCGACGACCCCCGCCACCTCCAGGCCCGGCACGACCGGCGACGTCGGCGCCCGGCCGCCGGTCGTCCCGGCGCGGGACTTCACGTCCCAGCCGTTGACGGCGGCGGCCTCGACGCGCACCCGCACCTGGCCGGGTCCGGGCCGGGGGTCGGGGACGTCGGCGAGGTGCAGCACCTCGGGGCCGCCGGGGGAGTCGAACACGATCGCGCGCACGCGCCCATCCTGGCGCGGCCGACGTCGTCGCGCCCGCGCGCTCAGCAGCAGCGGGAGCCGGGGTTGCGGTCCTGCTCCGCGTAGTGCTCGCGCCAGAACTCGCGCTCGCCCATCGGTTCGCGGTCCGGGTGGGCGGACCGCTCGTGCGCGACGTACGTGCGGTAGGCGTCGTCGCCCATCACCTGCCGCACGTACCAGCGCAGGCTCGTCCACCCTGCCGACGCCGCCCGGGACACGGCCCGGGCGGCGTCGCGCGTCGTCGACCCGACGGTGCGGGCCTCAGTGGTGCCCGGCACCGGTGGTCTCCCGCAGACCGGCGTCCGCCCACTGCTTCTCGATCCGCTTCTCCTTCGCCGAGGCGAACAGGCCGGCCGGGGCGAAGCGCCGCGAGGCGACGGGCGCGTCCTCGTGGTTCTCGCCGCCGCCGGTGCGGAACGCCTTGAGGGTCACGACCACCGAGGCGACGATCACGATGATCGACAGCACCACGAACACGATCGACAGCGTGCCCTGCACGAAGGTGTTGCGGACCACGGCCTCCATCGCCGCGACGTCGGGCGCGGTGCCGAACGACGTCTCCCCGGCGGCGAGCGCGTCCTTGAACGCCCGGTGCTGCGCCCAGTACCCGACCTGGGGGACGTCCGAGAAGATCTTCTCGAACGACGCCCAGATGGTGATGAGCGCCGTGAAGGCGAGCGGCACGGCCACGATCCACAGCCACGTCCAGTAGGCACGGCCGCGCTTCGCGACGATCGCGAGCACGACGGCCAGCGCGATGGCGGCCAGCAGCTGGTTCGCGATGCCGAACAGCGGGAAGAACGTGTTGATGCCGCCGAGCGGGTCGGTGACGCCGAGGTAGAGGATCGTGCCCCAGCCCGCGACCATGATCGCGGTGCAGATCCACACCCCGGGTCGCCAGCTCATGTCCTTGAACCGCGGTGCCACGTTCCCGATGGTGTCCTGCAGCATGAACCGGGCCACGCGGGTGCCGGCGTCGACGGCGGTGAGGATGAACAGCGCCTCGAACATGATCGCGAAGTGGTACCAGAAGCCCATCATCGCGGTGCCGCCCACCAGCTGGTGCATGATGTGCGCCAGCCCGAGCGCGAGCGTCGGGGCGCCACCCGTGCGGGACACGATCGACGGCTCGCCCACCTGGGCGGCCAGGGTGCTGAGCACGTCGGGCGTGAGGTTGACGCCGGTGAGTCCGAGCGAGTTCACGAACGCGACCGCGCCCTCGATGGTGCCGCCCGTGGCGGCCGCCGAGGAGTTCATCGCGAAGTACACGCCGCGGTCGATCGAGATCGCGGCGACCAGCGCCATGATCGCGACGAACGACTCCATAAGCATGCCGCCGTAGCCGATGAAGCGCGTCTGGCGCTCCTTCTCCACGAGCTTCGGCGTCGTGCCCGACGAGATGAGCGCGTGGAACCCGGACAGGGCGCCGCACGCGATCGTCACGAAGAGGAACGGCCACAGGTTGCCGGCCACGACCGGGCCGGTCTCGGAGCCCGCGAACTCGCTGACGGCGGGGACGGAGATCTCGGGCCGCACGATGACGACGGCGCCGGCGAGCACCAGGATGACGCCCACCTTCATGAAGGTGGACAGGTAGTCGCGCGGGGCGAGCAGCAGCCACACGGGCAGCACGGCGGCCACGAAGCCGTAGACGATGACGCCGACGGCGATGGTGGTGCGGTCGAGGTGGAAGAACTCGGCACCCCAGGCGGTGTCGGCCACCATGCCGCCGCCGATGATCGCGGCGAGCAGCAGCACGAAGCCGATGAGCGAGACCTCGGTGATCTTGCCGGGGCGGAGGTAGCGCAGGTACACGCCCATGAACAGGGCGATGGGGATCGTCATCGAGACGCTGAACACGCCCCACGGGCTCTCGCCGAGGGCGTTGACCACGACGAGGGCGAGGATCGCCACGATGATGATCATGATCAGCAGGGACGCGACGATCGCGGCCACGCCGCCGATCCGGCCCAGCTCCTCGCGCGCCATCTGGCCGATGGTGCGGCCGCCGCGGCGCATCGAGAAGAACAGCACCGTGTAGTCCTGGACGGCGCCCGCGAGCACGACGCCGACGATGATCCAGATGGTGCCCGGCAGGTACCCCATCTGCGCGGCGAGCACCGGGCCCACCAGCGGCCCGGCGCCGGCGATGGCGGCGAAGTGGTGGCCGAACAGCACGCGGCGGTCGGTCGGGACGAAGTCCTTGCCGTCCTCGCGCGTCTCGGCGGGGGTGGCGCGGCGGTCGTCGGGGCGGGTGATGTACCGCTCGATCACCTTCGAGTAGAAGCGGTACCCGATGAGGTACGTGCACACCGACGCGAAGACGAACCAGATGGCGTTGATGGTCTCGCCGCGCACCAGCGCGATCATGACCCACGCGACGCCGCCGAGCAGCGCGATCGCCGCCCAGAGCGCGATCTTCTGCCAGGTCCAGCGGGGCTTCAGGTCCTCGGCCGGGACGGCCGTCGGGGGGAGCGCGGGATCGGGGACGATCTCGTCCGTCACCGTGGCGGCTCCGGATTCTGCTGACAAGGTGGGCCTCCAGGGCGTCGCATCGTCGGGACCCGACACAGGATAGGGGGTGAAGTGAGCACGAGACCCCGTAGCCTGACGAGCATGGACACCGAAGAGCGCCTCGCCGTCTTCCTCGACTACGAGAACCTGGCGCTCGGCGCCCGCGACCACCTGGGCGGCATGCAGTTCGACTTCAAGCCCATCGCCGATGCGCTCGCGGTGCGCGGGCGCGTGGTGGTGCGCCGCGCCTACGCCGACTGGTCGTACTTCGACGAGGACCGCCGGATGCTGACCCGCCACCAGGTCGAGCTCATCGAGATGACGCAGCGCATGGGCGCGTCCCGCAAGAACGCCGCCGACATCAAGATGGTGGTCGACGCGATCGAGATGGCGTTCGAGCGCGAGTACATCACCACGTTCGTCATGTGCACGGGCGACTCCGACTTCTCCCCGCTCGTCCACAAGCTGCGCGAGCTCGACAAGAAGGTCATCGGCGTCGGCGTCGAGAACTCCACCTCCCGCCTGCTGCCGCCGGCGTGCGACGAGTTCCTCTTCTACGACCGGCTCGAGGGCGTCGACGTGCCCGACGAGTCCGAGGCACCCGCCCCCAAGCGGTCGGGCCGCGGCGGGACCCGGGGGACCGGCCGGTCCGGCGGCGGCCGCGGCGGCCGCGCCAAGACCCCCGCCCCGGTCGAGGCCCCGGTCGAGGCGCCCGAGACCGCGGCTCCCGTCGAGGAGCCCGCGCCCGCGACGTCGTCCGGCGCGGCGGGATCCCGGCGCCGCAAGAAGGCGCCCGCCGCCGAGCCCGCCGTCGAGCCCGCGGCCGAGCCCGCCGTCGAGCAGGTGGTCGAGACCGACCTCGAGCAGGACGAGGCCGCCGCCTCCGCGGCGGAGGACGCGCCGATGGAGGTCCGGGTGGCGCAGACCCTCGCCGACCTGCAGGCCTCGACGAGCGGCTCGGTCACGGCGTCGATGCTCAAGCGCACGCTGGTGCGCAAGGACCCCACGTTCAGCGAGTCGGACTACGGCTTCCGCACGTTCGGCGAGTTCCTGCGGTTCCTCGCGGACCGCGACTTCGTCGTGCTGTCGACCGGCCCGTCGACCGGTGACCCGGAGGTGGCGCTGCCGGAACAGCAGGACACCGAGGGCGCGTTCGACCTGCTGCGCCAGGTGGTGCGCGACGCCGGCGGCACCGCGCCGCTGTCCGGGCTGAAGAACGAGGTGCGCAAGCGTCGGCCCGACTTCTCGGAGAAGGCGCTCGGCTACCGCGGGTTCCTGCAGTTCGCCAAGGCCGCCGCGGCGGCCGGCGCCGTCGCCCTCGCGTGGGACGACGACGCCGACGACTACCTGCTCACCGCGAGCTGACGGCCGAGCCGGGCCCGGGCTGCACGGTCAGCGGCCGACGAACGCGAGCAGCGCCGCGTTGACCTCGTCCGCGTGCGTCCACAGCAGGCCGTGGGGCGCGCCCTCGACCTCGACGTACTCGGCGTCCGGCACGGCGGCGTGGAAGCGCCGCCCCGAGGCGTCGATCGGCAGGATGTTGTCCTTCGTGCCGTGCAGGATCAGCGTGGGCAGGCCCGCGGCGCGCACCGCCTCGACGTCGGGCCGGAAGTCCTCGATCCACGTGGGGACGACGGCGTACGCGGCGACGGGCGCCGAGCCCACGGCGGTGATCCAGTTCGCGCGCACGACCTCCTCGGAGATCCTGGTGCCCAGGTTCTCGTCGAGGTTGTAGAAGTCCTTGTAGAACTGGGTGAACCAGGCGTAGCGGTCGCCGCGGGCGGCGTCGGCGATGCCGTCGAAGACGGCCTGGGGCACGCCCTCGGGGTTGTCGTCGCGCTGCACGAGGAACGGCTCGAGCGACGCGAGGAACGCGAGCTTGGCGACGCGCTCGTGGCCGTGGTTGCGCACGTACCGGGCGAGCTCGCCGGTGCCCATCGAGAAGCCGACGAGGATGACGTCGCGCAGGTCGAGCGTGGTCAGGACGGTGTCGAGGTCCTTGGCGAACGTGTCGTAGTCGTACCCCGAGCCGACCTTGCTGGACGCGCCGAACCCGCGGCGGTCGTAGGTGATCACGCGGTACCCGGCGGCGAGGAGCTCGCGCGTCTGCAGCTCCCAGCTGTGCCCGTCGAGCGGGTACCCGTGCACGAGGACGACCGGCCGGCCGGAGCCCTGGTCCTCGTAGTAGAGCTCGACGTCCGTGCTGTTCTCCTGCCCGACGGTGATGTAGCCCATGGTGGTGCCCCTTCCGAAGGAGGGGAGAACGATCGTTCTCCCGCTGTTCGCTACAGTAGAGAACGATGGTTCTCCCCGCAAGGGGAGGGACGGCGACGAGAGGGTGAACGATGCTCGACGAGAAGGCGGCGCGCGACGCGGTGGTCGCGGCCGCCGACCGGCTGTTCTACGCGCGCGGCGTCCAGTCCGTGGGCATGGACGCCGTGCGCGCCGAGGCCGGGGTGTCGCTCAAGCGGATCTACGGGCTCTTCCAGTCCAAGGAGGACCTCGTCGTCGCGGTGCTCGCGCTGCGGACCCGGCAGTGGACGGAGGGCGTGGAGCGTGCCGCCGCGACCGCCGCCACGCCGCGCGACCGGATCCTCAGCGTCTTCGACTTCCTCGACGCCTGGTTCCGGGAGGACGGGTTCCGGGGGTGCGCGTTCATCAACTCCTTCGGCGAGCTCGGCGCCACCTCGCCCCGCATCGCGGAGGCCGTGCGCGGCCACAAGGAGGGCTTCCGGGACCACGTGCTCGGCCTCGTGCGCGAGGCGGGACTGCCCGACGCCGTCGCACTGCAGGTCGTGCTGCTCGCCGAGGGGGCGCAGACCACCGCCGCGATCACGCACGACGCCGACGTCGCCCGCGAGGCGCGGCGCGCCGCCGAGTCGCTGCTGGTGGCCGAGACGGCGCGAACGCCCTGATCACCCGCCCGCGAGGGCGGACTCGGCGGGGCCGGGCGGAGCAGGGGGCACAATGGTGCGGTGACCTATCGGTTCCTGCGCCTCGTCCTGTCGCTCCTGGTGTACGTGCTCCTGCGTCCCCAGGTGACGGGACTGCACAACATCCCGCGGCGCGGTCCGGTGATCCTCGCGAGCAACCACCTGTCGTTCATCGACTCGATCATCATCCCGCTCGTCGTGCCCCGGCACGTCACCTTCATCGCCAAGGCGGAGTACTGGACGGGCCACGGCCTCAAGGGCCGGCTCTCCCGCTGGTTCTTCACCACGATGGGCCACATCCCGGTGGACCGTGAGGACCCGCGCGCCGGGCAGCGGTCGCTCGACGACGCGCTCGTCGTGCTCAAGCGCGGCGGCGCCTTCGGTATCTACCCCGAGGGCACGCGCTCCCGCGACGGCAAGCTGCACCAGGGGCACACCGGCGTCGCCTGGCTGGCGCTCGCGGGCTCCGCGCCCGTCGTCCCGGTAGCGCTGCGCGGCACCGACAAGGTGCAGCCCGTCGGCAAGCGGCTCCCGCGCCCCACCCGCGGCATCCAGGTGCACTTCGGCGCCCCGATCGACCCGTCGCGCCAGCTCACGACCGGTGCCCGCCCGGCGCAGGTGCGTCGTGAGCTGACCGACCACGTGATGTCGTCCATCCACAAGATGAGCGGCCAGGAGCTCGCCGCGTGACGCACCCCTCGCCCCCGTCTCGATCGAAGGGCGAGGAGGTGCAGCGCCTCTTCGACACGGTCCCCGGCTACTACGACCGGATGAACCGCCTCATGACGCTGGGGCGGCACGCGGCCTGGTGCCGCGACGTCGCGCGCCGGGCGCAGCTGCCCGACGGGGGTTCCCTGCTCGACATCGCCACCGGCACCGGCGTCATCGCCCTCGAGGCCGCGCGCCGGTACCCGGGCGCCACGATCCACGGCGTCGACTTCTCCGAGGGGATGCTGGAGGGCGCGCGCGCCAAGCCCGGCGCCGACGCCGTGACCTGGCAGTTCGCCGACGCCAACGCCCTGCCCTACGACGACGCGTCGTTCGACGCCGTCACGCACGGCTACCTGCTGCGCAACGTCGAGGACGCCGAGCGCGTGCTCGCCGAGCAGCTGCGGGTGCTGAGGCCCGGCGGTCGACTCGCCCTGCTGGAGACCTGTCCGCCGCGCGGCCTGCTGCGCGCGCCCGTGACCCTGGGTGTCAAGGTCGTGATCCCGCTGCTCGGGCAGCTCGTGGCGCGCGACAAGACGTCCTACACCTACCTCGAGGAGACCACCCTCGGGTTCATGTCCCCCGAGCAGGTCGCGTCCGTCCTGTGGCGGCTCGGGTTCGACGACGTCACCTGGCGTCGCCGGTTCCTCGGCACCCACATGATCGTCAGCGCCCGCAAGCCGGCCGGACGTCGGTGACGTAGTACCTGGTGACTGTTCCCTGCGTGGAACCGTCACCGGGTACTACGTCGAGACAGGGTCCCCCGGGCGGGGGAGGCGCCGGGCCGGGGCGGTGGGCAGACTGGCGGGCATGATGGCGGGGACGACCAGCGGCGGTGTGCGGCGCACGCTGCGCTGGGCGCTGTCGCCGTTGACCAGCGCGTCGACCGTGCGGGCGGGCGTGTACCTCGTCATCGGCGGCGTGCTGGCGGGGGCGTACTTCGCGCTCGCCGCGGGGTTCGTGCAGATGCTCGCCGACCCGGCGACGCCGAAGGTCGCCGTCGGCGTGCTGGCGCTGGTCACCGCGGTCCTCGTCGGCTCGCCGCCGTTCCTCGCACCCGTCCGGGCGCTCGAGGTCGCCGCGGTGCGGACCTTCCTCGACGTCGACGCCCGAGCCCTGCCCGACCCGGTCGGCGCGCCCACCGTCGCGACCCGGTGGCGTGGCGCGGCGTGGTTCGCGCTGCACCTCGCGCTCGGCGCCCTGGTCACGGTGGGGCTGCTGGTCGCGGTGCCGCTCGCGACGCAGCTGGTGCTGTCCGCGTTCGGCATCGACCGGGCGTTCCTCGTGCAGATGGGACCCGCGCTCGCCAGCAACCCCGTCGGCTGGCTGGTGCTCGCCCTGCTGGCGCTCGTCGCGCTCCCGTACGGCACGGCGCTCGCCCGACGGCTGCTGCGGCAGTCGGCCGAGCCGCTGCTCGGCCCCGACCAGACGGCGCGGATCGCGGATCTGGAGGCGCGTGCGGACCGGCTCGCCGAGCGCGGCCGCCTTGCCCGCGAGCTGCACGACTCCGTGGGGCACGCGCTGACGGTCACGACGCTCCAGGCAGCGGCCGCCTCCCGACAGGTCGAGACCGACCCGGACGCCGCCCGGCGGTCGCTCGCCGCCATCGAGGAGGCCGGACGGTCCGCGATGGCGGACCTCGACCACGTGCTCGGCCTGCTGCGCGCGGGCGCCGACGCGACGCCGTCGTCCGACGCCGCGCAGCGCGCTCCCGCCCGGTCGCTGGACGACCTGCCCGCCCTCGTCGAGGACGCCCGGCACGCCGGGACCGACGTCCACCTCGACCTCGAGGCCACGACCGGTGCGCTGCCCCGCGCGACGTCGCACGAGGCCTACCGCGTCGTGCAGGAGGCGCTGACCAACGCCGTCCGGCACGCGCCCGGGCTGCCGGTGACGGCGCGGGTGTCCGTCGTCGACGGCGTGCTCGACGTCGAGGTGACGAACCCGCTGCCCGACGCGCCGTCGCGCACCGCGGCGTCGCCCGGCGGGGGCCGCGGGCTGCACGGCATGGCCGAGCGCGTCCGCCTGCTGCGTGGCACCCTCGATGCCGGCCCGGACGGCAGCGCGTGGGTGGTGCGGGTGCGGTTCCCGCTCGACGGCGAGACACCGCACCCGCACCGGCCTTAGCGCGTCGCGGCCAGCTGAGGGTAGACGACCTCGAGCGGGGCGGACAGGCCGGCCTTGGCCTGGACGGAGGCCTCGTCCGCCAGGACCTCCAGCTCGCCGGCCTCGGTCGCATCGAGGACCTTCGTGACGAGGACGGCGGGGTCGAGCTTCGGGTCGGTGGTGGCGGCCGCCATGGCGGTGTCGACCCAGCCGACGTGCACCCCGACGACCTGGACCCCGGCGGGCTGGAGCTCGAGCCGCAGGGAGTTCGTCGCCGACCACAGCGCGGCCTTGGTGGCCGAGTAGATGCCGGCGACGGCGTACCAGGCGAGGGCCGAGTGGACGTCGATGATCGCCGTGTCCCCGCCCCGGGCGGACAGGAGCGGCGCGTACGCGCGGGCGAGGAAGAGCGGGCCGAGGAAGTTGGTCTCCACGTTGCGGCGGATCTCCTCGTCGGTGTGCGTGAGGATGCCGGAGCTGGACACGCTCGCGCCGGCGTTGTTGATCAGCACGGTCACGTCGGGGGCGGCCTCGACGGCCGCCCGGACGGAGGCCGGGTCGGTCACGTCCAGGGTGAGCGGCACGACGCGCTCGTCGTCCCAGTCACGGGGATGGCGTGCGGTGGCGTACACCTTCGCGGCGCCCCGGGCGAGCGCTTCGCGGACGAAGTGGGTGCCGATGCCTCCGTTCGCCCCGGTGACGAGGACGACGGCTCCGTTGAGCGAGGTCATGGTGATTCCTGTTCTCTGAGATCGGTGGGCGTCAGGCGTGGGCGAGGGCCGGGTAGTCGGTGTACCCGGTCGCGCCGCCGGTGTAGAGGGTGGCCGGGTCCACCTCGTTGAACGGTGCGCCGTGCTGGAGCCGCTCGACGACGTCGGGGTTGGCGAGGGCGAAGCGGCCGAGGGGCTCGACGTCGGCGAGCCCGGCGTCGATGTCCGCGGCGATGCGGTCGCGCTCGCGTCCGTACCTGACGACGAGCACCACGGTCGGCCACACGTTCCGGAAGGAGCGCAGCAGCTCGTCGTCGCCGAGGTGGTGCACGTGCAGGTAGACCAGGTGCAGCTTCGCGAGCTCACCGACGAGATGGCGGTACTGGGCGCGCACGGCTTCGGTGTCGCCCTCGTCGAGACCGCCGAGCGGGAACGCGGGGGAGATGCGGATGCCGGTGCGGTCCGCGCCGATCTCGTCGGCCACGGCGCGCGCGACCTCGATGACGAACCTCGCCCGGTTCTCGACCGACCCGCCGTAGGAGTCGGTGCGCTGGTTGGCGCTCGGGGCGAGGAACTGGTGCAGCAGGTACCCGTTGGCGGCGTGGATCTCCACCCCGTCCGCCCCCGCGGCGACCGCCGAGGCCGCCGCATGCCGGAACTCGCCGATCACGTCCTGGATCTCCTCGCTGCCGAGCTCCCGCGGCACGGGCGTCTTCTGGGGGCCGGTGGGCGTGTAGATGTCCTGGTCGGCGGAGATCGGCGACGGCGCGACCGGCTGCCGGTGGTGCGGGGTGTTGTCCGGGTGGGAGATCCGGCCGACGTGCATCAGCTGGACGAACAGGTGGCCACCGCCCGCGTGCACGGCGTCGGCGACCTTCCGCCACCCGTCGACGTGCTCCAGCGTGTAGATCCCCGGGGTGTTGACGTAACCCTGCCCGTCCTCCGACGGCTGCGTGCCCTCGGTGATCAGCAGTCCCAGCGAGGCCCGCTGGCCGTAGTACTCCGCGACGAGCTCGCCAGGGGTGCCGTCGGGGTGGGCACGGTTGCGGGTCATGGGGGCGAGCGCGAGCCGGTGCGGCAGCTCCAGCCGGCCGAGGGTGAGGGGCTCCCAGAGAGAGGAGGAGGTCATGCGGGTGGTTCCCTTTCGTCGAGCGGGTCGCCACTGCCTCCGGCGCAGGACCGCGGCGGTCCGGCACCGGGGTGGGAGGATGACCGGGGCCGTATCCGAGCCCACGCAACAGTGACTACACTCAGAACTGAGGCGAGTCAGAGACTATTCCAGGAGGGCCGATGTCTGTGGCGTCCCAGCCGCTCGGGCGACGCGAGCGGAACAAGCAGGCCAAGCTCGAACGCATCACCGCGGCGGCGAGCGAGCTGTTCGCGAAGCGCGGGGTCGACGACGTCACCACGCAGCAGATCGCGGACGCGGCGGACATCGGCACCGGCACCCTGTTCCTGTACGCGAAGACCAAGGGCGAGCTGCTGCTCCTGGTGCAGAACGCGCACTACTCCGCGGCGCTCGAGCGTGGCCGTGCCGCGGCCGCGGACGCGCCGACGGCGCTGGACGGGGTGATGGCGCTGGTGGAGCAGATCGCGGAGTGCAATCGCGTCCAGGTCGACAACGGCCGCACCTACCTGCGCGAGATGGTCTTCGGCGACCCGAGCGAACCCCGTCACGCGGAGGCGCTGGCCATCGTCGCCCGGACGGAGGAGGCCGTCGCCGGAGTCCTGATGAGCCGGGCGCAGGCGGCCGCCGCGGAGGCGGCGACGTTGGCGCGGGTGGTCTCGGCCATCCTGTTCGTCGAGCTGGGGGCCAGCCTGAACGCGGGCTCGAGCATCCCGGCGCTCCTCGCGAGCATCCGCACCCAGGTGGCCGCGATCCTCCCGCGCTGATCCGAGGCACCGGCCCGGGCGCGTCGAGCCGCCCGCCCGGTGCTCTCGACGGCTACGGGGCGAGAAACCTCGCGGCGACGGGGGCGAACTGCTCCCAGTACTGGAAGATGCCGCCGTGCCCGGAGTTCGGGTAGATGATCAGCTCGGATCCCTTGATCCGCTGGTGCAGGTCGGCGGAGAGGATCGAGGGCACCATGCGGTCGTGGTCGCCGTTGGCGATCAGCGTGGGCTGGGTGATCACCGACAGGTCCGACGGGGCGGACCGGCCGTATCGCTGGATGGCCTTCAGCTGGGTGCGGAACGCCGCGGTGCTGATGGGCGTGTCACGGTCGACGGTGCGCTCCTTGAGCCGCTCCACGAACGCCTTCCCCGCCCGCTTGCCGTCCTTGTCACGGTTGAAGAAGAGGAACTCCTTCGGGTCCGACCGGGTGAGGGTGGCGCGGAGGATGTCCCAGTACGTCACGCCCACGACCTTGTCGATGTTCCTCCCGCCGCGAGGCCCCGTGCCGGTGAGGACGAGCCGACGGACCAGGTCGGGGTGCTTGACGATCAGGTCCTGCGCGATCATCCCGCCCATCGAGAACGAGAAGACGTCGATCGTGTCGAGGCCGAGCGCCGTGAGAAACGCGTAGGCGTCGTCGGCCGCCTCCTCGATCGTGCCGGGGACGGTGCCGGAGGACGCCCCGACGCCGCGCTGGTCGAAGGTGATCACGTGACGGTTCTTCGCGATCGCGTCCACGATACGGGGGTCCCAGTTGTCCAGGGTCGCGGCCAGGTGCACGAAGAACACGACGGGGATCCCGCCCTTCGGTCCGAGCTCGCGGTAGGCGAACGTGACGCCTCCCGTGGTGACGGACCTGGTCGGGGCGTCCGCGTACGAGGTGATCGCTTCGCCGGTGCTGCCGGTGGTGCTCACGATGATGACTCCTTCGATCGGTGGTCGAATCTGCTGGTGGCCGTCGTGGGCGGCGAGGGATCAGGGGACGGTGACGACGACCTTGCCGCGCAGGCCGCCCTGGGTCAGCGCCTCGAGCGCGTGCGGGGTCTGCTCGAACGGGAACGTCGCGCCGGCGACGGGGCGGAGGACGCCGTCGTCGACGAGAGCGGTGATCTGCCGCAGCTGATCGCCGCTGGCGGTCATGAAGAGGAACTCGTACGTCACACCGAGCTTCTTCGCCTGCCGGCGGATCCTGCCGCTGAGCCCGGCGATCGCCAGGCGCAGCACCGGGTTCAGCCCCGCCGCCTTCGCGTACGCGGGGTCGGGCGGACCCGAGATCCCGATCGCCTTCCCGCCGGGGCGCAGCACGCGCAGCGACTTCGCGAGGTTCTCCCTGCCCAGGGAGTCGAGGACCAGGTCGTAGCCGGACAGCTCGGCCTCGAAGTCCTGGGTGCGGTAGTCGACGACGACGTCCGCGCCGAGCTCGCGGACGAAGTCGGCGTTCTTCGCAGAGGCGGTGGTCGCCACCTGGGCGCCGAGGTGCTTGGCGAGCTGGATCGCGATGGACCCGACCCCGCCGGCACCGGCGTGGACGAGGACCTTCTGGCCGGGCTGCACGTTCCCCCTGACCACGAGCGCCTGCCACGCGGTCAACGCCACCAGCGGCAAGGACGCGGCCTCGACGGGGCTGAGCCGGGCGGGGGCGTGGGCGAGGTCGCCCTCGTCGATCGCGATGCGCTCCGCGAACGTCCCGATCCGACCGTCGCGCGGCCGGGCGAACACCTGGTCGCCCGACGTGAACCCGGTCACGCCCGCGCCCGTGCGGATGACGGTGCCGGCGACGTCGTGCCCGAGGGTGAGGGGGGTCCGGTAGGGCAGGTTCAGCTTGAACTCGCCCTCCCGGATCTTCTCGTCCAGCTGATTGACGCCCGCAGCGGTCACACGCACGAGCACGTCGTGGTCGCCCACGCCGGGCTCGGGCACCTCCGCCTCGTGGACGGGCTGCTTGTACTGGTCGAACACGAACGCTCGCACGGTCTCTGTCTCCTCCGGTCGGTCGGCTGCTGGTGGGTCAGCGGTGCAGGAAGCGGCCGACCAGCTCGGCAACGTCCTGGCGGTTCTGCGACACGACCCCGTGCCCGGAGTCGGCGAAGATCCGCACCTGCGCGCCGGGAAACTGCTGCAGCAGGGCGTCGGCGTTGCCGGGCGGGACCATGCGGTCGCTGTCGCCGTGCAGGATCAGCGCCGGTCCCGAGCAGGGCCGTGCGGTGGGCCGCTGGTGTCCCCACTTCTTCACCGCACGCAGCTGCGCTCGCAGCGCGGCGGGGGAGACGGGCTTGTCCCGGCCGGTGCGCCGCCGCTTCAGCCTCGCCTGGTACGCCTTCGCCGCACGCTTGCCGTCGCGGGTGCGGGTGAAGAACAAGAGTGTCGTGGGGGGCGTGAGTGTCGCCAGCCCCCGCACGACACCGCGGACGAAGACGCCGGTCATCCTGGTCAGCCCGGGACCTCCCTGCGGGCCGGCGCCGGCGAGGACGATCCTGTCCACCAGGTCGGGGGCGAGGCGGAGGGCCTCCTGGGCGACCATGCCGCCCATCGACAGTCCGAGCAGATCCACCCGGGGCAGGCCCAACGCGCGGATCGCGGCGACGGCGTCCGTCGCCATGTCCTCGAACCCCGCGCGCACCTTGCCCGTCGAGCCGCCCACGCCGCGGTAGCCGATCATGATCACCCGCCGCTCCGCGGCGAGCGGATCGACGACCTCCGGGTCCCAGCTGTCCAGGTTGGCGCCCAGATGCGTCAGGGCCACGAGCGGCACGCCGCGGCCGTGACCGACCTCGCGGTAGACGAGCTCCGCGCCGGCGACCTGGACCGTGCGCGTCGGGGCGTCGGCGAACCGCGTGGGGGCGACGCCTGCTCCTCGTGCGGGGCGCTCCATCAGGGGGCTTTCCTTCGGTCGTGGCCTGCCTGTCAGGCGATCAACTGAGTTTAATCAAGTCTGAGTCCACTCAGAAACTTTGTCAAGAGACGCGGGGGCGCCGCCGGCGAATCGGGGAGACCGGGCGACGCGGTGTCGGGGTTGCGGCAGGATCGTCGCGTGACCTTCCCCAGCGCCGCCCCCGACGCCGTCGTCCGTGTCGTCCTCGTCGACGACGAGCCGCTGGTCCGCGCGGGCCTGCGCGTGATCCTCGAGGCAGAGCCCGGCCTGGAGGTCGTGGGGGAGGCCGGCGACGGGTCCGAGGTGCCGCAGGTCGTGGCCCAGGCCCGTCCCGACGTCGTGCTCATGGACGTGCGGATGCCGAGGGTGGACGGGATCGCGGCCACCCGGGCGGTCGTCGCGTCGGGGCGGCCGCACGCCCCGGCGCCGCGCGTGCTGGTGCTGACGACGTTCGAGAACGACGACTACGTGCTCGACGCGCTGCACTCGGGCGCGCAGGGCTTCCTGCTGAAGCGGGCCCGCCCGGAGGACGTGGTGCACGCGGTGCGCGTGGTGGCGCAGGGGGACTCGCTGCTGTTCCCGGACGCCGTCCGGCGCCTCGTGGCCGCCCACGACCCCGACACGTCGCAGGGCGACCGCCTTCAGCCCGTCGGGCTCACCGAGCGCGAGGCGGAGGTGCTGCGGCTCGTCGCCGCGGGGATGTCCAACGCCGAGATCGCCGGCGAGCTGTACCTGGGCGTCGAGACGGTGCGCACCCATGTCGGCAACGTGCTCGCCAAGCTCGACGTGCGCGACCGCACCCAGGCCGTGGTCCGGGCCTACGAGTCGGGGTTCGTGCCGCTCCGCCGGTGACGCGGGTCGAGGACGACGCCGAGGCGCTCGCCGAGCGCCGACCCGTCGACGCCGCGCACGAGCGGGGCGCCGGGGGCGGGCCGGCCGTGCGCGGACCGGAGCCGGGCGCGCTCCACCTGGCGGATGGCGATCGCGACCACCCGTCCGGGCCAGCGTGCGGACGCGCGCACGTACACGTCCTCGTCGAGCTGGCCGGCGTCGCCGACCAGCAGCCACCGCACCCGCGGGAACGCGACCATGAGCCGGTCGAGGCTGTCGCCCTTGTGCTGCGGGCCGCTGCGGAACCACCCCGTCTGCGTGGGCCCCCAGTCGGTGAGCAGCAGCGGGCCGGGCGGGAAGCCGTTCCGGTCGAGGAACCGGGCCAGCGTGCCCGCGGTGTTCCACGCGCCGTTGGACAGGTAGACGAACGGTGCCTCGGGGTGCTCGGCCGCGAGGCGCCGGTAGAGCTCGGGCATCCCGGGCACGGGACGGCGGGCGCTCGCCCGGGTGACGAACGTGTTCCACGCGGCGACGAACGGCCGCGGGACGGCGGTGACCATCGCCGTGTCGTCGATGTCGCTCACGACGCCGAACGTCGCGTCGTCGCCGACCACGACGACCGGTGCGACGTCGGCGGCTCCCGTGCGCAGGGCGGTCAGGGTCGCGTCGTGCCGGCCGGGCGGCAAGGGGGCGTCGTCGGGCAGGGGTACCTCGACGTCCACGTACCCGGCGCGGTCGGTCGCCACGTCGACGACGGCGCCGCCCACGGCGACGCGCACGTGCTCGCCGGGCGCCGGCAGCGTGAGGTAGCTCCGCAGCGGCCGCCGGTCCGCGTGCCGGACCGGGGAGAGCGGGCCCCGCGCGTGCGACGGCGGCACCAGCAGCACCCGCGCCAGCACCCGGACGCCGCGCGGCGTGCCGTAGCCCGTGTACGTGTCCGTGCGCGGCACCCAGCCGCGGCGGCGCAGGAACGCCCCCGCCACGGCGCACCACCGGTCCTCGATCAGCGCCGCGACGTGCGGGCGCTGCGTGGGTCTCGGGGCGGGGTGCTGCGTGGCGGGGGCGTGCGGGCCGGGCATGTCCCGATCGTCCCTGCTCCGTGGTGGTGCCGCGCGTCGGGCGCGCGGCACCACCGGGGCACCGCGAGAGGTCACTGCGCCTTGACGGTGTCCTGCACGTACGCGAACCACTGGGCCGCGAACTGGTCCTCGTCGAGGTTGCCGTACTCCATCTCCTCGGAGAGGCGCGCCATCTCGAGCTCGATCTCGCCGTAGCCCTCGACGGGCACCGGGGCGGGCTCGGTCACGTCGTCGGCGTGGGCGTCCTCGTACGTCAGGAGACGGTCGTCGGGCGTGCCGTCGTCCACCTTCATCGCGTCCTTCTGCGCCTGCGTCGACGGGACGCCCTTGCTGGTGCCGAAGATCTCGCCGACCTGCGGGTCGTTCGTCATGAAGTCGATGAAGGCGGCCGCGGCGTCCGGGTGCGACGAGCTCGCCGACGCCGAGAGCATGACGCCGGAGTGCCAGTACATCTTCTTCCCCTCGTCGCCGGTGGGGATGGGCAGCAGCTCCAGGTCGTCGCTGCCGAGCTCGGCCACGTAGTTGGGCATCAGCGTGTCCCAGTTCGCCTCCGCGACGACCTCGCTGGAGTTCAGGCCGGTCTTGGGCTCGAGCTGCGCCTTGCGCTGGGCCGGGAAGAACGCCTTCTGCTCGCGCAGCGGCGCCCAGAGGTCGGCCCACGCCTGGACGTCCTCCTGGGTGAACGCGATCTGGCCGTCGTCGGTGAAGGGTGCCTTGCCCTGCTGCACCAGCCACTGCAGGAACCACGGGTTGTTCCCCGTCATGTCGCCGACGGGGTACACCTGCGGGTCGTGCTTCGCGCCGGCCTCGGCGACGTCGGCGAACCACTGGACCAGGTCGTCCCAGGTGTAGCCCTCGGCGGGCGGCTCGACGCCGAGCTCCTCGAGGAGCTTGGCGTTGTAGATGATCGACTGGGTGTTCAGGCTGACGGGGACGGCGTAGGTCGTGCCCTCGATCTGGCCCGACGCGAGCGCGGTCTCGTCCACGCCGCCGGTGTCGAGGTTCACGCCCACCTGGCCGTCCAGCTCGGCGAGCTGGCCCGTGGCGCCGTACTGCCGCACGTAGCCCGCGTCCATCTGGACGACGTCGGGCAGGGCGCTGCCGGCCGCCTCGGTGGACCGCGCCGTCCAGTAGTCGTCCCAGGACTGGAACTGCGTCTGGACGGTGATGTTCGGGTGCTTCTCCTCGAAGGCGTCGATCGCCTTCTCGTACCGCGCGGCGCGGTCGTCGTTGCCCCACCACGCGAACGACAGCGTGATGTCCTCGTCCGTGGAGACCTTGGCGGCCGGGCCGGCGTCCGCCCCGCCGTTCCCGCAGGCGGCGGTCAGGCCGACCGTGACGGCGATGGCGGCGACGGCGCCGGAGAGTCGTGCGAGCTTCATGGTGTTCCTCCGTCCCGCAGCTTTGCGGGGTTCGGGCCCTGGCGGTCTGCCCGCCGCGGGCTGGTCTGGTTCGGTCGGGTCGGTTCGAGGGGGCGAGCCGTGCGGTGCGAGGAGCCCTAGCGGGACGACGCCGTCGAGACAGCGCCGGGGTCGACGTGCGGATGGCCGACCGGCGGGTCGACGGGACCGCCCAGGAGCGGGTCGCCGGTCGAGCGCATCCACTCGTCCAGGCGCCGGCGGAGGTCGTCGAGGACGTCGGCATGGTGCGGGCTGCCGGCGAGGTTCCGCCCCTCGCCCGGGTCGAAGACCAGGTCGTAGAGCTCCTCCGTGTCCACGTGCTCGTCCTGCCAGCCGGACCGGACCCAGAACTCCTTGCTGGGGCTGTCGTCCACGTTCGGGAGGACGGGCCGGTCCCGGTCGGCGAACCGCCGGACGTACTTCCACCGTCGGCCACGCACCGCCCGCTTCGGTTCGTACGCGGCATGGAACGTGACCTCGGAGAAGACGACCTCGTTCACCTCGCTCTGGCCGTCGAGCACGGGGAGCAAGGACGTGCCCTGCACCCAGGGAGGAACGTCCGCGCCGATGACCTCGCACACCGTCGGGAAGAGGTCGATCTGGGAGACCAGCGCGTCGCAGACCTTGCCCCCGCTGAAGCCGCCGGGACCGCGCATCATCAGCATCACCCCGGTCCCGAGGTCCGACAGCGTGCCCTTCATCCCGGGGAGCGCGACGCCGTGGTCGGTCGTGATGATCACCAGTGTGTCGTCCGCCAGGCCCCGCTCCGCCAGCACGTCCAGGATCTCGCCCATGCCCGCGTCCATCACGCGGGCGGACGCGGCGAAGTCAGCCATGTCCCCCCGCGTCGTCGCGTTGTCGGGCAGCGTCGGCGGGGGCGCGAGGTAGCGGCTGTCCTCCGGCGGATAGCCGAACGTCGACCCCTCGCCGGGCATCGTGTGCGTCTCCATGAATCCCACGGAGAGGAAGAACGGCCGCTCGTGGTCGCGTCGGAGGTACTCCGCGGCGGCCGGGACGATGGCTTCGGCGCGGGTGCCGGACGCCTCGAGCTGCTCGGCGTACCCGATCACGGAGCCCTCGTCCGGGCCTGCCGCGACGTGCTGCACGCCGACCATCGCGGTGGTGTAGCCGTGCCGCTCGAGCGTGTGCACGAGGTGCTGGGAGTAGTCCTTGAGCCCGAAGCCGCGGTGCGCGAGCCCGAGCATGCCGGCGCTGTGCGGCGCCTGCCCGGTGAGCAGCGCGGCCCGGCTCGGCGAGCAGGTCGGCGCGGCCGAGAACGCCGCGCGGAAGACGACGCCCTCCTCGGCGAACGCCTGCAGGCGCGGGGTGGGCACGGCGTGGCCGTAGGGGCTCACCATCCGCCCGGTGTCGTGCGTGTGCAGGTAGAGGATGTTCGGCAGGTCCACGATCGAGAGACCCCATTCCTTGGCGGCGTGTGCGGTCGGGGAGGCGGGCCCGTCCTCCGTCATCGCGGTGAGACCGTGTCCTGGGCGAAGGTGAACCACTGGTCCACGAACTCGGCGTCGGTGAGGTTGCCGTACTGCATCTCCGCGGCGAGGCGACCCATCTCGACCTCCAGCTCGCCGTCGCCCTCGACCGGCACCGGGGCGTCCTCCGTCACCTGGTCGGCCAGGGCGTCCTCGTAGGCGAGGAGGCGGTCGTCCGGCGAGCCCTTCGCGATCGTCATGGCGTCCTTCTGCGCCTGCGTCGCGGGGACCCCCTTGGTGGTGCCGAAGATCTCGCCGACCCGCGGGTCGTTGATCATGAAGTCCACGAGGGCCGCCGCGGCGTCGGGGTGGGACGAGCTGGCCGACGTGGAGAGCATCATCGCGGAGTGCCAGTACATGCCCCGGGACCCGTCGTCCGCCGACGGGACGGGCAGGAGCTCCAGGTCGTCGCTGCCGAGCTCGGCCACGTAGTTGGGCATGAGGGTGTCCCAGTTGGCCTCGGCCACGACCTCGCCCGAGTTCAGGCCGGTCCGAGGCTCCAGCTGCGTGGCGCGGCGATCGGGGAAGAACGCGTCCTGCTCGCGCAGCGGGGCCCACAGGTCCGCCCACGCCTGGACGTCGTCCTTCGTGAAGGCGATCTGGCCGTCATCGGTGAAGGGCGCCTTCCCCTGCTGCACGAGCCACTGCTGGAACCACTGGTAGCTCCCCGTCATGTCGGCGCTGGGGTAGACCCGCGGGTCGTGCTGCGCGCCCGCCTTCGCGACGTCGGAGAACCAGGTGACGAGGTCGTCCCAGCCGTATCCCTCGGCCGGCGGCTCGACGCCGAGCTCCTCGAGGAGCGTGGCGTTGTAGATGATCGACTGGGTGTTGAGGCTGGTGGGGATCGCGTACGTCGCGCCGTCAACCTGGCCCGCGACCATCGCCGAGTCGTCCACACCGTCGGTGTCGAGGTTGACGCCGAGCTGGCCGTCGAGCTTCGCGAGCTGCCCGGTCGCGGCGTACTGGCGCACGTAGGGCACACCCATCTGGATCACGTCGGGCAGGGCGCTGCCGGCCGCCTCGGTGGAGCGCGCGGTCCAGT
>Ga0160442_100250_pt1 | contig 36915 bp, 38 predicted proteins | sample HID1971M_E1MG_FD_108252 | JGI IMG/M metagenome (GOLD analysis project Ga0160442, IMG submission 108252) | Enriched millipede-associated microbial communities from UW Madison campus, WI, USA - HID1971M_E1 MG | ecosystem: Host-associated > Arthropoda: Insects > Digestive system > Unclassified ... | reverse complement strand
TACCCGCACGGCCCGCTGGGCGAGCCCCGGCTGCACTACTGGGCCGCCCTGGAGATCACCGAGACGGACCACGGCGTCGACCCGCGGCGGGTGCAGGGCGCCTGGGACCGCCTGGTGCGCCAGGTGCGCCGGGCCCGCGGGGACGTCGTCGTCAGCCACGAGATGCTCGCGAAGGCGACGCCCGACCAGGCGGCCCGGGCGCTCGCGGACCTCACCGCCACCGGGGCGGAGGTGATCGTCGTGCTCACCGCTCGCGACCTCGCGCGCGAGCTCGCGAGCGGCTGGCAGGAGACGCTGAAGTTCGGCTCCCGCACCACGATGCGCGCGTTCCTGGACCGTGCGCGGGCGGGCCGGTCCGCTTTCCTCGACGGGTTCGACCCCACCCGCGTGCTCACCGCCTGGGCCGGGGGGCTCCCGGCGTCGCAGGTCCGTGTCGTGACGGCCCCGCCCCCGGGCGGGGGCGGGGACCTGCTGTGGCTCCGGTTCCTGGCGGCGGTCGAGGTCGACCCGGCGTGGGCGCCGCGGGAGGCCGAGCGGGCGAACGCCTCGGTCGGCGTGCCCGAGGCGCAGGTGCTGCGGGGGCTCAACCGCCGGCTCGGGGACGACGTGCGACGCGGCGGCGAGCTGTCGCCCATCGTCGACGGCATCGTGGTGGGCGACGCCCTCGCGCCCCGGGAGTCCACGCGCATCGCCGTGGGCCCCGACGACCACCCGTGGGTCACCGAGCTCAGCACCATGTGGGTCTCCTGGCTGCGCGAGAGAGGGGTGACCGTGCACGGCGACCTGGACGACCTGCTCCCGGCCCCGCCCGGCGAGGACTGGAAGGACCCCGACGTGCTGCGGCCGCGCGAGGTGACCTCGGCCGCGCTGGACACGGTCGAGGTGCTGCTCGCCGAGGCCCGCGCCCGACCGCTGCCGTGGCGCGAACGGGCCCGCCGGGCGGTCGCGCGCGCCCGGGTCTGAGGGCGCCCGCCCGACGCTGGACACCGGATCGAACGTGTGTTCGAATGTGCGGGTGAGATGGGAAGGTCAGACGGTCGCCGCGGACGACGGCGCCCTGCCCGGGCTCGAACGGGCAGGGCTGGCGCGGCTCGGGCTCGTGCGGACCGTCCGGACCCCGGAGTTCGCGGACGTCACGTTCCACGAGGTGCTGGCGAAGAGCGCGCTGTCCAAGGTGCCCGCCGCGTCGCGCATGCCCTTCGGGTGGACGGTGAACCCGTACCGGGGGTGCAGCCATGCGTGCCGCTACTGCCTCAGCCCGGACACGCTGGTGCTGATGGCGGACGGCCGGCAGGTGGCCGTCCGGGACGTCCGGGTGGGGGACCGCGTCGTCGGCACACGGCTCGACGACGGAGAGCGCCGGTACGTGGAGACCACCGTGCTCGCGTGGTGGGTGACCCGCCGGCCCGCGCACCGTGTGACCCTCCGGGACGGGACGCGGCTCGTCGCGAGCGACGACCACCGGTTCCTCGTCGACGGGCGCGGGTGGACGCACGTCGCCCGGCACGAGGCCTCCCTGCGACGGCGCCCCTTCCTCACGACCCATGACCGTCTCGTCGGCCCCCGCCCCCGGCCGCTGCCCGACGGCCCGACGTGCGTCGGCGAGATCGCCCTGGCGTCCGACGAGCTGAGGGTGACCAGCGTCGAGGACCTGGGCTCCGAGCAGGAGATGATCGACATCACCACCGGCACGGGTGACTTCGTCGCGAACGGGGTCGTCTCGCACAACTGCTTCGCCCGGCCCACCCACGAGTACCTCGACCTGGACGCCGGCCGGGACTTCGACTCCCAGGTCGTGGTGAAGCTGAACGTGGGCGAGGTGCTGCGCGCCGAGCTGGCGCGGCCGTCGTGGAAGCGGGAGCCGGTGGCCATGGGCACCAACACCGACCCGTACCAGCGGGCCGAGGGCCGGTACCGGCTCATGCCCGGCATCATCGAGGCGCTCGCGGACTCGGGCACGCCGTTCTCGATCCTCACGAAGGGCACGCTGCTGCGCCGCGACCTGCCCCTGATCGCCGACGCGGCACAGCGCGTGGAGGTGGGGCTCGGCGTCTCCCTCGGATTCGCCGACTCGGCCGCCGACGAGGAGCTGCAGCAGTCGGTCGAGCCGGGCACGCCCACCCCGCGGGCGCGGCTCGACCTGATCCGCGCGGTCCGGGCGGCGGGGCTGCCGTGCGGGGTCATGGTGGCCCCGGTGCTGCCCTGGCTGACCGACTCCCGCGACCACCTGCGTCGCCTGCTCGACGCGGTCGCCGAGGCGGGCGCCACCGGCGTCACCGTGGTGCCGCTGCACCTGAAGCCCGGCACCCGCGAGTGGTACCTGCAGTGGCTGGAGCGCGAGCAGCCGCGCGCCGTCGCGGGGTACGGGCGGGTGTACGCCCGCGGCACCTACGCGCTCGAGGCCTACCGGCAGTGGCTGTGGGACCGGGTGGAGCCCCTCCTCGAGGAGCGGGGCTTCCGCTCGTCGGGGCACCGTGCACGATCGGGCGCGACGGGTCGGTTCCCGGACGAGCTCCGGCCGCACGACGAGGGCGACTACCCGACCGGCGCGCTGGCGAGCATGCCGCGCGACGGAGGTGGGCTCGAGGTGGCCGGCGCGGGGGTCGAGCAGGTGCTCTTCTGAGGCGCCCGGGGGGCGCGGCGCGCGCCGGGTCCTCGGCGCAGGAACGTCCTCAGCGGAGGAACGAGAACCACAGCACGAAGACGCACAGCAGGAGCATGCCGGTGGCGTTGACGAAGAAGTTGCGGCCGAAGTCCCGGGCCCGCACGTGGAACGTCAGGGCGAGGACGAAGTACACGACCAGGCAGACCGACGTCACGAGCCCGAGGTAGGGCACCCAGATCCCCGCGACGAGCCCGGCCGCAGCCGCCGCCTTGATCCACGGCATCACCCACCACCAGCGCTCCGGGAAGTTCACGTCCCGGAAGCACTGCGCGATGAACGCCACGGGCTTCACGCACAGGAGCGCGTCGCCCGCGCAGACGAACGCGAGCACGAGCACGGGCCAGATGGGGTCGGGCAACGTCGCCATGGGAGCGACGCTACGGCGCGCCAGGCGTGCGTGCGCCGGGTGTGACCAGCCTCTCAGGCGCCCTCGACCAACCGGGCGGGGAACCCGCCCGTCGCGACGGGGCCCCACCGCTCGACCGTGATCCGCACGACGCTCTTGCCCTGGCGCAGCATCGCCTCCCGGTACTCGTCCCAGTCGGGGTGCTCCTTGCCCGCGGCCGCCCGGTAGTACTCGACCAGCGGCTCCACCGAGTCCGGCACGTCGATCACCTCGGCCGTGCCGTCCACCTGCACCCAGGCGTCGTCGAAGTCGTCGCCGAGGGCCAGGAACGACGCGCGCGGGTCGCGCCGCAGGTTGGCCGCCTTCGCGCGGTCCGGGTACGTCGACACCACGACCCGGCCCGCGTCGTCCACGCCGAACGTCACCGGGCTGAGCTGCGGCGAGCCGTCCCGCCGGGTGGTGACGAGCACGCCGTGGCGCCGTTCGCGCAGCACCTCCAGCAGCCCGTCGCGGTCGACGGTGGTCGTGGTGGCGATCCGTGGCGCCATGGGAATCTCCTCGCTGAAGGGGTCCGGCCACCGACTAGACTCGCACGGGCGCGTTCGCGTGCCCGGACGCCGCCACCGGCGGCGTCGTCCCTTCCCCGTTCGAAAGGAACACTCCGTGCTCCGCACCCACACGGCCGGCTCACTGCGGGCCGAGCACATCGGTCAGACCGTCACCCTCACGGGGTGGGTCGATCGGCGCCGGGATCACGGGGGAGTGGCGTTCATCGACCTGCGCGACGCGTCGGGCATCGCGCAGGTCGTCATCCGCGACGAGGCGGTGGCGCACCCGCTCCGCTCCGAGTTCGTGCTCCAGGTCACGGGCGAGGTCGGTCGCCGTCCCGAGGGCAACGCCAACCCGAACCTCGCCACCGGCGAGATCGAGCTCGTGGCCAAGGACGTCGTCGTGCTCAACGAGTCCGCGCCCCTGCCGTTCCAGGTGTCGACGGCGCTCGCGGACACCGAGGTGATCGGCGAGGAGGCGCGCCTCAAGCACCGCTACCTCGACATTCGTCGCCCCGCGCCGGCGCACGCCCTGCGCCTGCGCGCCAAGGCGAACCAGGCGGCCCGCCGGGTGCTCGACGAGCACGACTTCGTCGAGGTCGAGACGCCCACGCTGACCCGCTCGACGCCCGAGGGCGCGCGCGACTTCCTGGTGCCCGCGCGCCTGGCACCCGGCTCCTGGTACGCGCTGCCGCAGAGCCCGCAGCTGTTCAAGCAGCTCCTCATGGTCGGCGGGCTGGAACGCTACTACCAGATCGCCCGCTGCTACCGCGACGAGGACTTCCGCGCCGACCGCCAGCCCGAGTTCACGCAGCTGGACGTCGAGCTGAGCTTCGTCGACCAGGACGACGTCATCGCCCTCGCCGAGCAGGTCCTCGTCGCCCTGTGGAAGCTGGTCGACGTCGAGATCCCCACGCCGATCGCCCGGATGACGTACGCCGAGGCCATGCGCCTGTACGGCACGGACAAGCCCGACCTGCGCTTCGGCAACCCGCTCGTGGAGCTCACGGACTACTTCTCCGAGACCCCGTTCCGCGTCTTCCAGGCGGAGTACGTGGGCGCCGTCGTGATGACCGGCGGCGCGTCGCAGCCGCGCCGCCAGTTCGACGCCTGGCAGGAGTGGGCGAAGCAGCGCGGCGCCAAGGGCCTCGCGTACGTCACCTACGGCGAGGACGGCACGCTGGGCGGTCCCGTCGCCAAGAACCTGTCGGACGCCGAGCGCGAGGGCCTCGCCTCCGCGACCGGCGCGCAGCCCGGCGACGCCGTCTTCTTCGCGGCCGGCAGGACCGCGGAGGCCCGGGCGCTCCTCGGGGCCGCCCGACTCGAGATCGCGCACCGCACCGGCCAGGTCGACGAGGACGCCTGGGCGTTCGTGTGGGTCGTGGACGCGCCGCTGTTCAAGCCGACAGGAGATGCCGCCGACGAGGGGGACGTGGCGCTCGGCCACTCCGCCTGGACCGCCGTGCACCACGCGTTCACGTCGCCCAAGCCGGAGTGGGTCGACAGCTTCGAGTCCGACCCGGGCAAGGCCCTGGCGTACGCCTACGACATCGTCTGCAACGGCAACGAGATCGGCGGCGGCTCGATCCGTATCCACCGCCGTGACGTGCAGGAGCGCGTGTTCGACGTCATGGGCATCGGCCCCGAGGAGGCGCAGGAGAAGTTCGGCTTCCTCCTCGACGCGTTCAAGTTCGGCGCCCCGCCGCACGGCGGGATCGCGTTCGGCTGGGACCGCATCGTCGCGCTGCTGACGAAGTCGGCGTCGATCCGCGACGTCATCGCGTTCCCGAAGTCGGGCGGCGGGTACGACCCCCTCACCGAGGCCCCGGCCCCGATCACCCCGGAGCAGCGCAAGGAGGCCGGGGTGGACGCCGTCCCCCAGGCCGACGAGGAGTGACGCTCTCCCTCGACGTGTTGTCGCTCGCCCCGGTCACCCAGGTGGCCGGGGCGAGCGTGCCTCCCCGCTGGGCGCACCACCCCGTGGTGGTCGCCGAGGCCGCCCACGGCGGGTGGGACGCCAGCCACGTCTGGCACGACGACGACGCGTTCCTCGTGCGGCTGCGGTGGCGGGAGCGGATCGACGGCGGGCGCTCGCTGGTCGTCGACCACGACGCGGCCGGGGTCAGCGTGCTGGCCGTGGGCGGCGCCGAGGGCGCGGCACGCCTGCTCCTGGCCGCGGAGGCGGAGCTGCGCCCCGGCGGCCTGGGGCCGGTGGTCCGGGCGTCGATGCCGCGCGGCACCTACGCCGCGGTGTCGGCGGCGGGCGCGCGCGACGGCCTCACCGTCCCCCCGCCGTTCGACCACGCACCGTTCGACGCCTGGGACTGGTACGCCGTCACGGAGCCGCCCGCCGCCGTCCCGGGAGAGGAGCGGGTCGTCGAGCTGGTGGGCGACGCCGGGCGTGCCGCGGCGACCGCGTGCCTCGCGGTCGCGAACCCGGACGGCGAGCTGCCCGTGGGCGAGCCGCGGTCCCGCTGGTGGGGCTGGCATGACGACGACGGCGTGGTGCGCGCCGTGGCGGGCGCGTCGCGCCGCGTGCCGGGGCGGCCGTGGACCCTGGGCTCGATCGGGACCGACCCGGCGTGGCGGGGCCGGGGGATCGGGGCCGCCGTGACGGCCTCGGCGACCCGCGCGGGTCTCGCCGAGGCGCCGATGGTCACCCTGGGGGCGTACGCCCACAACGCCGCAGCCCGCAGCGTGTACCGACGGCTGGGCTACGTCCTGGGCCAGGAGTTCGAGAGCTCACGTCCCTGACGCCGCGCCCGGTGCCCGGGTGTCGGCGAGGTAGCCGTCGGGGCGCACGAGCAGCGTCGCGTCGTGGCCGTCCGCGCGCCGCACGACCACCCGCTCGGCGGGATCGACCTCTCCGGGCACCGGCGGGATCTCCGGCGGCCTCCCTGCCACCGGTGCGACGACCACGAAGCGCCCCGCGCGCAGGGCCTCGGCGAGACGCGACCCCGACGGTCCCGCGACCAGCGGCAGGTCCGGCACGCGACTCCCGGCCGCAGGGTGCGCGCCGCCCGCCGCGGGGTAGCGCACGCCCAGCGCGGAGACGGTCGCGGCGGCGCGCCGTCGCACGGGAGCGGCCCGCGACAGGAGGGTGGCCCCGACCGCGCGGAGCACGGCGGCGCCCGGGCCCGGGCGGGTGGCGAGCCGAAGCATCGTGCCGCTGGTGCGGAGCACCTGGGCCCCGACCGGGTGACGCTCCGCCGAGTACCCGTCGAGCAGCGCGTCGTCGGCGCCGCGCACCACGGCGGCGAGCCGCCAGGACAGGTTCGCGGCGTCCTGCAGGCCGGTGTTCATGCCGAGCCCGCCCGCCGGGCTGTGCACGTGCGCGGCGTCGCCCGCGAGCAGCAGGCGTCCCGCGCGGTAGCGGGGCGCCTGGCGCTCGTCGGCCGCGAACCGGGTGGCGAACCGCAGCTCGGCCATGCCGTGGTCGTCGCCCAGCGTGGCGCGCGCGACGGCGCGCACCTCGTCGAGGTCCACCGGCCCGTCGTCGCCCGGGTCGAGGGTCCGGTCCCAGCCGATGAAGCGGAACCAGTCGTCCCCGAACGGGGCGAGGAAGCCCAGGGCGCCGCCGGACGACGCCACGGTGAGCGCGTCCTCGGGCGGGCGCGCCAGCCGGACGTCCGCGAGCACCATCGCGCGGATCACCGTCTCTCCGGGGAACGGCAGGCCCGCCGCACGCCGCACCGTCGAGCGCACGCCGTCCGTTCCGACCACCCACGGCGCGCGGACACGTATCGGGGCGCCCGGGGCGCCGTCGCCGGCCTCGTCGCCGGCCTCGTCGACCGCCACCACCGAGGCCACGTGGTCGTCCTGGGCCACGTCGGTGACGTGCAGCCCGTGGCGGAACACCGCACCCGCGTCCTCCGCCCGGCGGCGCAGCAGCCGCTCCACCTCGTACTGCGGCGTGACGAGCACGAACGGGAACCGGCCCGGCAGCAGGTCGAGGCGCACGTCGACGCGGCCGAACACCCGGATGCGCCGTACGCGGCGGCCGGTGGTGAGGAGCTCGTCGGCGAGCCCGCGAGCGTCGAGCGCCTCGAGACTGCGGGCGTGCACCGCGAACGCGCGGGTGAGGTTGCTCAGCCCGGCGGGCCGCTTCTCGAGGACCGTCACCCGCACCCCGGCCGTGGCGAGGTCGCCGGCGAGGAGCAGCCCGGTGGGGCCGGCCCCGACCACCACGACGTCCGCGTCCGGTGCCGTGCTGTCGCGTTCGCTCATGATCCCTCCCGACGTCAACAAGCGTTGGCATATTCGACGGTAGGCCCTGCCGGCCCGCGAGGTCAACACGTGTTGGCATAGGCTTCCCGCATGGACGCCACCTCCGCCCCCCGGCGCTCGGACGCGACCCGCGCCGCCATCCTCGACGCGGCCCGGCACCGGTTCGCCCAGGACGGCTACGACGGGGCGACGGTGCGTGCCATCGCCCGGCAGGCCGGCATCGACCCCTCGATGGTGATCCGGTACTTCGGGTCCAAGGAGGCGCTCTTCGCCCGCGTCGTCGACGTGGCCCTCGACATCCCCGACCCCGCGCGGATCCCCGCCGACGACCTCGGCCGCGTCCTGGTCACGCACTTCCTCGAGCTGTGGGAGCGCGACGGCGTGCTCGTCACGCTGCTGCGCGTCGGCGTCACGAACCCCGCGGGCGCCGAGCGCCTGCGCGGCGTCTTCCGCGACCAGCTGGTGCCCGCCGCCGAGCGCTTCGGCCACGACCCCGCCGACGCGCCCCGGCGTGCGACGCTCGTCGCGTCGCAGATCCTCGGGATGGCGCTGCTGCGGTACGTGCTGCGGTTCGGGCCCGCGGCCGAGATGTCCCGCGACGACGTCGTCGCCTGGCTCGCCCCGACCGTCGAGCGCTACATCACAGCCCCCGAGCCGTGACGCGGGCCCGGGGCGTGGGTGGCGCTCCGTAGGCTGGGCCGCATGGACCTGTTCGACGCCGCGCTCACCGGCACCCGCGGCACGCCGGCGACCGGGCGCACCGGCCCGAGCGCCCCGCTGGCCGTGCGCATGCGCCCGGCCGCCCTCGACGAGGTCGCGGGCCAGGCGCACCTGCTCGTGCCGGGCTCGCCGCTGCGCCGGCTCGTGGAGCCCGACGACGAGTCGACCCGACGGGCCGCGCCGGGGTCCGTGATCCTCTGGGGGCCGCCCGGCGTGGGCAAGACGACCCTCGCGTACCTGGTCGCGACGGTCTCCGGGCGGCGGTTCGTCGAGCTCTCCGCGGTCACGGCCGGCGTGAAGGAGGTGCGCCAGGTCGTCGAGGACGCCCGGCGGCGCCTCGCCACGGGCGGCGAGGAGACCGTGCTCTTCATCGACGAGGTGCACCGCTTCTCCAAGACGCAGCAGGACGCGCTGCTGCCGAGCGTCGAGAACCGGTGGGTGACGCTGGTGGCCGCCACCACCGAGAACCCCTCGTTCTCGGTCAACTCCCCGCTGCTGAGCCGGTCCCTGCTCCTCACGCTCAAGCCGCTCACGTCCGACGACGTCCGCGCGCTCGTGCGCCGCGCCGTCGCGGACGAGCGCGGCCTGGCCGGCGCCGTCGAGCTGGCGGACGACGCCGAGGACCAGCTCGTGCGGATGGCGGGCGGGGACGCGCGCAAGGCCCTGACCATCCTGGAGGCGGCCGCCGGCGCGGCGCTCGCCGACGCCGCCCCCGGCGCCGACCCCGGGGACCCGGTGGCCGTGGACCTCGACACGGTGGAGCGCGCCGTCGACGTCGCCGCCGTGCGCTACGACCGCGACGGCGACCAGCACTACGACGTCGTCTCCGCGTTCATCAAGTCGATCCGGGGCTCGGACGTGGACGCCGCCCTGCACTACCTGGCCCGCATGGTGGCGGCGGGCGAGGACCCGCGGTTCATCGCGCGACGCCTGGTGATCTCCGCGGCGGAGGACGTCGGCATGGCCGACCCGTCCGCCCTGCAGACCGCGGTGGCGGCCGCGCAGGCCGTCCAGCTCATCGGGATGCCCGAGGGGCGGATCGTCCTCGCGGAGGCGGTCGTCCACCTGGCGACGGCCCCGAAGTCCAACCGGGCGTACCAGGGGATCGACGCCGCCCTGGCCGACGTGCGCGCGGGCAAGGTGGGCGTCGTGCCGCCGCACCTGCGCGACGCGCACTACGCAGGCGCCGAGGGCCTTGGCCACGGCAAGGGCTACCGGTACGCGCACGACTCCCCGCACGCCATCGCGGCGCAGCAGTACCTCCCCGACGAGCTCGAAGGGCGGCGCTACTACGACCCGAGCGACCGGGGCTTCGAGAAGCAGGTCACCGACCGGGTGGCGCGGATCCGGCAGATCCTCGACGGCGCCTGACGCCCGGTCGGTGACCGGGCGTCAGGCCGACTCGAGGTCGACGAGCGTGTTCGCCATCGTGCGGTAGACCTCGTCCCAGGCGGCCGCCACCTCCGGCGTCACCGCGTCACCCAGCACCGCGACGATGGCCGCGAACAGGTGCTGGTGCACCACCTCGTACTGGGCCGGCTCGACGCCGACCGCGCGGTGCCGGAGGGCGACCGGCGCGAGCACGTCGCGGGGGTCGGCACCTTCGTCGACGACGAGCATCGCCGCGCAGGAGGTGATCGCGGCCGCGAGCGCCCGCTGCTGCGTGCCGTCGGCGATGCGCTCGGGGGAGAACATCGACCCGAGCAGGCCGGGGTGCTCGTCCAGGAGGGTCCGGTAGAAGATCGTGGTGATGTCGTCGATCGAGTCCTCGACCACGGGGAGGGTGGAGCGGACCACCTCGGCGGACCGGGGCGAGAGCGTGACGGGGGAGGGCATCCTGGCGACTCCTTCGGGCGAGGTGCCGGCGCCGTGCCGGCGGTGCACAGTCAAGCGCCCGGGCGACGCCGGCGACAAGACCTGGTCAGGGGAGGGCACGGGTGGAGTCCCGGCGGCCCGGGCCTCCCGCGGGATGCGATAAGATGCTGCGGTTGCCGTTTCCGGCGACCGCCTGGGACCTCGGCCCCGTGAGCGCCCGCCCCGCGCAGGAGCTCCATCGGCTGGTCCCGCACCCGAATCCTCCCCTCGCCGGGTGGACGTCGGGTGTGACCTCATCCATCACCACAGGACAGGAAGCAACCAGTGACCGCTGTCACCAAGTCGCGCCGCCAGGTCCGCCTGAGCCGCAAGCTCGGCCTCGCGCTGACCCCGAAGGCCGTCCGCCACTTCGAGAAGCGCCCGTACCCCCCGGGTGAGCACGGCCGCGCCCGCCGCCGCACCGAGTCGGACTACGCGGTCCGCCTCCGTGAGAAGCAGCGCCTGCGCGCCCAGTACATGCTGCGCGAGAAGCAGCTCCTCAAGGTCTACGAGGACGCCCGCAAGCACCCGGGCCTGACCGGTGAGGTCATGGTCGAGGACCTCGAGACGCGCCTCGACGCGCTCGTGCTGCGCGCCGGCTTCGGCCGCACCATGCTGCAGGCCCGCCAGGCCGTGACGCACCGTCACATCCTGGTGGATGGCAAGATCGTCGACCGTCCCTCCTTCCGCGTGAAGCCGGGCCAGACCATCCAGGTCAAGCCGAAGTCGCAGACCACCACGCCGTTCCAGGTCGCCGCCGCCGGTGCGCACCGCGACGTGCTGCCGGCCGTCCCGGGCTACCTCGAGGTGAACCTCGAGAAGCTGTCGGCCACGCTGACCCGCAAGCCGAAGCGCGTCGAGGTCCCTGTGACCTGCGAGGTGCAGCTCGTGGTCGAGTTCTACGCGCGCTGATCCCGCGCATCGCCGCGGACGAGTCCGCAGCACCCTGGACGCCCCGTCACCCGCCGTCGCGGGGGGCGGGGCGTCCGCCGTTCGCAGGGAGCCACCCGGGATAGGGTGACGACCGACCGTCTGACGCCTGTGCGAGGAGAGATCTGATGTCGATGGGTGACGTGGCCGGGCTCATCGCGGCCGTCGCGTTCGTGCTGCTCGTGGGCCTGCTCGCGATCCCGCTCGTGAAGCTGGGCCGCGTGCTCGACGAGGCGACGCGCTCCATCCGCGAGGTCACGGAGCACTCGGTGCCGATCCTCGACGAGGCGGCCACCACGGTGGCCTCCACCAACGACCAGCTGATCAAGGTGGACACGATCACGACGTCGGCGGCCCAGGTCAGCGAGAACGTGTCGGCGCTGGCGGGCCTGTACGCCTCCACCCTGGGGCGCCCGCTGGTCAAGGTCGCGGCCTTCTCCTACGGCGTCCGCCAGGCGTTCGCGCGGGCGTCGCGCTCGGGGCGCGACGACTCCCCGAAGGCCGGCCGCTGATGCGCCGGCTGTTCTGGGTCGGCGTGGGCGTCGTGGTGACGGTCGTCGTCGTCCAGCGGGGTCGCAAGATCGTCGCGCAGTACGCGCCCGAGGCGGTGGTCGACCGCGCGGAGCGTGCGGCGCAGGACGCCGGACGGCGCGCGGAGACGTTCGTCGCCACGTTCCGGCGCGAGTTCTCGCAGGCGCGCAGCGCCCGGGAGGCCGAGCTCACGGCCGCGCTGCTGGCCGAGGGGCAGCCCCAACCGGACGACGTCCGTGCGAGCGGGCTGCGCCCCGCCGACCTGCGCGGTGGTCCCGGGCGGGCCCGGCACGCGGCCTCGGCGCCCGAGCGGCACCCGGACCCGGAGGCCGAGATCGCCGCCGACGAGGCGGACCTCGGTTACTCGTTCTGAGAAATCCCGTTCCGACCATCCCTCGGCGGGCGCGAGAATAGGGGACGGCCGCCGCCAGGGCGGGCGGCCCACCCGCCCGTCACCAGCCGTACCGGCCCGACGTCAGCCTCGACATCGGCCTCGACATCATTGAAGGACACCATGCGCACCGCCGAGATCCGCAAGCGTTGGCTCGACTACTTCGAGTCGAAGGACCACGCGATCGTCCCGAGCGCCCCCCTGGTCTCGCCGGACCCGTCGATCCTGTTCACGATCGCCGGCATGGTGCCCTTCATCCCGTACATCCTCGGCACGGAGCCCGCGCCGTGGCCGCGGGTCGCGAGCGTGCAGAAGTGCATCCGCACCAACGACATCGAGAACGTGGGCCGCACCACGCGGCACGGCACGTTCTTCCAGATGAACGGCAACTTCTCGTTCGGCGACTACTTCAAGCGCGAGGCGATCGACTTCGCGTGGGAGCTGCTCACGAGTGACCAGGGTCAGGGCGGATACGGCCTCGACGGCGACCGGCTCTGGGTGACCATCTGGGAGGAGGACGTCGAGGCCTTCGACGCGCTCACGAAGGGTGTCGGGCTCGACCCGAAGCACGTGGTGCGCCTGCCCCGCGAGGAGAACTTCTGGGACACGGGCCAGCCCGGCCCGGCCGGCCCGTGCGCCGAGTGGCACTACGACCGCGGCCCCGCCTACGGCCCGGACGCCGCCGGCGGCACGGTCGACCCGGGCGGCGACCGCTACCTGGAGATCTGGAACCTCGTCTTCGACCAGTTCGTGCGCGGCGAGGGCCAGGGCAAGAACTACCCGCTGCTCGGCGAGCTGGAGCACAAGAGCATCGACACCGGCGCCGGCCTCGAGCGCATCGCCTACCTGCTGCAGGGCAAGGAGAACCTCTACGAGATCGACGAGGTGTACCCCGTCATCGCGCGCGTGGAGGAGCTGACGGGCAAGCGCTACGGCGCCGACCCCGAGGACGACGTGCGGATGCGCGTGATCGCCGACCACGTCCGCTCGTCGCTCATGGTGATCGGGGACGGCGTGCGCCCGTCGAACGAGGGCCGCGGCTACGTGCTGCGCCGCCTCGTGCGCCGCGCGGTGCGCGCGGTGCGCCTGCTCGGCGTCGACGAGGTCGCGCTGCCGTCGCTGCTGCCCGTGTCGAAGGACGCGATGAAGGCGTCCTACCCGGAGCTGGAGGCCGACTTCGGCCGCATCAGCGACGTCGCGTACGCCGAGGAGGACGCGTTCCGCCGCACCCTCGCGCAGGGCACCACGATCCTGGACACCGCCGTGGGCCGGGCCAAGAAGTCGGCCGACGGCGCCACCCCGCTGCTGGGCGGCGCCGAGGCGTTCCAGCTGCACGACACCTACGGCTTCCCGATCGACCTCACGCTCGAGATGGCGGCCGAGCAGGGCGTCCAGGTGGACGAGAAGGCGTTCCGCGACCTCATGGCGGAGCAGAAGCAGCGTGCTCGCGCCGACGCTCTCGCGAAGAAGACGGGCCACGCCGACCTGCGCTCCTACGAGTCCCTGAACAAGGAGCTCGCCGCGCCGGTCGAGTTCCTCGGGTACACGGACACGGAGTCCGCGGTGACGGTGGCCGGCCTGCTGGTCGACGGTGTGCCCGCCCCCGCGGCGACCGCGCCCGCCGACGTCGAGGTCGTCCTGGACCGCACCCCGTTCTACGCCGAGGCCGGCGGCCAGCTCGCCGACCAGGGCACGATCGTGCTCGACGGCGGGGCGACGATCGAGGTCGACGACGTGCAGCGCCCGGTCAAGGGGCTGTCCGTGCACCGCGGCCGCCTGATCGAGGGCACGGTCGCGCTGGGTGACCCCGGCACCGCGACCATCGACGTCGCACGCCGCGTCGCGATCAGCCGCGCCCACTCGGCCACGCACATGATCCACAAGGCGCTGCACGAGATGGTCGGGCCGGACCGCACCCAGGCCGGGTCGGAGAACGCCCCGAGCCGCGTGCGCTTCGACTTCCGCTCGCCGACGCCGGTGGCGGCGGACGCGCTCGGCGAGATCGAGGAGCGCGTCAACGCACGGCTCACCGAGAACCTCGAGGTGACCGACGCGACGATGCCGATCGCGCGCGCCCGCGAGCTGGGCGCCATGGCGCTGTTCGGCGAGAAGTACGGGGACACCGTACGCGTCGTGTCGATCGGCGGCGACTGGTCCCGCGAGCTGTGCGGCGGCACGCACGTCAGGGCCACCGGTGAGGTGGGCCGCGTCGCGCTGCTCGGCGAGGCCTCGATCGGTTCCGGCGTGCGCCGCGTGGACGCCCTCGTGGGCGACGGCGCGTACGGCTTCCAGGCCAAGGAGCACGCCCTGGTGGGCCAGCTCACCGGCCTCCTGGGTGCGCGCCCGGACGAGCTGACCGATCGCGTGGGCTCGCTCCTGACCCGCCTCAAGGAGACGGAGAAGGAGCTCGCCGGCCTGCGCCAGGACCGGATCCTCGCCGCGGCGGGGACGCTCGCCGCGCAGGCGGAGCGCGTCGGCGACGTCCGCGTCGTGGCGCACGACGCCGGCGAGGTGGCCTCGGCCGACGACCTGCGTGCGCTGGCGCTCGACGTCCGCGGACGTCTGGGCGACGCCGAGCCGGTCCTGGTGGCCGTGGGGGGCGTCGCGGGCGGGCGGCCCCTGGTGGTCGTGGCGACGAACGCGGGCGCCCGCGACGCGGGCCTGCGGGCCGGCGACTTCGTCAAGTCCGCGGCGAAGACCCTCGGCGGCGGGGGCGGCGGCAAGCCGGACCTGGCCCAGGGCGGCGGCACCGACGCGTCCGCGCTCCCGGCCGCGCTGGCCGGCGTGGCCGAGGGCGTGCGCGCGGCCCGGGCGGGCGCGTGACCGCTGCGTCGCCGGGCTCCCCGAGCCCGGACGCGTCCCGCGGGCTGCCGCGGGGCGCCCGGCTCGGGGTCGACGTCGGCAAGGCCCGCATCGGGCTCGCGGGGAGCGACCCGGACGGCCTGGTGGCGACGCCGGTCGAGACGGTGCCGCGCGTCCTGGAGGTGCCCGCGGGCGCCGACGGGTCGCCCGCGGTGACGCCCGACGTCGCGCGCATCGCGGCGGAGGCCGCGGACAGGTTCGCCGCGGTCGTGTACGTGGGGCTGCCGCGCCACCTGTCCGGGGCGGAGGGCGCGGCCACCGCGGACGCGCGCGAGTTCGCCACCCGGCTGGCCGCCGCGGTCGCGCCCGTCGAGGTGCGCCTCGTGGACGAGCGGATGACGACCGTGACGGCGCACGCGCAGCTCCGGTCGGCGGGGCGACGCACCCGGACCCACCGGTCTGTCGTCGACCAGGCCGCAGCCGTTATCATTCTGCAATCTGCACTCGACGTGGAGCGGTCGGCGGGGGAGCGCGCCGGCGAGCTCGTCGAGCGGCGGTCACCGGGCGCCTGACCTGCCCGGACAGCAGAACCCGACCCATCGTGCCCACCCCAGGCCCTGTCAGAAGGAAGAACCCGGCGTGACGGACCTCTTCGAGCACCCCGCCCTCCAGGAGGCGCCGGCGGCACCCACGCGGCGCCGCTCGGCCGCCGGCCGGAGGGCCGCCGCCAAGCGCAAGCGCCGCCGTCGGCAGCGCACCGCGGTGGTGCTGGTGGTGGTCCTCGCGTTCGTGGGCGCGGGCGCCTACCTGCTCTGGGACCGCATGGACTCGCTCGTCGGCGACCTGCCCTTCATCGGCGCGCAGAACGAGGACTACCCGGGCCCGGGCGGCGACCCGGTCGAGGTCGTCATCCCCGAGGGAGCCTCCGGCGGCCAGATGGGCACCGTGCTCCAGGAGGCGGGGGTCGTCGCCAGCGTCGGAGCGTTCACCGACGCGTTCGGCCAGAACCCTGCCGCCGCCGGCATCCAGCCGGGCACCTACCAGCTGCAGGCCGAGATGAAGGCGTCCGACGCCGTCGCCGCGCTGGTCAAGAACGAGAAGCTGCAGACGAACGTGACGATCCCCGAGGGCTACACGGTGGCACAGGTCGTCGACAAGGTCGGCTCCGTCACGGAGATCACGCCGAAACAGCTCGAGAAGGCGCTGAAGGACCCGGAGTCCTTCGGGCTGCCGAAGCAGGCGGACGGCAACGCCGAGGGCTGGCTGTTCCCGAAGACGTACACCGTCCAGCCGGGGGACGATGCCACCACGCTCCTGACGGCGATGGTCGACCAGACCAAGCACGAGCTCGAGAAGGCGGGCGTCGACGAGGGCGACTGGGAGGACGCACTGATCAAGGCGTCGCTGGTCGAGCGAGAGGCGAAGCACGACGAGGACCGCCCGAAGATGGCTCGGGCGATCGAGAACCGACTGGACCGAGGGATGACCCTCGACATCGATGCGGCGGTTGCCTATGGCCTGGGCAAGCCCGGGACCCAGCTGACCAACGATGACAAGGCCGACACGAGCAACAAGTACAACCTGTACAAGCATCTCGGCCTCCCGCCGACGCCGATCAGCAACCCCGGTGCCTCCTCGATCGAGGCCGTGGCACACCCTGCCGACGGCGACTGGATCTTCTGGGTGGCGGTCAATCTCGACACGGGCGAGACCAAGTTCTCCGAGACGTACGAACAGCACCAGAAGTACGTCGACGAGCTTCGTGCCTGGGAAGAAGAGAACGGGTACTGAGGTGCCCATGACCCGACGAGCGGCGGTGCTGGGCCACCCCGTCGCACACTCCCTTTCGCCCGTGCTGCACACGGCCGCGTACGACGCCCTCGGCCTGGAGGGCTGGGAGTACACCGCGATCGACACGACGGTCGCGGACCTGCCGGCGCTCGTGCGGAGCCTCGACCTCGGGTGGGCCGGCCTGAGCGTCACGATGCCGCTCAAGCACGCGGTCATGGAGCTCGTGGACCACGTCGACCCGCTCGCGGTCGCCGTCGGTGCCGTCAACACGGTGCTGGTCGGCCCGGCGCAGTGCGGCGTGACCCTCACGGGCACCAACACCGACGTGTACGGGCTGGTCGCCGCGCTGCGCGAGGGCCTTGCGGCCCGGGGGCGCGGTGCCGGCGCGGGAGCCGCGACCGCAGTGGTCCTGGGCGGCGGTGCCACGGCGGCGTCCACGCTCGCCGCGCTGGGCGAGCTCGGCTGCACGACGCCGCGTGTCCTGGTGCGCTCCCTCGGGAGGACGGCGGGGCTGCAGGAGGCGGCGGCGCGCATGGGCGTGGCACCGCGCTTCGAGGTCCTCGACGCCTCGGCGTCGCTCGGCGCGCTGCGAGACGCCGACGTCGTGGTGTCCACCATGCCGGCCTACGCCGCCGACCCGGTCGCGGCCGCGCTCGCCGCCCACGGCGGGGCGCCGGCCGGGGTGCTGCTGGACGTCGTCTACGACCCGCGCCCCACCGCGCTGTCGTCGGCCTGGTCGGGCGCGGGCGGCACGGTCGTCGGGGGCGAGCGGATGCTGCTGCACCAGGCGGTGGAGCAGGTGCGCCTCATGACGGGCCGCACGGCCCCGGTCGCGGCCATGGACGACACGCTCGGCCGGGCCCTGGCGGCCCCGGCGTCCGCCCGCTGACCACCGGACGGACCGGCGGCGCGAGCGTGGAAGAATCGCAGGCATGCTGCGCTGGATGACGTCGGGGGAGTCGCACGGTCCGTCACTCGTGGGGGTGCTGGAGGGCCTGCCCGCCGGCGTCGAGGTGGTGACCGCGGACATCCAGGCCGCGCTCGCCCGCCGCCGGCTCGGGTACGGCCGGGGCGCCCGCATGAAGTTCGAGCAGGACGCCGTGCGCGTGCTCGGGGGGCTGCGCCACGGGGTCACGCAGGGCGGCCCGCTGGCCTTCGAGATCGGCAACACCGAGTGGCCCAAGTGGACCGACGTCATGTCTCCGGACCCCGTCGACCGCGACGCGCTGCTCGTGGACGCCGGCACCGGTGACGAGCGCGAGATCGCGCGCAACCGGCCGCTCACCCGCCCCCGCCCCGGCCACGCCGACCTCGTCGGCATGCGCAAGTACGGGTTCGACGACGCGCGACCGGTGCTCGAGCGTGCGTCGGCCCGGGAGACCGCGACCCGCGTCGCGCTGGGGCTGGTCGCGGCGAAGTTCCTCGAGCAGGCTGTCGGCGTCCGGCTGGTGTCGCACGTCGTGGCGATCGGCCCGGTCGAGGCCCCGGAGGGGGCCGACCTGCCCGCACCCGACGACGTCGCGGCGCTGGACGCCGACCCGGTGCGCTGCTTCGACGCCACGACGAGCGCCGCGATGGTCGCGGAGATCGACGAGTGCCGCAAGGACGGCGACACCCTCGGCGGCGTCGTCGAGGTGCTCGCCTACGACGTGCCGACGGGGCTCGGCAGCTACGTGCAGGGCGACCGGCGCCTCGACGCCCGCCTGGCGGCCGCACTCATGGGCATCCAGGCGATCAAGGGCGTCGAGGTCGGCGACGGCTTCCGCACCGCACGCCGCCGTGGCTCGGCCGCGCACGACGAGATCGAGCGCGGGGACGACGGCCACATCCGCCGCCGCTCCAACCGGGCGGGCGGCATCGAGGGCGGCATGTCGAACGGCGAGGTGCTGCGCGTGCGCGCCGCGATGAAGCCGATCTCCACCGTGCCGCGGGCCCTGGCGACGGTCGACGTCGCCACGGGCGAGGCCGTCACGGCCCACCACCAGCGCTCGGACGTGTGCGCCGTGCCGCCCGCCGCCGTCGTCGCGGAGGCGATGGTGGCGCTCGAGCTGGCGCAGGCCGTCGTGGAGAAGTTCGGCGGGGACTCCGTGGCCGAGGTGCGGCGCAACGCCGAGGCCTACCTCGCCTCCATCCCCGAGCTGCTGCGATGACGGCGGGCGTCCCCCGGGTGGTGCTCATCGGCCCGCCCGGCAGCGGCAAGACGACCGTGGGCCGCCTGCTCGCGCAGCGGCTCGGCGTCGCGTTCCGGGACACGGACGCGGACGTCGAGGAGACCGCGGGCAAGCCGGTCGCCGAGATCTTCGTGGAGGACGGCGAGCCGCGCTTCCGCGAGCTCGAGCGAGAGGCCGTCACCACGGCCCTGGCCTGCCACCCCGGTGTCCTCGCCCTGGGCGGGGGCGCGGTGATGGACGAGCACACCCAGCGGGCGCTCGAGGGCTACGTCGCGGGCGGCGGCACCGTCGTCTTCCTCGACGTCTCCCTCGCGCACGCGGCTCCCCGCGTCGGGTTCAACCAGGCCCGCCCGCTGCTCGTGGGCAACCCGCGGGCGCGGTGGGTCGAGCTGATGCAGGCGCGCCGGCCCACCTACGAGCGCCTCGCCACGGTGCACGTCGTCTCCGACGAGCGGCCCGCGCACGAGGTCGCCGCGCAGGTGCACGCCGGTGTCGCGGGCGAGGAAGGAACGCTAGGCGCGGCGCACGACGCGGCCGCGGGTACATCGGCACAGGAGGTCCAGTCATGACGGTCCGCGTGACCGTGCAGGGCAGCACGAACGAAGCCCCGTCCTACGACGTCGTCGTCGGGCGACACCTGCTCGGCGAGCTGCCGGGCCTGCTCGGGGACGGGGCGCGGCGGGTGCTCGTCATGCACCCGGCGTCGCTGCAGGCCACCGGCGAGGCGGTCCGCGAGGACCTCGTGGCCCAGGGCTACGAGGCGTTCGCCGTCGAGCTGCCCGACGCCGAGGAGCAGAAGACCGCCCAGGTCGCGGCGTTCTGCTGGCAGGTGCTGGGCCAGGCCGACTTCACGCGGTCGGACGCGATCGTCTCCGTCGGCGGCGGCGCGACGACCGACCTCGCCGGGTTCGTCGCGGCCACCTGGCTGCGGGGCATCAAGGTGGTGCACGTGCCGACCACGCTGCTCGCGATGGTCGACGCCGCCGTGGGCGGCAAGACGGGGATCAACACGGCCGAGGGCAAGAACCTCGTGGGGGCCTTCCACCCGCCCGCCGGGGTGCTGTGCGACCTGGCGGCCCTGGAGACCCTCGACCGCTGGGACCTCGTCGCCGGCCTGGCGGAGGTCGTCAAGACCGGCTTCATCGCCGACCCGCGCATCCTCGAGCTCGTGGAGGAGCACGCCGACGAGCTGCGGGAGTGGAAGGGCGCGGACACCACGCCCGAGACCTGGGCCGTGCTGACCGAGCTCATCGAGCGGTCGGTGCGTGTCAAGGCCCGCGTGGTGGGGGAGGACCTCACGGAGCAGGGGCTGCGGGAGATCCTCAACTACGGGCACACCCTGGGGCACGCGATCGAGCTCACCGAGCGCTACCAGCTGCGGCACGGCGCCGCGGTCGCGGTCGGCATGGTCTTCGCGGCCGAGCTCGCCCGCCTCGGCGGCAAGCTCGACGACGCCGTCGTGGACCGGCACCGCGCCATCCTGGACTCGCTCGGCCTGCCCACCACCTACCGCGGCGACCGCTGGGACAAGCTCCTCGCGGCCATGCAGCGCGACAAGAAGACGCGCGGTAACCTCCTGCGCTTCGTCGTGCTGGACGACGTCGCGAAGCCGACGCGCCTCGAGGGGCCGGACCCGACGCTGCTCGCCGCCGCGTACGCGGAGATCTCGAAGGAGCCGCCGGCGGGGCGGCCCGGCGTGGCGGTCCAGCTCGGGCTCTAGGGCGCGTCTCCCAACTCTGAGGCGAGGTGGGCGAGAGACTCGCGGCCGTGAGGCGTTTCCGGGTCTTGACGGACGAGCAGTGGGAGCGGATCGAGCCGCTGCTGCCGTCGAATGCGGGCAAGGTGGGACGCCCGTTCGGTGATCACCGCACCGTGGTGGGGGGCATCATTTACCGGTATCGGACCGGTATCCCGTGGCGGGACCTGCCGCGCGAGCAGTTCGGGCCGTGGCAGACGGTGGGAAGCGGTACAAGAGGCTCGCCGACGACGGCACCTGGGACCGCGTCCTCGCCCAGTTGATGGCGCAACCTGACGCTGCGGACGAGATCGATTGGACGGTATCGGTGGACTCCACGATCAACCGAGCCCACCAACATGCGACGAACACGACGCGCCCTGAGTAGGACACAGGGGGCGACGTCGAATCAGATTCGCGGTGACGGCGTCGTCCACAGGGAGCCCGCGGGGCACGCGATCGGCCGCTCCCGCGGTGGGTTGACGAGCAAGATCCACCACGCCGTCGACGGACGCGGCCGGCCCCTGGCGGTCGTGGTGACGCCGGGACAGTACCACGACGGGCAGGCACTGCGATTGGTGCTCAGCGACATCCGAGTGCCGCGAGTAGGCGTCGGGCGACCGCGGACCACACCGGACGTCGTGATCGGGGACAAGGCGTACTCGTCCAGGGGTACGCGGACGATGCTGCGCCGGCGCGGGATCGAGGCCGTGATTGCAGAACCGTCGGACCAGCAGGCCAACCGGAAGCGTCGCGGCTCTGCGGGCGGACGTCCGCCGAGGTTGGACCCGCAAACCTACAAGCGGCGCAACGTCGTCGAGCGGTCCTTCAACCTGCTCAAGCAGTGGCGCGGGCTGGCAACCCGCTACGACAAGCACGCCGTCGTCTACCGCGCCGGAGCCGTCCTTGCCGCGATCGTCGCCCTGGCTTCGCAGCTGAGTTCTGGTCCACGACATCTGGGCGCACCCTGTGGGACGCTTCGGGTTCCACGAGGGGAGCCAGGGTGCTTGAGAGGTTCGCCGAACACTTCCAGGTCGAAGTCTCGCCAGTGTCAGCGGCCAGCGCTACTGAGCTTCTGCGCAGTTCAGGTGGCACGAGGATCCGAGGAGGGCTCTACCGGATCCATACGTCGACCTCGGCGGTACGCGCCGACGCGCTGGTGCGCGCGGCCTACCCGGAGTTCACGACCGCCGTCTCGTGCTTCGGGCAGGACTGGCTCGGGCGGCAGTTCTCCCTCGATGCAAGAAGCGGGCCAGCGCACGAACCGACCGTCCTCATGTTCGAGGTCGGCACGGGAGAGGCACTGGAGATCCCCGTGCCGTTCTCGGAGTTCCATGACATTGAGCTGGTGGACTACCCAGACGCCGCACTCGCCGCCGACTTCTTCGAGACGTGGCTGGAGTCAGGTCACCCGCCTCCCTCGCCTGACCAGTGCATCGGGTATCGCGTTCCCCTCTTCCTGGGCGGCGAGGACGACATCAAGAACCTCGAGGTGACCGACCTCGACGTCTACTGGTCAATGTTCGGCCAGACGCGCGTGGGTCTGGGCGGCGCCAGCGACAGAACAGCCGTGGCACGGGTCGACTTGGGAGACATGCCCTAGCCCACCGTCGGGCGCGCCGCCTCCCGGTCGGCGTCCCACGCACGCACGACGTCCCGGCACTCCCGGACGTCGCCGTCGGCGACGAGCAGCACGAGGTTGCCGTCGTGGTCGCTGTAGAGGTGCTCCACCGCGATGCCCGCGTCGGCCAGCCGCCGCCCGAACGTGCCCATCTGCCCGGGGACGTCCTGGGCCAGTCGGGTCATCACGACGTCGCGCGCGACGGCGGGGCCGAGGCCGGCCGTCGCGAGGGCGGCCACCGCACGGGGTCCGTCGTCGACGAGGAAGTGCGCCACGCGGCCGCCGTCGAGGCTGGTCACGCCGCCGCCCTCCAGGCTGACACCGGCGCGCCCGAGCGTCTCGCCCAGGTCGGCCAGGGCGTCGGGGGTGGGCGGCAGGACGACCTCGAGGTCCTGCGGGGCGGGAGTCCGGCGTGCGCTCATGCACGGACCGTAGGCCCGGGACGGTTCGGCGACGGCCGAAGGGTCGTCGTCGTATCGTCGCCCGCATGGACGGCGGCAGAGACCGGGACTTCACCGACGTGGGCCGCGCGCTCGCCGCGCCCGCGCGGTCGGTGATGGTCGGGCTGCTGATGGACGGCACGGCACGGCCCGCGGGCGAGCTGGCCCGTGCCGCCGGCGTGGGCGCGCCCGCCGCGTCGGAGCACCTGGCGGTGCTCGTGGCCGCCGGGCTGGTGACCTCCCGTGCCCAGGGCCGCCACCGGTACTACGCCCTCGCGGGCCCGGAGGTGGCCGACGCCCTGGAGGCCCTCGGCGCCCTGGCGGGGCCGGCGCCCGTGGCGGGCATGCTGCGCAGCCGGGAGGCCGACCGGCTGGCGGCGGCGCGGTTCTGCTACGACCACCTGGCGGGGCGCCTCGGCGTGGGGCTGGCCGAGGCATGCGTCGGGCAGGGGTGGCTGGACGGCGCCGACGTCCTCGCCCTCACCGACGCGGGCGCCGCCGGGCTGCGCGGGCTCGGCGTCGACGTGGACGGCGCGCTGGCCGCGCGGCGCCCGACGACGCGGGCCTGCCTGGACTGGACCGAGCGCCGCGTGCACCTGGCCGGGGCGCTCGGCGCCGCCGTCGGCGCCCGCTTCCTCGACGCCGGGTGGGTGGCCCGGACGAGCGGGCGAGGGTTGCGGCTCACCCCGGCCGGGCAGGACGTGCTGCGCGAGGCGTGGGGCGTCGAGCTCGCCCCGACGGTCGGGGGCGCCGGCTCCGGGCGGGCCTGATACGTCGGGCCTGACACGTCGGGCCTGACACGTCGGGCCTGACACGTCGGGCCTGACACGTCAGGCCGCTCAGCCCCACAGGCCGCGTGCGACGAGCACGTCGCGCAGCAGGTCGGCGCGGTCGGTGACGATCCCGTCGACGCCGAGGTCGAGGAGGTGGCCCATCTCCCCGGGGGCGTTGATCGTCCACACGTGCACCTGACGCCCGGCGCGGTGCGCGGCCGCCACCGTCCGCGCGTCGACCACGGGCACACGGCCCTCGGCGACGGGGACCTGCAGGGCGTCCACGTCGCGCAACGCCCGCCGGGCGAGCGGATCCACGCGCAGCCGCGCGCCGGCGAGGAAGCGCGCCACCTCGCGGCGCCCCGCCGACGTCGCGACCGGTCGGGACAGCCGGGCGAGGGTCGCACGCCGGCGGCGGGCGTCGAACGACGTGACGCACACCCGGTCGTGCGCCGCCGTGCGCTCGATCGCCGCGGCGGTGGGCTCGATCCCGGAGTCCTCCTTGACGTCGATGTTCACGCGCAGGTCGGGCCAGGTGCCGAGCACGTCGTCGAGGCGCGGCACGGGCTCGACGCCGCCGATGCGCGCGCGCCGCACGACGGACCAGGGCAGGTCGGCCACCCGCCCCGTCGCGTCGGTGGTGCGGTCGAGGGACGCGTCGTGCAGGGCGACGGCGACGCCGTCGGCGGTGCCGTGCGCGTCGGTCTCCACGTACCGGAAGCCCAGGTCGACCGCGGCGGCGAACGCGGCGAGGGAGTTCTCCAGGTTCTCCCGGCCGTGCGAGAAGCCGCGGTGCGCCAGCGCCAGGACGGGCAGCGGCGTCCCGTCGGCGGCGCGGGGGTCGAGGTACGGGTGCGCAGGTGCGGGTCTCACGGCGGCTCCTCAGTCCTCGCGGGTGTGGTCGGGGGTTCGGTCGGTGACGGCGGCGCGGGTCTCGGCGACCACGGGACGGGTGCCCGGCAACCGGGAGTCGAGCCACCCCAGCACGCCGTCGACGTAGGTCCGCCGGGGCGCGTCGGCGGACAGGGCGAGGTCGTGCACGCCGCCGGGCACGACGAGCGGGGTCGTGTCGGGCCCGACCCGGGGCGTCAGGGCGGCGATCCGCCCGACGTCGAGCACGGTGTCCTGCGCGTCGAGTCGCGGGTTGTCGGGCCGGTCGGGGCCGGAGGAGTCGCTGCGCGCGACCAGGACCGGCCCGGGGACGGCGAGGCCGCGGGCCAGGCGGGCCTGCGCCCGCGTGACCGTGCGGAGCCAGCCGGCGCGCGCCGGGAGCCCCTCGGGGCGCTTGAGCGTCGTGTCGAAGTCCCACCGGCCGCCGTGGGAGGCGTGCTGGTACGTGGCGTACTCCGAGGGGTTCGCGCTGACGACGGCGAGCGGGCGGCGTCGGCCCAGGACCTCGAGCAGCGCGGAGCGGCCCGCGTCGGCGAGCCGGGAGCCGCTGAGGGAGAAGAAGGGCGAGGCCAGCACGAGGAGGTCGGGCCCGTGCGCCGGGTCGTGGCGGACGGCGTGCGCCCAGAGCGTCGCGCTCAGGCCGCCCGTCGAGTGCGCGTGCACCACGAGCGGCAGGCCTGGCGCGAGGTCCCGGACGGCGCGGGCGGCGGCGGACAGGTCGGCGCCCGCCTCGCGCAGGCTCGCGACGTAGTGCGGGGGGAGCGGGTCGTCGGCGCCCGGGCCGCCGTCGAGCAGGGACCGCCCGGCGCGGCGGAGGTCGACGGCGTAGAACGCGTGCCCGGCGGCCACGACGGCGCGCGCGAGGTGCGCCTGGAAGAAGTAGTCGTTGTACCCGTGCACGTGCAGCACCACGGCGCGCGGCCGCGCCGGTCGGTCGACGGGCCGCACCAGGGTCGCGGGGCCGAGGGGCCGTTCCTCGAAACCGGGGCCGAGGAGCCGGTCGGACCGCCAGCCCTCGGCGAGGGCTGAGTGCGGGGGCGGTTCCGGGACGGGGACGTGCACGGCGCGATCGTATCCGCGGGCCACGGCCACGGCGCGCCGTCGTCGCGCCCCTCCCGTCGCGCCCCTCCCGTCGGGCGGCCGCGTCGGGCAGACTGCGCCTCATGAGCGACCGACCGGCGGTGCCGGACCCCACCACGCCCGACGCCTTGCCGGAGGCGCATCGGCCGCCGCACGGTCCCCTGCACGACGACGCGGCCGGCCCGGGGCCGGCCGCGTCCGCGGTACCGCGCCGTCAGGTCGTCTCGTGGGCGATGTGGGACTGGGCCACCCAGCCGTTCAACACCGTGATCGTCACGTTCGTCTTCACGGCGCTGTACCTCACGAGCGACGCCTTCCTGACGCCGGAGGTGGCAGCGCTGCCGGCGACCGACCCGGTGCACGAGCGTGCCCTGGCGGGGCTCACCAGCGGGCTGGGGCTCTGGATCACGATCGGCGGGCTGCTCGTGGCGCTGCTGGCGCCCGTGCTGGGGCGGCGCGCCGACGTCGAGGGGCGCCGCAAGGCCTGGGTGGGCGGCGCCACCCTGGTCATGGTCCTGGCCATGGCCGCGCTCTTCGCCGTCCGCGCCGACCCGGCCTGGTTCGTGCTCGGCGCCGCCCTGGTGTCCCTCGGCAGCGTGTCGAGCGAGATCGCGGGCGTGAACTACAACGCGATGCTCGTGCAGGTGTCCACGCGCGCCACCGTGGGTCGCGTGTCCGGGCTCGGGTGGGGGCTGGGCTACCTGGGCGGGATCGTGGCGCTCGTCCTCGTCGTGGTGGCGCAGACGTTCGACTGGTGGGGCATGCCGACCGACGACGGCCTCGCCTACCGGGTCATCGCGCTCGGGTGCGCCCTGTGGGCCGTGGCCTTCGCGTGGCCGCTGTTCCGCTACGTGCCCGAGGCGCCGCCCGCCGACGACCGCCCGCGCGTCGGGTTCTTCGCCGGGTACGTCGTCCTGGTGCGCGACGTGGTCGCCCTGTACCGGCACGAGCGGCCCACCTTCTGGTTCCTGCTCGCCAGCGCCGTCTACCGCGACGGGCTGTCCGCCGTGTTCACGTTCGGTGCGGTCATCGCCGCCGTCTCGTTCCGGTTCAGCCCCGACGCGGTGATCGCGTTCGGCATCGCCGCCAACCTGCTCGCCGGCCTCAGCACGATCGTCGCCGGGCGCCTCGACGACCGGTTCGGGCCCCGCGCGGTGATCATCGGCTCCCTCACCGGGCTCGTGGCGTGCGGCCTGCTCGTCGTCGCGCTGCACCCGTTCGGGGCGGCGGTGTTCTGGGTCGCCGGGCTCGCGCTGACCTGCTTCGTCGGACCCGCGCAGGCCGCGTCCCGCTCCCTGCTGGCCCGGGTCGCGCCCGCCGGGCGGGAGTCGGAGATCTTCGGCCTCTACGCCACGACGGGCCGCGCCGTGTCGTTCCTCGCCCCGTCGACGTGGACCCTGCTCATCGCGCTCACCGGGGCCACCATCTGGGGCACCCTGGGCATCGTCGCCGTGATCCTCGTGGGCCTCGTGCTCATGCTCAAGGTGACGGTGGGCCGTCGGGAGCCTGCTCGGCCCGCCGCCGGTGCCCCGCGGCCCTGAGCTCGGCGGCCACGGCCTCCAGGTCGGCCAGCGGAGCCAGGTGCTGCAGCTTCTCCGGGTTGATGACGCCGTCGATCCGTGTGATGCGGCCGCCGGCGACCTGCAGGGCGTACGTGCCGATGACGCCGCCGCCCACGGAGTCGTCGGCGTACGCGATCATGCCCGGGCCGCCGTTGACCACGGTGGCCTCGATGCGTGCCGGCGCGCCCCGCCTCGCGAAGCCCGACAGCAGCCGGGCGACCGCCACGTTGCCCGACACCGGCCGCGACACCGCCAGGCCCGCGGGCACGTTGCCGCCGCTGTCGCCGGTGAGCGCCACGTCGTCGGCCAGCAGCTCGACCAGCGCGTCGACGTCGCCCTCCTCGGTCGCCGCGATGAACCGGCGCACCAGCTCCGCCGCGTGCGGGTCGCCGCCGCCGGGGGCGGACGTCTCCGTGCGCGCCGGCTCCGTCTCCCGCCGGGCCGCCACGCGGCGCCGCGCCCTCGACGCGAGCTGCCGCGCCGCGAGCTCCGTCGTCCCGATCACCTGGGCCGACTCCCGGTGGGGATAGCCGAACACGTCGTGCAGGAGGAACGCGGCCCGCTCCGCCGGCGTGAGGGTCTCGAGGAGCACGAGGAAGGCCGTGGACAGGTCGTCCGCCAGCTCGGCGTGCGCGGCGCCCTCGCGCCCCGCCGACCCGGCCGCCACGACGTCCCCGACCAGCGGCTCGGGCACCCACTCGCCGACGTACGACTCGCGCCGCACCCGCGCCGACCGCAGCACGTCCAGCGCGATCCGGGTCGCGACCGTCGTCGTGTACGCGGCCGGGTTCACCACGGCCGGGTCCACCGCCCCGACGGGCGCCACGCGCAGCATCGCCTCCTGGGCGACGTCCTCCGCCTCCGTGACGCTGCCGAGCATCCGGTACGCGGCGCCGAACGCGACGCGCCGCAGGTCCTCGAGGTCGGTGTCGCGGGCCGTCGGGCGGCCCGGGCGGCGTGGGGTGGGGTGGTGCGTCCGTGGCATGCTGCCCATCCTTCCGCGGGGCGGGCGATCCGCCCCGCACTGCCGACGACGTGGCGCGCCGTGACGTGACAGCGTGACGTGACGGCGCGCCGGGTGCGGTGCGGCGACCCTGGCCCCACGATGGACCGGTGGGAGACGTCGAGGACTACCTGGCCACCCTGTCCGGCGCGGAACGCGACGCCGTCGCGCGCGTCTACGAGCGGGCGCGGGCCCTGGTGCCCGACGCCGAGGAGGGCCGCAGCTACGGCATGCCGGCGCTGCGCTACCGCGGCAGCCCGCTGGTGAGCGCCATGGTCACCCGAACGCACGTGGGCCTCTACCCGTTCAGCCCCGAGGTCCTCGCGGCGCTCGCGGGCGACCTGGACGGCTTCCGCACCACCAAGGGGTCCGTCTCCTTTCAGCCCGGGGCGCCGCTGCCGGACGACGTCGTCGACCGGCTGGTGCGCGCGCGCCGCGACGAGATCGACGCGCGGGCACGCTGACCGCCCCTACGCGGGCGGCACGTTGACGTTGCCACGGAAGAGGTTCTGCGGGTCGTAACGGCGCTTCACGCCGCGCAGCCGCTCCCAGGTGGCGCCGGGGTAGGCGGCCCGCGCGACGCCGAGCCCGCCGTCGAGGCTGAAGTTCACGTACGCGCCGTCCGCGCCGCGCAGCCGGTCGGCCAGGGCGTCCACCCAGGGCGTGTACCGGGCGGCGCCGGCCGCGTCGCGTGCGACCGCGGCGACGTTGCCGACCAGCGGCGCCCCGCGGTGGGCGTAGGCCGTCGCGTCGGCGGGGACGTCGGCCACCGCGCCACCGAGCACGCGCAGCTGGGCGGCCCGCATGAGCGCGTCCGAGCCCTCCAGCTGTTCCAAGAGATGGGCCGCGGCGGCCTCGTCGAGCCCGTCGGCGAAGAAGGTGCGCCCGGTCGCGACGAGCGGACCGCCCTGGGGGCCACCCTCCAGCAGGCTGGGGTAGGGCGCGGTGCGCAGGCCGTCCAGCAGCGCGCCGCCGGCCCGGTCCGCGACGTCGCGCAGGGGAGCCAGGGCCGCGTCCGCCCGGTCGAGCGGGCCGGACCAGCATGCGTTCGCCATCACCACGAGGCGCCCGTGGTGCTCCGCGGGGATCATCGGCATCGGCGGCGCCGGCATCACCATGACGATCATCGTCAGCTCCGGGGGCGCGGCGTCAGCGGCCGCGACCACTCCCGCCACGCTCTCGGGCGTGGCCGGCATGAGGACGACCCCGCCGACGACCTGCGACACGTCGTGCAGCGCGAAGCGGAACCGGGTGACGACGCCGAAGTTGCCGCCGCCCCCGCGCAGGGCCCAGAACAGGTCAGGCTCGTGGTCGGCGTCGGTGCGCACCACCTCGCCGTCGGCCGTGACGACCTCCGCGCCGAGGAGGCTGTCGATGGTCATGCCGAGCGAGCGGGACAGCAGCCCGACGCCGCCGCCCAGGGTGATCCCGCCGACGCCCACCGTGCCGGTGTCGCCGAACGGGGTCGCCAGGCCGTGCTCCCCGGCGGCGCGCGAGTACGCGCCCGCGGTGATGCCACCGCCGGCCCAGGCGGTGCGGCCCTCGACGTCGAGCTCGAGGCCGTCGAGGCCGCGCAGGTCGAGGGTGAGGGCGCCGTCGGCGGCGCCGAGCCCGAAGACGGAGTGCCCGCCCGAGCGGACGGAGACCTCGGCCCCGGCGTCGCGCGCGTACCGCACCGCACGGGCGACCGCGGCGGTGTCGGCGGGCCGGACGACGGCGGCAGGGCGCTGCTCGACGCCGCCGGGCTCGATCGCCCGGGCGGCGCCGTAGCCGTCGTCGTCGGGGGCGACGACCGAGGACTCCGCGCCGAGGGCCGCCCGGAGGCCGGCGGCGGAGAGGGGGGACGTGGGGCGAGGTGAGGACTGGGACATCGGGGACTCCTCGACGGGACGACCGTGCAGGGGCTGCAGGGTGTGCAGTGGCTGGGGACGGGGCGCCGGGCCGACGGGCGGCCCGGTGGGACGTGACGTGCCGGGTCGTGCGAGAGCCCGCACGAGGCGCTGCTCTCAGGAGGACCGCGCGAGGACCGCGTCCTCATCGGCAGCATCCCGTACGCCCGACGGGAATGCGAGGGAATTCGTGACGACGCCGGGGACGGCCTCGGTCCGCGTGCGGCCGACGAGAGCGGTCGCGGTCAGGGCGAGCGCGGCCGCGAGGGCCAGGCACACCGCGTAGGCGGCGGCACCGACCCGGTCGTGCAGGGCCCACAGGAGGGCTCCGGTGCCCGCGAGCGCCAGCGCCGAGGCGACGGCGTCGGCCACCTGGAGCGCCGACATCGACGCGCCCTGCGCCGCCGGCGGCGCGAGCTCCAGCACGAGCAGGTTGAGCGTGGGGTAGCTCAGGCCCATACCGAGCCCGCCGAGCACCCACGGGGCCGCGCCGACGGCCAGGGGCACCCCCGGGGCCACGAGAAGCGCGACGCCCGCCGTGCCCAGCACGAGCGAGGCCCCGCCGGCCCGCAGGTACCCGGTGTGCGACAGCCCCCGCACCCCCCGCCCGCGCAGCCACGAGCCGGTGGACCAGCCGAGCACGCTCAGGGTGAGGATCGCCCCGGCGAAGGCGGGCGAGAGCCCACGCTCGCGGGTCAGGGCGAGCGGCAGCAGCACCTCCGCCCCGACGAACGCGGCGGCCACCAGCGCGCGCACCAGGACGACGGTGCCCAGCCCGCGGGTGCCGCGCAGCACCGCGCGCGCGACGGGGCGCCAGGTCGCGAGGGCGCCGCGCGTGCCGTGGGGCGAGCCGTCCGCGCTCCGGGCCGCCCCGGCGGACGGGACGGGCGCGCGCCGGGCCGCCGCCAGCCCGGGCCGTAGCGCGAGCAGCGCCGGGACGGCCAGCACGGGCACGGCGAGGAACACCCACCGCCATCCGAGGTACTGCGTCACCGTCCCCGCGAGCAGGGGGCCCACGATCCCCGGCACCACCCACGCCGCCGCGAACCACGCGAAGACCCTGGCGCGCCGCTCCTCGGGGAACACCCGCGCCACGAGCACGAACGGCGCCACGCCCTCCAGACCCGTGCCCGCGCCCTGGAGGGTGCGGCCGACGAGCAGCACGGTCATGTTCGGCGCCAGGCCCGCCACGACCACACCCACGAGGAAGAGGGCGATGCCCGCCCACAGCGGCGGGGTCGGTCCGCGGCGGTCCGTCCACGGCCCCGCGACGAGCATCCCCACCACGCCCGCGGCCGACGCCGAGGCGAACGCCAGCGTGTACAGGCGCAGGCCGTCGAGCTCGGCCGCCACGGTCGGCATCGCCGTCGAGACCGCCAGGGACTCGAACGCCCCCAGCGCCACGTACGCCACCATGCCCACGAGCACCGTGCGCTGCGCCCGCGCGCCGAGCAGGGCGCCGGACGTGCCGGTCACCCGAGCACCACCTTGCCGACCGTGCGGCGCTCCTCGAGCTCGCGGTGCGCCCGCGCGGCCTCCGCGAACGCCACCCGGTGGGTGAGCACGCGCCACTCGCCCGACGCGGCCCGCTCCAGGGCCCGTCGCTGGTACGAGCGCAGGTCGCCGAACGCGGGCGCCCCGGGCCCGACGACGGCACGCACGTCGACCGGGTCGCCCGCCGGGGTGACGGCGCTCGCGGCCACGGGGTTCGGGCTCCCGGAGGCCCAGCCCTGCACGACGAGGCGTCCGCCCGGACCGAGCAGGGCCGCGGCCTCGGCCCCCAGGTCGCCGCCGACCCCGTCGATCAGCGCCGTCGCGGTGTCGGCGCGCAGTCGTCCGAGGGCGCGGCGTGCGTCGGTGGGCCAGTCGTCGGCGAACACGTCGACGACGGCGAGCCGCTGCCCGGCGTCGGGCGCGAGCCCGCGGACCGCGCGGACCTTCCGCGGCCCGCCGGCCAGGGCGAGGACGCGGGCGCCGGCGTCGAGCGTCGACTGCACGAACAGGGAGCCGAGGCCGCCCGCGGCGGCGGTGATCACCACGACGTCCTCGGGCCCCACGTGGGCGACCTCCAGCGTCATGAGCGCCATCCGGCCCGTGCCGATCATGGCGACGGCGTCGGCCAGGTCGAGCCGGTCGGGCAGGCGGTGCAGGGAGCCGACGGACGCGACGGCGAGGCGGGCGTACCCGCCGCCGTCGGGCGTGGCGCCGAGGTGGGCGGCGACCCGGGCCCCGAGCCAGCCGTCCCCGACGTCCTGGCCGACGGAGACCACCGTGCCCGCGACCTCGCGCCCGGGGATCGCGGGGAGCGGTGGCGCGGGGAGGGGGCCGGTGGACTCGCCGCGGCGCAGGGCGGTGTCCAGCAGGTGCACGCCGTGCACGCGCGCGGCGACGAGCACCTGGCCGGGGCCGGGCACGGGGTCGGGGACCTGCTCGAGGACGAGGGTCTCGGGCGGGCCGTAGGTGTGGTGGCGGATGGCGTCCATCCCGTCATGCTCTGACCTGAACTATGGTTGAGGTCAAGGGTCGGGAGGCCGCCGCGCGGGGAAGGACACGGATCGTGCCGGAGCACGCGACCGAGAGGGTCCCGTGGGACCACGTCGAGCTGACCGTGGGAGAGGTGGCCGCGCGCAGCGGCGTCGCCGTCTCCGCCCTGCACTTCTACGAGCGGCGCGGCCTGATCGCCAGCCGCCGCACGCCGGGCAACCAGCGGCGCTACCGGCGCGACGTCCTGCGCCGGGTCTCGTTCATCCGGGTCTCCCAGCGGGTCGGCATCCCGCTGGCACGCATCGCCGAGGCGCTCGAGACCCTGCCCGCCGACCGTGCGCCGAACGTCCGCGACTGGGAGCGGCTGTCCAAGGCCTGGCGCGCGGACCTCGACACCCGCATCGATCAGCTCGAGCGGCTGCGCGACGACCTCACCGACTGCATCGGCTGCGGCTGCCTGTCCCTGAGCCGGTGCGTGCTCGCCAACCCGCACGATGCGCTCGGCGACGACGGCCCCGGCCCGCGCCGCCTGCTCGTCGACGAGCAGGAGTGATCGCACCGGGGTGATCCGACCGGAGGTCCGTACGGTCGGCGGCGCGGACGCGGACGGTCGGGACGGCTGTCGTGGTGCCGCCGTACCCTCGGGCCATGACTCACGTCCTCGTCCTCAACGGTCCCAACCTCGGTCGGCTCGGCGTGCGCGAGCCGGAGATCTACGGCCATGCGTCCATGGCCGACCTCGAGCGGGAGGCGGCCGTCTGGGGGAGCGACCTGGGCGTCACGGTCGACGTGCGCCAGACCGACGACGAGTCGGAGCTCGTGGGCTGGCTGCACGAGGCCGTGGACGCCCGCGCGCACGTGGTGCTCAACCCGGCCGCGTTCACGCACTACAGCTACGCGCTGCGCGACGCCGCAGCCCAGGTGACGACGTCCGGGCTGCTGCTCGTCGAGGTGCACCTGTCGAACCCCGCCTCGCGCGAGTCCTTCCGGCACTACTCCGTGGTGGCCGGCATCGCGACGGGGACGATCGCGGGCTTCGGCTTCGACTCCTATCGGCTGGCTCTCGGCGCCCTCGCGCACAAGCTTGAGTCCTGAATCTCGCCTGCTTGAGGCCTCACCCTTGAGATATATCACCGCTGTAGCCTTGATCAAGCTGAAACTAGCTTCTAGCCTGAAGTCATGATCGTGGTGACGGCGGACCAACGGGGCAGCACGCGCGCCGCTGACCGCGTGCCCGAGGCGCTGGACCTCGTCGCCGCGCGAGTGCGCGGGCGGCCGGGGGTCGTGCTGCCCTTCGACCGCACGGTCGGCGACGAGCTACAGGGCGTGCTGGCCGCGGACGACGACGGCGCGGCGCTGGCCGTCGACGTCGTCCTCGACCTCGTGCGCGCCGGCGGCTGGTCCGTGGGGATCGGCCTCGGCGCCGTCGACCGGCCGCTGCCGGCGGCGTCGAGGGCGGCCTCCGGTCCGGCGTTCGTGCGGGCCCGTGCGGCAGTCGAGCGGGCGAAGCGGCGCGGTGGGGGCAGCGTGCCCCTGGCCGTGGCGGGGCCGGACGAGGAGCCGCGCGCGACCGTCTCCGCCGACGCGCAGGCGCTCCTGCACCTGCTCGGGGCCGTCGTCGCGCGCCGTTCCGCGGCAGGGTGGGAGGCCGTCGATACGCTCGTCGCACAACGTGGCCCGGCCCCGCAGCGGGCCTCGGCGGCGGCGTTGGGCATCAGCGAGCAGGCGGTGAGCCAGCGGCTGCGGGCCGCGTTGTGGGCCGACGACGTGGCCGCCCGGCCGCTGGCGGCGCGCCTGCTGCGGGCGGCGGGCGCCGACCCCGACCATGGCGGGGACGACGGCCGGGAGGACGACCCGGACCGCACGGACGACCGCGAGGCAGGGGAGGGGCGCGCACGGTGAGCTTCGGAGCAGTGGCGGCGGACGTCGCGGTGTGGGTCGTGGGCCTGGCCGCGAGCGTGGGCGGCGGGGCCTGGCTCGTGCCGTGGGTGCTCCGGCACGCCGAGCGGGAGCCGCAGGCGGCGGCAGAGGCGGTCGCGGTGCTGCGCGGCGGCACCTGGATCGGCCTGCTCGAGCGGCTGTGCGTCACGGGCTCGCTGCTCGCCGGCTACCCCGAGGGCGTGGCCGTCGTCGTCGCGGTCAAGGGGCTCGGCCGGTTCTCCGAGCTGCGCGAGCACCCGGTGGCGAGCGAGCGGTTCGTCGTCGGCACGCTGGCGTCGCTGGCGTGGTCGGCCGCCCTCGGGATCGTGGGGCACGTGCTGCTGGTCGCGCTGTAGGATGTCCGGGGCTCTCTGCGGCCCGGCACGTCGACATCCGCACGTCATTCGCTCAGCACCCGACCCCGAGGACGAACAAGAAACGTGGCTACCTCCAACGACATCAAGAACGGCACCGTGCTCCGCATCGACGGTCAGCTCTGGACGATCATCGAGTTCCAGCACGTCAAGCCGGGCAAGGGTGGCGCGTTCGTCCGCACCAAGATGAAGAACGTCCTGTCGGGCAAGGTCGTCGACAAGACGTTCAACGCGGGCACCAAGATCGAGACCGCGAACGTGGACCGCCGCGACTTCCAGTACCTGTACATGGACGGCGCCGACTACGTGTTCATGGACACGGACACGTACGACCAGATCACCGTGTCGGCCGCCACCGTCGGCGACGCGAGCAACTACATGCTCGAGGGCATGAACATCATGGTCGCCTCGAACGACGGCACGCCGCTGTACGTCGAGCTCCCGTCGTCCGTGGTCCTCGAGATCACCTACACGGAGCCGGGCCTGCAGGGCGACCGCTCCACTGGCGGCACCAAGCCGGCGACGCTCGAGACGGGCGCGGAGATCCAGGTCCCGCTGTTCCTCGAGCAGGGCACCAAGGTCAAGGTCGACACGCGTGACGGGTCGTACCTGGGCCGCGTGAACGACTGACGGGCGTCTGCTGACATGGGCGCACGTACCAAGGCGCGCAAGCGCGCCGTCGACATCCTCTTCGAGGCGGAGCAGCGCGGGATCGACCCGCAGGTGCTCGTCGCGGACCGGGTGATCGAGCCGCACCAAGAGGCCGCCGTGCCGCAGTACACCGTCGACCTCGTCGAGGGGGTCGCCGCCCACCGCGAGCGCATCGACGAGCTGCTGGCCACGTACTCGCAGGGGTGGACCGTGGAGCGGATGCCCGCGGTCGACCGGGCGCTGCTGCGCATCGGCACCTGGGAGCTGCTGTACAACGACGACGTCCCCGACGCCGTCGCGGTGGACGAGGCGGTCGACCTCGCCGGGCAGCTCTCGACGGACGACTCGCCGTCGTTCGTCAACGGCCTGCTGGGCCGGCTCGTCGACATCAAGCCGACGCTGCTGATCTGAGACCGCACGCCGCGACTCGCGAACGGCGGGAGCCCGACCCGGGCTCCCGCCGTTCGCGTACCTGGACCGGGGGTCTGTGACGCACGCCGCGCCCGCATCGTGGGCACGTCCCCGGGCCGCGGGTCGTCGACGAGATAGAGTGGACGGCGTCGGAGGCGGAGCCCTTCGGCGCGAGAACGACACCCTTGAACACCGTTTCCAGGGGCGCGAGAACGACACCCTTTAACACCGTCCCGTGAGGCGGAGAAGGAGGTCGCCAGTGACTGCTGGCACCGGCATGCCCGGAACACCCGATCCGCGCGACGTCCCCGAGGGGACCGTCGTGCTCGGCGCGAGCGACGTCGCCCGCGCCCTCACCCGCATCGCGCACGAGATCGTCGAGCGCGCCAAGGGAGCCCAGGACGTCGTCCTGCTCGGCATCCCGACCCGCGGGGTCACCCTCGCGGCCCGTCTCGCGCAGCGGCTCGCGAGCATCGACCCCGCCTTCGACCCGGAGCGCGACCTCGGCGAGCTGGACGTCACGATGTACCGCGACGACCTGCGCCGCCAGCCCACCCGCGCGGTCGGCGTCACGCGGCTGCCCGCCGCGGGGATCGAGGGCAAGACCGTCGTCCTCGTCGACGACGTGCTCTTCTCCGGCCGCACGATCCGCGCCGCCCTCGACGCGATCGGCGACCTCGGCCGGCCGCAGGCCGTCCGCCTCGCGTGCCTCGTCGACCGCGGCCACCGCGAGCTGCCGATCCGCCCGGACTTCGTGGGCAAGAACCTCCCCACGGCCCAGACCGAGCGGGTGCGCGTGCTGCTCGCGGAGGTGGACGGCTCCGACGCCGTGGTGATCAGCGGGCGCGAGCCCGGCGCCGCGGCCCCGGGCGAGGGGGACGAGCGATGAGGCACCTGCTCTCCACCGCCGACCTGGCCAAGGACGAGGCGATCGAGCTCCTCGACACCGCAGCGCAGATGGCTGCGACGCAGTCCCGCGAGATCAAGAAGCTCCCGACGCTGCGGGGCCGCACCGTGGTGAACCTCTTCTTCGAGGACTCCACCCGCACCCGCATCTCGTTCGAGACGGCCGCCAAGCGGCTGTCCGCGGACGTCATCAACTTCT
>Ga0160442_100249_pt1 | contig 37096 bp, 35 predicted proteins | sample HID1971M_E1MG_FD_108252 | JGI IMG/M metagenome (GOLD analysis project Ga0160442, IMG submission 108252) | Enriched millipede-associated microbial communities from UW Madison campus, WI, USA - HID1971M_E1 MG | ecosystem: Host-associated > Arthropoda: Insects > Digestive system > Unclassified ... | reverse complement strand
GCCGACGAGGAGCCCGACGAACTGCGGGCGGTGCGTCGGCAGGGTGCCCGCGGTGGCGGGCACCTTGTCCTGCTGCGCCAGCGACCCGGCGAGCGCGAGGACGAGCACGATCGGGACGAAGCGGCCGAGCAGCATCGCGACGCCCAGGGCGGTGTTCATCCAGGGGGTGTTCGCCGTCAGCCCCGCGAAGGCCGAGCCGTTGTTGTTGGCGGCGGACGTGAAGGCGTACAGCACCTCGGACAGGCCGTGCACGCCGGGGTTCCAGATCGACGTCGAGGTGACGCTCTCGCGCACCGCGGGGATCGCGAAGCTCAGGGCGGTGCCCGCCAGCACGAGGGTGGGCGTCACGAGGATGTACAGGCTCGCCAGCTTGATCTCGCGGGGGCCGATCTTCTTGCCGAGGTACTCCGGCGTGCGCCCCACCAGCAGCCCCGCGACGAACACGGCGATGACGGCGAGCACGAGCATCCCGTAGAGCCCCGACCCGACGCCGCCGGGGGCGACCTCGCCGAGCATCATGTTGAGCATCGGGAGCATGCCGCCCAGGGCCGTGTACGAGTCGTGCATCGAGTTCACGGCGCCGGTCGACGTCGCCGTGCTGCTGGTGGCGAAGAGCGTGGAGCCGACGATGCCGAACCGCGCCTCCTTGCCCTCCATGGCCCCACCGGCGAGCTGGGGCGCCGTGCCGTGCCCGGCGGACTCGAGGGCCGTGAGCGCCACGAAGGACGCCACGAAGATGACGCCCATCGCGGCGAGGATCGCGTACCCCTGACGGTGGTCGCCGACCATCCGGCCGAACGTGCGGGGCAGCGAGAACGGGATCGCGAGGATGAGCAGGATCTCGACCAGGTTCGTCCAGGCGTTCGGGTTCTCGAACGGGTGGGAGGAGTTGGCGTTGAAGAAGCCGCCGCCGTTGGTGCCGAGCTCCTTGATGACCTCCTGCGAGGCGACCGGCCCGCCGGGGATGCTCTGGGTGCCGCCGGCCACGGTCGTGACGTCGGTGAAGCCGTCGAAGTTCTGCACGACGCCGCCGATCATCAGCACCACGGCGCCGACCAGCGAGATCGGCAGCAGGATGCGCAGGCAGCCCCGCACCAGGTCGACCCAGAAGTTGCCGATCGTGCCCGTGCGCCGGTGGACGAAGCCGCGCACCAGCGCCACCGCCACCGCCATCCCGACGGCCGCCGAGACGAAGTTCTGCACCGCGAGCCCGGCGAGCTGCACCGTGTAGCCGAGCGTCTGCTCGGGCGAGTACGACTGCCAGTTCGTGTTCGCCACGAACGACGCCGCCGTGTTGAACGACAGGTCCGGCGACGGCGCGGGCAGCCCCAGGGAGTACGGCAGCCACTGCTGCGTGCGCTGCAGGGCGTAGACGAACAGCAGGCCGACGGCCGAGAACGTCAGGACCCCGCGGGCGTACGCCTGCCACGTCTGGCCCGAGCGCGGGTCGACGCCGAGGAGCCGGTAGAGGCCGCGCTCGACCCGTCGGTCGCGCGGGGTCGTGTAGACCGTCGCCATGTAGTCGCCGAGCGAGCGGTAGACGGCGGTGAGCACGAGGGCGACGGTCGCGAGGGACGCCGCCGCGAGGAGCCAGGTCATCAGAACTTCTCCGGCTTCACGAGGGCCACCACGAGGTAGACCAGCGCGGCCACGCCCAGCGCGGCGGCCAGGAGCTCGACGGCGATCACAGCTTCTCCACCGCCCTCGCCACACCAGCGACCAGCGCGAACAGGGCGATCACGCCCAGCACGTAGACGACGTCAAGCACGAGCACGTCCCCACTTCGAGTGTCGACGGCCGACCCTTGGGAAAGGGTCGCGCCGAGCGCCCTTCCCGGGCGCCGACGACGATGCAACACCTGTCCGGGAGGCGAAGAGCCCGTCCTCACGGGATCCATACGGCACCGGGCCGCACCCTGACGGAAGCCCTACGGGTGGGGCCTTCCGGCCCGTTGACTCCCAGGTGCCGCCGGGCGGTTGATGGAGGTGTGCGGACGACGGCGCGGGACTCGGTGCTGGTGCTGTGGGCGGCGCTGGTGGTGCCGCTGGCGGCCTGCGCCCTGCTCGCCGCCTTCCGGGAGAGCGTGGCGAACACGAACGCCGCGCTCGGCCTCGTCCTCGTCGTCGTCGTGTTCGCCGCGACCGGCCGCCGCCTGGCCGGGGTGCTCGCCGCCCTGTCCTGCGGTGTCTGGTTCGACTTCTTCCTCACCGAGCCGTACCAGCGGCTCACCATCGACGACCCGGCGGACGTCGAGACGGCCGTGCTGCTGCTCCTCGTCGGGGTCGCCGTCACCGAGATCGCGCTCTGGGGCCGCCGCCAGCAGGCACGGGCCAGCCGTCGCGCGGGGTACCTCGACGGCATCGTGAGCGCGGCCCGGACCGTCGCCGACGGTGCGTCCACGGAGAGCCTGGTGGGTGCCGTCGAGCGTCAGGTCGTCGAGGTGCTCGGGATCGACGACTGCCGCTTCGACCCGGGCACGGGCGCGAGCCCGCCGAGCCGGCCGCTCCTGCACGGCGACGGCACGGTGACCCGCGACGGGCAGCCGCTCGACGTCGCGCGCGACGGCCTGCCCGTCGACGACCGGATCGAGCTGCCGGTGGAGCACGGCGGGGAGCTGCACGGGCGGTTCCTCCTCACCGCGTCGACGCGGGTCTGCCGGCCGGACCTGGACCGGCGCCTGGTGGCCGTGACCCTCGCCGGGCAGGTGGGTGCTGCCCTCGCCGGCCGCCGTCCCGCGGGATGAAGCGGGGCCCGGTATGCCCGTGTGGCCGGCGGCGTCCCTGTGTCAGGGTGCGGCCATGGACGTCACCGGGGACGCGACCCGGGCCGCCTGGGCGGTCGCGTCGCGCAAGTACACCGACGAGTACGACGAGCACCTCGAGGCGGCACGCACCGCCCGGCTGCTGCCCGCGGAGGTCGCCGCGCTCGGGGAGATCGTCCCGGGCGCCGACGTCGTGCACCCGCTCAGCGGCCACGGCCTCGACGACGTCGCCCTCGCGCGGATGGGGGCGCGGTCGGTGCACGGCCTGGACTACAGCGGGCCGGCCGTGGCGAGCGCGCAGCGTCGCGCGGACGAGCTCGGCGTCCCGTGCCGGTACACGCGGGCCGTGCTGCCGGACAGCGGGCTCGACGACGCGTGCGCCGACCTCGTCTACACCGGCAAGGGCGCGCTCATCTGGGTGTCTGACCTGCCTGCGTTCCTCGCCGAGGTGCGACGGCTGCTGCGCCCGGGCGGCCGGTTCTACGTCTACGAGGCGCACCCGCTGGTGCCGCTGTGGGCGTGGGACGCCGACGAGGTCCGCGTGCGCCGGGACCGGGGGTACTTCGAGGCGTCGCACGTCAACGACACGTTCCCCGGCCACGGCGCGGTGGAGCGGCAGCGCACGCTCGCCGAGACCGTCATGGCGTGCCTGCGTGCGGGGTTCGCGATCGAGCACCTCGAGGAGCACCCGGAGCCGTTCTGGCGCCCCGACGGCGTGGACGCCGCCGCGTGGGACGGGCGCGTGCCGAACGCGTTCAGCCTGCTGGCGCGCCCGGCCTGAGCGCAACGCTCAGCGCAGGTCGTAGGCGGGGATCCTGTCGTCGGTCGCGAACGTGTCGGTCATCCACAGCATGGAGCGGTACATCCACCCCGTGGTGAAGGTCCGGTCGCGCATCCGGATCCGGGCGGCCGACGGCGGCGCGAGGAACGGTCCGGCGTTGCCCGACCGCGCGACCTTCGTCGGTCTGCGCATCCGGCGGTCGTAGGCCGCGAACGCGGCCTGGTGGTCGCCGTGCGCCGCGACCAGCTCGCCGGCGAGGACGTAGGCGGCGACGAGCGACAGTCCGGTCCCGAACCCGCCGAGCGTGTTGGCGTGCCCGGCGTCGCCGACCAGGGCGAACCGGCCGCGCGTGAAGGACGTCATGCGGGTGCGTGCCAGGGCGTCGAGGTAGAAGTCGTCGGCCCGGCGGGCGGCGTCCAGCGCGGCGGGCACGCGCCACCCGGCGCCGGCGAAGGCGGCCTCGAGGAACGCCCGCTGGGAGGCGACGTCGTGCCGGTCGTAGTCCGGGTGCCGGGCGCGGAAGACGAAGAGGCTCGGCGCCTTCTGCCCGCCCAGCAGCGCGAGCCGGCCGGGCTCGTTGTACCCGTACGCGACGGCGCGGCCGTCGGGGCGCCGCGTCTCGAGGCCGTCGAGCGGGGCGGCGGCGTCGGTCACGGCGTAGTAGTGCCCGAGGTGCTGCACGAACTGCTCCTCCGGGCCGAACGCCAGCCGCCGCACGGCGGAGTGCACGCCGTCGGCGCCGATCACGAGGTCGAACCGCTCGGTCGGCCGGTGCGCGAACGCGACCTGGACACCGTGCGACGTCTCGGTCGTGCCGACGATCTCGTCGCCGAACACGTACTCGGCGTCGTGGGCGGTGTGCTCGTGCAGGACCGCGGCGAGGTCGCCGCGCAGGATCTCGAGGTCGCCGCCGATGAACTCGCCGGGGATCACCGCGCGGACCCGGTCGTGGGCGTCGACCATGCGCCAGTCGGTCCGGGCGGTCTGCCGGGCGCGCACGTCGTCGAGGACCCCCATGCGGTCCAGGACGTCGCGGTGCGTGCGGCCCTTGACGTCGACGGCCTGGCCGCCGGGCCGCGGGGCGGGGGCCTTCTCGACGACGGTGACGTCGAACCCGTTGCGGCCCAGCCAGCGGGCGAGGGCGGGTCCGGCGATGCTCGCTCCGGAGACGAGGACTTTCGTCGCGGTCATGATCTCTCCTCGATCTATTGCGTCTTGGGGACACAATAAATTACCGCGTACGATGGACGCAATAACCTTCCGAGATCGAGGGCAGGCCGATGAGCGCACAGGCGAGGGGCACCGCACCGGGCCCGGACGCACCGAGCGGCAGCCCGGACGGCGTCGTCGCGCTGCTGTGGCGCGGCCCGGCGCCGGTGCGCCGCGGCCCGAAGCCGCGCTTCAGCATCGACGCCGTCGTGGCCGCCGCGACCGAGATCGCCGACGAGCACGGGCTCGACGCGGTGACGATGCAGAGCGTCGCCGCACGCCTCGGGACCACCAAGATGGCGCTCTACCGCTACGTGCCCGGGCGGGTCGAGCTCGACGCCCTCCTGCTCGACTCGGCGCTCGGCGCCGCGCCGCCCGTGACGGCGGGGGCGGACTGGCGGGCCGCGCTGACCGACTGGGCGGGTGGCGTCCACGCGCAGGCCCTCGAACGCCCGTGGGCGGTGGAGCTCGCGCAGCGGCCGCACGTCCCGGGCCCGGTCGAGCTCGCCTGGTACGAGGCCGGCCTCGCGGCGCTCGCGGACCTCCCGCTCAGCGGCGCGGAGAAGCTCGACACGCTCGCCCTGCTCGTCGGGCACGTGATGGCGAACGTCCGCCAGCAGTCCCGCGGAGCGTCGCCGGAGTCGGACCTCGCCGCCGGGCTGGCGCCGGTCCTCACCGAGCACGCCGACGACTACCCACGCACCATGGCGGCCTTCGCCGACGCGGGGCCCGGGGGCCGCGACGACGCCCTGCGGTTCGGTATCGAGCGGGTGGTCGCCGGCGTCGCGGCACTCGCCGCCGAGCGGGGCTGACCGGGCAGGAGCTGCACGACGACGCGCCCGCCCCCCGGGAGGGGAGCGGGCGCGTCACGGGACGGCTCGGCTCACGAGGCCGCCGGCTCCTCGTGGTCGGTCGGGGTGTGGACGATGTCGTAGTACACGTCCGTGTTCCCTTCCTCGGGGAACACGCGGTAGGTGAACTCCTCGTCCGTCAGCGTGACGATGTCGGAGTCGCGCTCGAACAGCACCTCGCCGGCGTCGTCCCTCGCGACGACGTGGCGGGTGGTGCCCTCCGCGTCGACCGTCCAGTCGCCCTGCATCTTCGGGGCGTCGTCGAGGGTGTACATCGTGAACGTGCCGTCGGCCTCGAAGTAGGCCCAGCCGACGAAGTCGCGGACGTCCTCGTCGTCGAGCGGGACGTCCTCGCCGTCGGTGTCGGTCGCGCCGGTGGTCTCCCAGGCGGTCGACGCGAGCACGTCCGACGGCGTCCTGGCCTCGTCCGCGGCGTCCTGCGATGCCGCGGTGCCCGAGCCCGCCGCCGCGTCGGCCTCGCCCGTGCTGCAGGCGGTGAGCGCCCCGAGGGCGATCAGCGCCGAGACGGCGATCGTGACGGGCTTCGTGGACTTCGTGAGCTTCATGCCGGTGTCCTTCTCTCCTGTCCGGGACTGCTGCGTGCCGCAGCGTCGTGCGCCCGACCATCGTCTTTCCGGCCCACGGCTCCGGGCATCGCCCGGCCGGATCGGTCGACGTCAGCCGAACGGATGAGACGACCTGGGCGGCGGGGTGCCGCCCGCAGTGTCCGCTCTGCCAGGATGGCGCCCGTGGTGAGCCATGTGGCGCGGTACCGGGCCGGGGAGCGGGACGAGGTGTGGCGCGACCTGCGCGCCCTGGGGCTGCGGGTGTTCGACGAGCCCCACCGCGAGGATGCGCTGGCGGTGGCCGAGGAGATGGCCCGGCGGGCGCGCCGGAACGTCGAGACCCTGGTGGACCGCCTGCAGGCGGACGGGTTCGCCGCCACGCGCAACGACGACGACGCGACGCCCCGCCCCGCCCACTGTCCGCCAGGCCCCGACGCGGCCGCGCTGGCGGACTGGGCGGAGGCCGAGCTCGCGCCGTTCCCGATGACGGTGTCGGCCTGGATCCGGCACGTGGGGGACGTGTGGCTCGTCGGACACCACCCGCGATGGCCCGAGAGCGTGCTGGCCGACCCCCTGGTCGTCGAGTTCGAGCAGGCCGTGTACGGGGGAGGGGCCCGCGAGTACTACGCCGAGGAGCTGGAGCGCTGGCGGGAGGACCCGGACCCGGGCGAGGGCTTCCAGCTCGACTACGCGCCCGACGCCCTGCACAAGGCGAACATCAGCGGCGACGGCCCCTACGGGATCCTGCTGCCCGGCGAGGGCGTCGACGGCCGGGTGGGACCCGCCCTGTGGTTCGTGGACGACCTCAACACGGCCTTCGCGGCGGGCGGCTTCCCCGAGGCCCTGGTCGAGGAGGGGTACGTCGACCCGCCCGCCGGCCTGCGCGAGTCGCTCGCCAGGGACCTGCTCCGGCTCTGAGGCTGCTTCCCCCGGACGTCACCGGTCCGCCGGCGCGAACCGCAGCCGCGCCCCCGGCGGCAGCTGGCCCAGCAGCCACAGGTGCGTCGAGGCCACCGCCCCGATCACGGGGTAGCCGCCGGTGAGCGGGTGGTCGACGCCGAACAGCACCGGCAGTCCGTCCGGGGGCACCTGCAGCGCGCCGGTGACGCAGCCCTCGCTGGGCAGCTCGCGGCCCTGCGCGTCGGCCGTCCGCGTCAAGGGCGCGCCGTCCAGCCGCAGGCCGACCCGGTCCGAGCGGTCGGTCACGCGCCACACCTGGTCGAGCAGCGCGGCGAGGTCCGCGAACCAGTCGTCGTGCGGGCCGAGCACGACGGGGAGCGTCGTGACCTCACCCGGCGCGGGCAGCGTCGCCGGGTCCGGCGCGCCGACGTCGCCCACCGCCACGGCCCCGCCGGAAGGCAGGGTGGAGATACTCGCGCCCGGGCCGAGGGCGGCGGGGCCGAGGTGGGCGAGGGTGTCGGTGGCGCGGGAGCCGAGCACGGGCCGCGCGTCGATCCCGCCGCGGACGGCGAGGTAGGTGCGCCACCCGCGGGCCGGCGCGCCGAGCTCGAGCTCGTCGCCGTCGCGCAGCCGGAACGCCCGTGCCCGGGGTGCGCGGCGGGCGTCGTCGGGGTCGCCGCCGCGGTGCACGACGGCGCGCGCGTCCGCCCCGGCGAGCGCGACGACGACGTCGCCGTGGGCGCGCAGCCGCAGCCCGCCGCCCACCGCCTCGACGGCGGCCGCACCGACCGGGTTGCCCACCGCCCGGTTTGCGGCGCGCAGGCTGCGCGGGTCGGCCGCGCCGGACGCGGACACGCCGAGGTGTGCCAGTCCCGGGCGGCCGAGGTCCTGCACCAGCGCCTGCAGCCCGGGCGTCACGACCTCCAACCCCCGGCCCGACGCCGTCGGTGCGGCAGTTCGGGCTCGCGGCGGCAGTCCGGACTGCCGCGCCGAACCCGAACTGCCGCCGTGAGCGGGCCCTGCGCCCCGGACCGATGCGCGCACGGCCGTGAACCGCACCCGGTCCCCGGGGGCCCACGGGGTGGGCGGGTCGCGGTCGGCGTCCCAGGTGACGACGTCCGTACGACCGACCAGCTGCCACCCGCCCGGGCTGGCGCGCGGGTACACACCGGAGTACGGGCCGGCCAACGCCACGGAGCCGGCGGGCACCCGGGTGCGCGGCGACCCCCGCCGCGGCACGACCAGCGTCTCGTCGTCCCCGGTCAGGTACGCGAACCCCGGGGCGAAGCCGACGAACCCCACGACCCACGACGCCCCCGCGTGCCGCCGCACCACCTCCTCCGCGCTGCACCCGAGCAGCCGCGCGACGTCGGCCAGGTCCTCGCCGTCGTACACCGTGGGGATCTCGACGAGCCGCCCGCCGGCCCCCTCCCCGGCCCGGGCTCCGGCCGGGCGCCCGGGCGCGGACGCCCGCGCGCGCAGCTCCTCCGCGAGCCGTGCCGCGGGCAGCCGCCACGGGTCGAACGGGACCAGCAGCGTGCGCGCGCCGGGCACGGGCTGCCGGACGCCGGCGACGGGGTCCTCGCGCAGCGACGCGTCCAGAGCGAGCGCGTGCGCGAGGTCGTCGACCTCGACGAGCAGGGCGTCGTCGCGCGCGGGCAGGACGCGCGCCGACCCGCCCACGCTCAGGCTCCCGACGTCGCCGGGGCGAACGCGGCCAGGGCGACGCCCGCGTCGTCGAACGCCGCGCGCACCCGGCGGGCCATCGCGACCGCGCCGGGGGTGTCGCCGTGCACGCACACGGAGTCCGCGGGCACCCGCACCACGCTGCCGTCCACGGCCTCGACCACGCCCTCGGTGACGAGCCGCAGCATCCGCCGGGCCACGACGTCCGGGTCGTGCAGGACGGCGCCCGGCTCGCCGCGGGGCACCAGCGTGCCGGCGGGCGTGTAGGCGCGGTCGGCGAACGCCTCCGCCGCGGTGGGCAGGCCCGCGGCCTCGGCCGCGGCGAGGGAGAGCGTGCCGGGCAGGCCGAGCAGCACCAGCGCCGGGTCGACGGCGGCGACGGCGGCGGCGACGTCGTCCGCCACGCGCCGGTCGACGGTCGCCCGGTTGTACAGGGCGCCGTGCGGCTTCACGTAGGTCACGCGGGTGCCCTCGGCGGCGGCCAGCGCCTGCAGCGCGCCGATCTGGTAGACGACGTCGGCCCGCAGCTCGGCCGAGGGGACCTCGATGTCGCGGCGGCCGAACCCGGCCAGGTCGCGGTAGCCGACGTGCGCCCCGACGGCCACGCCGCGGGCCGCTGCCAGGCCGACCGTGCGGCGGATGGAGGCCGGGTCGCCGGCGTGGAAGCCGCACGCGACGTTGGCCGACGACACGACGTCGAGCATCGCCTCGTCGTCGCCGAGGGTCCAGCGGCCGAAGCCCTCGCCGAGGTCGCTGTTGAGGTCGACGGTCGTCATGCGTCCAGTCTGCCGCGCGCCGTCGTCGGCGGGGGCCGTATCAGGGAGCCGGACGGTTGCTCCGGTCATGGTGTGCGGATGAGCGGTGCGTGAACTCTTGTCGTCGGGGTGGCAGGAGCGTGGCGCGTGACGCACAGTGAAGGGACGGTCCTGTCGCCCGTGTCACACGACGACCCCAGGATGTGGCAGGATCCGAGCGCCTGAGCAGTGCCGATGGGGGAGGTTCGTCGTCGTGAGGTCTCCGAGGGACACCGGACGGGGCGTGCGTGTCGGCAGGCTGCTCGCGACGGCGACGGCGACGTGCGTGGTCGCCGCGGGGTTCCTCGCGGCCCCGGTGGCCGGCCTCCCGTGGAACGACGGACGCCTCCAGACCCTCGCCGCCGACCAGCACACCCCCGACGTGGGCGCCGGCAGCGCGGTGGGCGAGGGCGTCTCCGTGGGCGTGGTCGGGACGTCGACGTCGACCGGCCCGACGACGCTCCAGGAGGTGCTGGGCGTCCTCGAGCGTGCGGAGCTCGCCGGTCAGGACGCGGGCCGGAAGGTCACGCCCGCGGTGGAGCAGGCCGCCGCCGAGCTCGGCATGCTGCTCAGCACGTACCTCGCGCAGCAGGCCGCCACGTCGTCCGACCTCCCCTTCGCGGCCGCGGACGCCGAGGCGCCCTCGCCGGTGCTCCCGGTGCCCGCACCCGAGGTGACCGCGCCCGACGTCGCGCCCCCGGCGACCGTCGACGAGCCGGAGGTCATGGCCGTCGCGCGCCAGGTCGCGATCGACCCCGCGGACGAGCCCGCCCCGGTGGCCACGGGGGAGCGGCCCGGCGCCGTGCAGCCGGACGCCGTGCAGCCGGACGCCGTGCAGCCGGACGCCGAGCAGCCTGCGGACCAGAGCGGGCACGAGGGCGGCGAGGTGACGTTCGACGACCTCGTCGCCGCCGCCACGCGCCTGGCGACGCTGCTGGACCCGGCCACCACGACGCTCGAGGCGGGCATCCTGCCGGCGGGCGCGGACGGCACGGTCGCGGCCCGCGCCACGCTCACGACGAGCCTGCTCGAGGTGGTGGACCGGTACGGCCGGAGCACGGCGGGCTACGCCAACGGGCGCATCCCCACGTCGGCGCTGTGCCCGCTCGACTTCGCGCCGGGCCACATGCTGCGCTGCGACGCCGCCGAGCAGCTCTCGGCGCTCAGCACGGCGTACGAGAAGGAGTTCGGGGTGGCCATCCCGATGACCGACTCGTACCGCTCGCTGGAGCTGCAGATCCGCGTCAAGGCCACGAAGGGCTGGCTCGCGGCGACGCCGGGCACGTCGAACCACGGCTGGGGCATCGCCGTCGACCTGGGCTACCCGATCTCCACCTTCACGTCCGCCGAGCACGCGTGGATGCGCGTGCACGCCCCTGACTACGGCTGGGACAACCCGTCGTGGGCGCGCTCCACCGGCTCGAAGCCCGAGCCGTGGCACTTCGAGTTCTTCGCCGCCGGCCCCATCCCCGACCGCGCGTGGAAGGACGACGACGTCGCGGCCGACGTCGGCCCGACGACGCCGGCCGAGCGTGCCGACAAGGACTCGAAGGACTCGAAGGACGCGAAGGGCGCGAAGGCCGACGACTCCAAGGGCGACCGCGCCAAGGACGAGCCCGGCGAGAAGCCGGGGAAGAAGCCCGGCGGGGCGTCGGGCGCGGGCAAGGACCAGGGGTCCACTGGCGGCTCGAAGGACGAGGGCACGACGCCGGGCACCGGCGGCGGGTCCGGCACCGGCGACACGGACACCCCGGCGCCCGCGAAGGTGAGCGTGCCGGACGTCGCCGGCCAGACGCTCGCCGCGGCCCAGGAGAAGCTCGAGGCGCTCGGGCTCAAGGTGGCGACGAAGGAGCGGACGGACGCGAAGGCCCCCGAGGGCACCGTCATCGAGACCCGGGGCGCGGGCACCAAGGTGTCGCGGGGGGCGACCGTCACCCTGGTCGTCTCGAGCGGCCCGCCGGCCCCCGCCACGGTGAAGGTCCCCGAGGTCACCGGGTGGACCGTCGCCGACGCGCGGGCGGAGCTCCAGGGCCTCGGGTTCGTGGTCGTCCTGGACCCGGCGGACGGGGTCGAGGACGACGACCTGGTCGTCGCCACGAAGGACGCCGGCAGCTCGGTGCCGAAGGGCTCGACCGTCGTCCTCTCGTGGGGCGACGCGGCGTCGATCCCGGACCTCGCCGGCGCGACCGTGGCCGAGGCGCGGGCGGAGCTCGAGGCGCTCGGGTTCGAGGTGAGCACCGACCCGGCGGAGGGGGTCGGGGACGACGACCAGGTCGCGGAGACCGTGGGCGCGGGGACGCTGGCGCTGAAGGGTTCGACGGTCGAGCTCGTCGTCACCGTCGACGGCTCGTCGAAGGACCCGGACGCCGACTCTGCGGACGCGACGGACGCCGGGTGACCTCCCCGGAGCCCTCGGAGTCCCCCGGCGAGCGGCGGACGCGCGAGGCGCTGGAGGCGTCGGGCATCGCGTTCGAGATCGTCCGGCACGGCCCGGTGCGCTCGCTCGCGGAGGCGGCCGCCGCGCGCGGCGTCACGCCGGCGCAGGTGGTCAAGACGATCGTCGTGCGTCGCGGGGACGGCGACTTCCTGTTCGTGCTGGTGCCGGGCGACCGCACGATCGCGTGGCCGCGGCTGCGGTCGCTGCTCGGGGTGTCGCGGCTGTCCATGCCGGACAAGGAGGTGGCGCGCGACGTCACCGGGTACGAGCGCGGCACCATCACGCCGTTCGGCTCGCTCACGCCCTGGCCGGTGGTCGCGGACTCACGGATCCCGGAGGCGGGGCCGGTGTCGGTCGGCGGCGGCGGGCACGGCGTGTCCGCGACGGTCGACGGGGGTGATCTTGCTCGCGCCCTCGACGCCCGGCTCGCGGACGTCACCGACCTGGACGACCCTGGACCGGCGGGCAAGGCCCGCGCGGCGCCGGCCGGTCCGGCGTCGACCCGCCAGGATTGATCGGATGCTGGACGAATTCGCCTGACGGGGGAACACTCGACGCGGGCCGTTCGCTGTACGGAGAGGACGCAGACGGCGTCCCCAGGCCGCACGGCCCCACGCACGGGAGCATCACGACCACATGGACATCGACAGCAGCAGCGATCCCGGCCCCAGCTCGGGGATCGCGTCCCGTACCACCGACGAGGCGACGGTCCTCACCCTGTGGGGCGAGGTCGACGCGGCGCTGCGCGAGGCGGCGAGCGACGCGATGGCGGCGCTCGCGTCGCGGGTCAGCGCGCACCCCATCGTGCTGGACACCCGGGACGTCACGTTCATCGACTCCTCCGGGGTCGCGTTCATCCTGCAGGTGTACATGCTGGGTCAGGAGACGGGCACGTCCGTGAGCCTGTACCAGCCGTCGGAGGCGGTCGCGGAGGTGCTGGAGATGGTCGGCATGGGCGGCCGCATCCCGCTGGCGGAGGCGGAGCCCGCCGGCCGGGCCGGCTGACCCCGGTGGCCGTCCAGGTCGACAGCGGTGTCGTCCGGGCCGCACGGCTCGCCGCCACGGGCCTGCGTGGCGGGCGACAGGCCGACGCGACCGCCGTCGTCGACGCGCTCCTCGCGGTGCAGGGGCAGGAGCTGCAGCCCGCGCTGTGGGGCCTCTCGCGGCGGGTGGCGCCGTCGTCGCGCCCAGGCCGCGCCGCGCTCAACACGGCGCTCGCCGACGGCGAGCTGCTGCGCACCCACCTGCTGCGGCCCACCTGGCACCTGGTGCGGCCGCGCGACGCGCGCTGGCTGCTCGAGCTCACCGCGCCGCGGATCGCGAGGCTGATGGCGTCGACGGAGAAGTCGTGGGACCTCGGCGACCTGGGCCCGGGCACGGAGGCGGTCGCCGCCGCCGTCGCGGGCGGGCCGCGCACGCGCGCCGAGATCAGGGCCGAGCTGGTCGCCCGTGGCGTGCTCGACCCGGACGCGCCCGGCCTCGCGTTCACCCAGATGCTCATGCACGCGGAGCTGCAGCGCCTCGTGATCAGCGGGCCGCCGCCGGTCGGCAAGGAGCTGCAGCACCAGTCGTACGCCGCGTTCGACGACCGGGTGCCCGCCGGCTACGGGCCGTTGGGCGAGCGGTTCGACGCCGAGGCCGCCGTCGTCGAGCTGTGGCGCCGCTACCTGCCGGGGCGCGGGTTCGCGACGACGAACGACCTGCGCCTGTGGAGCGACGTCACGCTCCGCGACCTCCGGCCGGCGCTGGCGGCGCTGACCGACGCCGGCGAGGTGGTGCAGGTGCCGGGCGCCGGCGACCTCGAGGGGCTGATGCTGGTCGCGACGGCCGCCACGGCCGCGCGCTGGCTCGACGGCGGCGCCGCGGAGCGCGACGGCACGACGCCCGACGAGGCGAGGCCCGACGGGCCCGAGGTCGACCTGCTGCAGGCGTACGACGAGCTGCTGATGTCGTACCGGGAGACCCGGGCCGTGGTGTTCGACCCCGGCCTGCCACCGCAGGACCGGGCCGGTGCGTACGTGCACTGCCTGGCGGTGGACGGCGTCGTCGCGGGCCGGTGGCGCTGGCTGGCGTCCCCGGCCCGGGAGGCGCTCGTCGACGTGCAGTGGCTGCGCGACGCCTCGCCGCGTGAGCGGGCCGCGCTGGACGCCGCCGTCGCCGACCTCGACGCGTACCTGGACTGAGCCACCGCCCCGGCCGCACGGATGGCAGGGTGGTCCCGTGCATCGCAACTGGGCCGGGAACCTCACGTACTCCGCACGCTCCGTCGTGCGCCCCTCGTCGCTGGAGGAGCTCGCCGACGTGCTCACCGCCGGCGGCCCGGTGCGCGCGCTCGGGTCGCGCCACTCGTTCAACGACGTCGCCGACACGGACGGCGTGCACGTCCAGGTGGACGGGCTCGACGACGGCCGTCCCGCGGTGGAGCCGCTGACGCCCGACGGCGGGGACGAGGGCGACGTCGTGTCCGTGAACGCGGGCCTGCGCTACGGCGAGGTGTCCCGCGCGCTGCACGCGACCGGCCGCGCGCTGGGCAACCTGGCGTCCCTGCCGCACATCTCCGTGGCGGGCGCGGTCGCCACCGCGACGCACGGCTCCGGCGACACGAACCAGAGCCTCGCGAGCGCGGTCGAGGGCCTGGAGATCATGACGCCGGGCGGCGAGCTGCGGCGCATCACGCGCGCGAGCGACCCCGACGTCTTCCCCGGCACGGTCGTGTCGCTGGGGGCGCTGGGCGTCGTGACGCGCGTCGAGCTGCGCACGGTCCCGGCGTACGTGGTGCGGCAGGACGTCGCCGCGGACGTCCCGTGGGACACGTTCGTCGCGAGCTTCGACGCCATCACCTCCGCGGCGTACTCGGTGAGCGCCTTCACGAGCTGGGACGAGCCGGCCGTGCGGCACGTGTGGTTCAAGTCCGTGGCCCGCGCCGACCGGCCCGAGGTCCGCGGCCTCGCCCCCGACCTCCTGCGCTGGTCGGACGTGCCGGTGCACCCGCTGCCCGGTGTGGACCCGTCGGCGACGACCGAGCAGCTGGGCGTGGACGGGCCGTGGCACGAGCGGCTGAGCCACTTCCGCCTGGAGTTCACGCCGTCGGCCGGCGACGAGGTGCAGTCGGAGTACCTGCTGCCGCGCCGCAACGCCGCCGCCGCGATCGAGGCGATGCGCCGCCTCGGCCCGACCGTCGCGCCGCTGCTGCAGACCAGCGAGATCCGCACGGTCGCCGCCGACGACCTGTGGCTCAGCCCGTTCGACGAGCCGTCGGTGGCCTTCCACTTCACCTGGCTGCCCCGCGAGGACGACGTGCGGGCCGTGCTGCCCGCCGTCGAGCAGGCGCTGGTCCCGCTCGGGGCGCGCCCGCACTGGGGCAAGGTGAGCACGCTCGACGCTCCGACGACGGCGGCGCTGTTCCCCCGGTTCGACGACTTCCGGCGCCTGGCCGCGCGGTTCGACCCCGACGGCCGCCTGCACGGCGGGCTGGTGGGGCGCCTGCTCGCGGGCTGACGGTCGGGACGCGCCGCGCCGACCGCTGGCCACGGACCGCCCGGTCGGGCAGCATCGTGGGGTGAGACACGTTTGACGCGACGCCCCTCACCGTGGAGGTTCGACGCCCGTGAGTACTACGACCACTGACACCTCGCCTCCCCGGGAGCAGTTCACCGGGCAGGTCGGCTTCATCCTGTCCGCGATCGGCTCCGCCGTCGGGCTGGGCAACATCTGGCGGTTCCCCGGCGTCGCGTACGAGAACGGCGGCGGCGCCTTCCTGGTGCCCTACGTGATCGCGCTGCTGACCGCGGGCATCCCGATCCTCTTCCTCGACTACGCCCTGGGCCACCGCTTCCGTGGCGGCCCGCCCACCGCGTTCCGCCGCGTCAAGAAGTGGCTGGAGACCCTGGGCTGGTTCCAGGTGATGATCTGCTTCGTCATCGCGATCTACTACGCGGCGATCATCGGCTGGGCGCTGAGCTTCTTCGTCTACTCCTTCACGCTGAAGTGGGGCGACGACACGGCCGGCTTCTTCACCGGCGACTACCTGCAGCTCTCCGACACCGCGAACGGCGGCGCGTGGTTCACGCTCGACTTCGTGCCGGCCGTGCTGATCCCGCTGCTGCTCGTGTGGGTCGCGACGATCGTCGTCCTGGTGGGCGGCGTCGCCAAGGGCATCGAGAAGGCGAACGTCATCTTCCTCCCGCTGCTGGTGGTCGCGTTCGCGGTGCTGGTGGTGCGGGCGATCTTCCTGGACGGCGCGACCGACGGGCTCAACGCCCTGTTCACCCCCGACTGGTCGGCGCTGGGCGACATGAACGTGTGGATCGCCGCCTACGGGCAGATCTTCTTCTCGCTCTCGGTCGCGTTCGGCATCATGATCACGTACTCGTCGTACCGGAAGCGTCGGGCGAACCTCACGTCGCCGGGGCTCGTGGTGGCGTTCTCCAACTCGGGCTTCGAGATGCTGGCGGGGATCGGCGTGTTCGCCGCCCTCGGCTTCCTCGCGCACGAGCAGGGCGTCGCCGTCGGTGACCTCGAGGGCATCACGGGGCCGATCCTGTCCTTCGTGACCTTCCCCGCCGTCGTCTCGCAGATGCCGGCCGGCCCGCTGTTCGGCGCCCTGTTCTTCGGGTCGCTCGCGATGGCCGGCTTCACGTCGCTCATCTCGATCCTGCAGGTCGTGTCGGCCGGCTTCCAGGAGAAGTTCGGCCTCACGCGCCGCCAGGCGGTGCTGTGGATCGGGATCGTCGCGGCCGTGCTGTCCGTGGTCGGCTTCTCGACGACGACGGGCCTCATCGCCCTGGACACGATCGACAACTGGTCGAACAACGTCGGCATCGTGGCGTCCGCCGTGCTCATGTGCGTGTTCCTCGTCTGGCTGCTGCGCACCAGCCCGGAGCTGCGCTACCACCTCAACGCCGTCTCGACCTTCCAGGTGGGCCGCTGGTGGTACGTGTGCGTGGGCGTGGTCGTGCCGGCCGTGCTGCTGTACATGCTGGTGTCGCGCATCGTGGACCTGGCCCAGAACGGGTACGAGGGTTACGACGACACCTACCTGCTGTACGCCGGCTGGGGCACGCTCGTGGTGCTCGTCGTCGGGGCCGTGGTGCTGACCCTGCCGCGCTGGCGGCGCAGCCCGGACGACTTCGTCGCCTGGCCCCCGTACCCGCCGGTCACGGCGACCACGACGACGAAGGGGGCGGCCCGATGAACGGCGACGCGATCCTGCTCATGGTGCTGTCGCTGGCGGTCGTCTGGGGCGGCCTCGTGGTGAGCATCCTCGCCCTGCGCGCGCGCTCCGAGCGGGCCGACTTCCCGTCCGGCGGGGAGGACGACCACCGCGAGGACGACGCCATCACCGAGCGCGACACGTGACACCCATGCCGAGGTAGTTCGACGTTCGCCGAGGTAGTTCGAGGGCGGGCCGCAACCAGGTTGCGGCCCGCCCTCGAACTACCTCGGCGAACTTCGAACTACCTCGGCGCTACTCGTCCCTGTTCTCGCGGACCTTCTCCACGCCCTCCTTGAGCAGCCAGAGCGGCAGGAGGAACGCCGCGAGCATGCCCAGCAGCCACACGACGACGGGCCCGATGATCCAGCCGGCCGCACCGCCGACGTCGAGTCCGTCCGTGAGGAGCACGGCGACGAGCAGCGCGACGAACGTGGACACCAGGCCCACGGCACCGGTGAGCATCGGCGCGTTGTTGCGCGCGATCTTGGCGAAGAACGGCGAGATGATCGCCTGTGCCAGCGCGAAGACCACGATGGCGAGGATGAAGCCCAGCGGCTCCGACCAGTTGATGGAGAACGTCTCCAGGTCGAAGGCGGCGAAGATCCACGCCGTGAGCAGCACGCCCACCGCCGCCGCGAGCAGGAACACGGCCATGCGGAGCAGGAACCTGATCATGCTCGGAGCGTAGGGCCGGGACGCGCGACCGGCATGTCGGGCCGGTGGCCCGGTCAGGCCGGGACGGACAGGAGGGCGATGCCTGCGACGACCACCAGCGACCCCACGACCTTGACCGCCGGTCGCGGCTCCTTGAACAGCCACCAGGCCAGCAGGGTGCCGATGACGATGCTCGACTCCCGGGCAGGGGCGACGAGCGCGACGGGCGTGGTCTGCATCGCGACGAGCACGAGGATGTAGCCGAGCGGCGACAGCACGGCGACGAGCGCGATCTCCCGTGCGTACCGGCGGGCCATCCCGGCGGCCTCCGACCGTCGCGCGCGGTTCCGCAGGACCGGCGTCAGGGTGACCGACTGCCACACCGCGTTGAACGCGAAGTACGCCACGGGGTCCAGGCCCAGCGAGGTGACGGCGAAGGCGTCCCACAGGGTGTACGCGGCGATGGTCGCCCCGGTCGCGGCGCCCCAGCGGACGCCCGCGATCCCGCGGGACGGGTCGACGCCCGTGGCGCCGGAGCTCGCGACCACCGCCACGCCGGCGACGACCACGAGGCCGCCGATCACGTGGACGCCGTCCGCGTGCTCGCCGAGCACGAGCAGCGCCACCGCCATCGTGAGCAGCGGGCCGGTGCCCCGGGCGGTCGGGTAGACGATCCCCAGGTCGGCCCGGGCGTAGCCGGTGTTCAGCGCGATCCCGTACAGGTTGTGCAGCACGCCGGAGACGGCTGCGGCGCCGACCAGGGCGCCCAGGTCGGGCCAGCCGTCCCGCGCCAGGATCACCAGGCCGACGGGGAGCCACAGCGCCGCCGACGCCGTGCTGTAGAGCCACACGAACACCCGGGAGCTCCCCACCACCCGCTTGGCGGCGACGTTCCACACCGCGTGCAGCACGGCTGCGGCGAGCACGAGGGCGAGCGAGGTGGGCGACATCGGCCCCGACCGTACTCGGCGGCGCACACTGGTGTGGAGGCGTCCCGACGACCAGCCGGTTTGGAGAATAATTCCTCGGGCTGCATACTCATGCATCGACCCCTCGCACGATCCTCGGAGCCCACCATGCGCACCCGTCACGCCCTCGCGGCGACCGTCGTCACCTCGGCCGTCGCCGCCCTCGCCCTCACCGGCTGCACCACGGCCTCGCAGGACCTCGGCCAGACGCCGGGTGCGTCCGAGGACAGCACCTCGGCCGCCGTCGACCTCGACGCGATCCAGAAGGACGACGCCGTCGCCGCGCTCGTCCCGGACGCCGTGGCCGAGGACGGCACGCTCACGCTCGGCTCCAACCTGCAGTACGCCCCGGTGGAGTTCCTCGACGCGGACGGCACGACGCCGGTGGGCATCGACATCGACATCGCGACCGCGCTCGCCAGGACGATGGGCCTGGAGCTGAAGGTCGAGAACGCCGGCTTCGACTCGATCATCCCGGCCATCGGCAGCAAGTACGAGGCCGGCATGTCGGCGTTCTCGGTCACGCCCGAGCGCCTGGAGACGGTCAACATGGTCAGCTACTTCACCGCGGGCTCGCAGTACGCCGTGGCGAAGGGCAACCCGGAGGGCGTCTCGCCCGACGACCTGTGCGGCGTCAGCGTCGGCGTGCAGACCGGCACCATCCAGCAGGACGAGCTGGCCGAGCTCAGCAAGACGTGCACGGACGAGGGCAAGGACGCCGTCGACGTGCTGCCGTACGACTCGCAGTCCGACGTCACGACCAACCTCGCGGGCGGCAAGCTGCAGGCGATGTACGCGGACTCGCCGATCATCGCCTACGCCGTCGAGCAGACGGGCGGCTCCGTCGAGGCGCTGGGCGAGATCACCGACGCCGCGCCGTACGGCGTCGTCGTCGCCAAGGACGACGAGGAGCTCGCGAAGGCCGTCCAGGCCGGGCTGCAGAAGCTCATGGACGACGGCGTGCTCGCCCAGGTCGCCGACACCTGGGGCTCGGGCGCGGCCGTGCTCGACACGGCCGAGCTGAACCCGGCAGGCTGACCCGCATGGAAGACCGACCGTCCGGCCAGCTGCCGGAGCCCCTGCACGCCCGGCCGGTGCCCCGGCCGGGGCGGTGGGTGTCGGCCGTGGTCGTCCTCGTCCTGGTGGCGATGGCGGTCAACGCGCTCGTCACCAACCCCAACTTCCGCTGGGACACCGTCTGGCTCTACCTGCGCGACGTCGTCGTCGTGCGGGGCGTGGGCTGGACGCTCGTCCTCACGTTCGGCTCGATGGCGATCGCCATCGTGCTGGCCGTGCTGCTGGCGGTGATGCGGCGCAGCGACAACCCCGTGATGCGGTCGGTGTCGTGGTTCTGGATCTGGTTCTTCCGCGGCACCCCGATCTACACGCAGCTCGTGTTCTGGGGCCTGCTGTCGGTGCTGTACCCGCGGCTGTCCCTCGGCATCCCGTTCGGCCCGGAGTTCTGGACGTTCACCACGCAGGACGTCATCACCGCGTTCTGGGCGGCGCTGATCGGCCTGGCGTTCAACGAGTCCGCGTACCTGGCCGAGATCGTCCGCGCCGGCCTGTCGTCGGTGGACCCCGGCCAGACCGAGGCGGCGAAGGCGCTCGGGATGAAGGACGCCAAGATCCTGCGCCGCATCGTGCTGCCGCAGGCGATGCGCGTCATCGTGCCGCCCACGGGCAACGAGACCATCTCCATGCTCAAGACGACGTCGCTGGTGCTGGCGATCCCGTTCACGCTCGAGCTCACGTACGCCACCAACCAGATCGGCAGCCGCATCTTCCAGCCGATCCCGCTGCTCATCGTGGCCGCGCTCTGGTACCTGCTCATCACGTCGGTCCTCATGATCGGCCAGCACTACCTCGAGCGGTACTACGGCCGCGGGTTCGACGGCGGCCGCACCGGCCGTGGGCGCGGCCGCGGTCCGCGCGGCGGGCGCGGCAAGCCGAGCAAGCAGGACCTCATCGGCGCGTCCGGCACGACCAAGGACGACCCCTTCCTGGAGGTGACGCCATGAGCGCGCAGCCCACCACGACCGAGGCGATGGTCCAGGTCCGCGACGTGCACAAGGTGTTCGGCCGCGGCCAGGACGCCGTGCACGTGCTCAAGGGCGTCTCCCTCGACGTCCCGCGGGGCTCGGTGACCGTGGTGCTGGGGCCGTCCGGCTCCGGCAAGTCCACGCTGCTGCGCTGCGTCAACGAGCTCGAGGAGATCACCGCCGGCTCCATCCACGTGGGCGGCGACCTCATGGGCTACCGCCTCGACGACAAGGGCGTGCTGCACCGCCTGCATCCCAAGATGATCGCGAAGCAGCGCTCCCGCATCGGGATGGTCTTCCAGCGCTTCCACCTGTTCCCGCACAAGACGGCGCTGGAGAACGTCATGGAGGCGCCCGTGCAGGTGCGCGGGTTGTCCAGGGCGGAGGCCCGCCGCAGGGGCCTGGAGCTGCTGGACCGGGTGGGGCTCGCCGAGCGGGCGGAGTTCTACCCGGCGCAGCTGTCCGGCGGCCAGCAGCAGCGCGTCGCCATCGCGCGGGCGCTCGCCATGGACCCTGAGCTCATGCTCTTCGACGAGCCCACCTCCGCGCTCGACCCCGAGCTCGTGGGCGAGGTGCTCGCCGTCATGCAGGACCTGGCGCGCTCCGGCATGACGATGATCGTCGTGACGCACGAGATCGGCTTCGCCCGCGAGGTCGCCGACCACGTCGTCTTCATGGACGACGGCGTCATCGTCGAGGAGGGCGCACCCGCCGACGTGCTGGACAACCCGTCCGAGCCGCGGCTGCGCGACTTCCTCGCCCACGTGCTCTGACGGGTGCCCTGACGGTGCTCTGACGGGACGGCCGCGCCGTCAGACGGCGGGCGTCCACGGGGGCGGCCCCGGCCGGGCCGTGCGCGGGGCCCGGGCCACGGCGGCGAGCCACAGGGCGAGAGCGGCCGCCGCGGCGAGGGTCCACCCGCCGACGATCTGACGCGAGAGGTCGCGGCACGCCAGGCGGTCGGCGAGCGCGACAGCCTCGTCCGTCATGTCGAGGCTGTCGTCGAGCAGGCCCGCCGCCGCGGAGTCCGCCATGCAGGTGGTCCCGTCGACGACGACCGGGGACAGCACCAACCACCAGCCGACGCCGAGGACGGCGAACGCCAGCACCGTGACCGCGACGAGCCCGCCGCCGACGTGCCGCCGTCGGCGCACTGCCAGGACGATCGTCACGACGGGGACGGCGACCAGCACCACCGTCCACACGACGAAGACCGCCACGCCCAGCCGGTCGCTCGTCATCGGGCACCCTTCCGTCGTCGGTCGGCCGTCAGAGCACCGAGCAGACGCCGCCCCAGTCGGTGTGACCGATGGTGACCTTCTTCCAGATGTGCGCGGAGTAGCCGCCGGCCGACGTGCGGGTCTTGGAGATGGTGCGGGTGTCGCCGCTGGACCACGTGCTGCTGCCGCCGGTCAGCCAGGTGGTGCCGGTGGGGCAGCCGCTGGCGCCGGACGAGACGCGGTAGACGCGCAGGAACCCGGACACGGAGCCGGACCCGCGGTACTGCCACGACGCGTAGATGCGTCCGCTGCTCTTGGACAGGCACATCGTGCCCGGCCCGGAGGTGGACGCGCACCGGTTGCCGGACGGCAGCGCCAGGGTGCTCGCCTCGGACGTCGCGGCCCGCGAGGCCGAGGCCGTGCCGCCGTCGACGGCGGTCGCCGCGTCGTCGCAGTCCTCGAGCAGGTCCACGCGGTGCGTCGCGAGGTCGGCGGGGGCGCCCATCGCGAGGTTGTAGTCGCGGTCGACCTCCTCGGAGACGGTGACGTCCTCCAGCGTGCAGCCGCGGGCCGTGGAGTCGGCCTCCCAGTCGGTGGCCTCGGCGTCGGCGCGCTCCTGCGCGGCCCACGCCTCCCACTCGCTCGCCGGGCTGCCGGGCGCGGGCACGCCGGGCAGGTTCTCGGCCGTGGTCGCCGCCTGCGACGGGGCGATCGCGGTGAGCGTCGCCCCCAGCGCGAGGGCGGCGACGCCCAGACCTGCGGCGATGGTCTTCCTGACGGTCCTGCCTCGGCTCATGTCGCTCCTCGGTTGGGCGCCGGCGCGCGGTTGTCGCGTCGTCGTCGACTCTCGCGATGACTACGGTGTAGCACTCGGGGGGTTGCCGGCAACTCCAGTGGTAGGACGGAAAGGTTTCATCGTGGACGACGCCCACGCCCGTGAGCTGCTGACGCAGATGTGGGTGGAGCAGCACGAGGTGGTCACACGATTCGTGGCGCGTCGGGTGGAGGCGGGGCTGGTGGACGACGTCGTGTCGGAGACGTTCCTGGTCGCCTGGCGCCGTCTCGCTGACGTCCCGGACGACCCGAAGCCGTGGCTGCTCGGCGTCGCCCGCAACGTGCTCGCGACCCACCTGCGCACGCACGGCCGCTGGCGCGCCCTGGGCGTCCGGCTCGAGCGGGAGCCGGAGGCCGGCACACAGGGCACCGACGACCTCGCGGCCGACCGGACCGACCTGCGGCGGGCCTGGGAGATGCTCTCCGACGCGGACCGGGAGGTCATCGCCCTGGTCGCGTGGGACGGGCTCACCGCGGTCGAGGGCGCCAAGGTCCTCGGCATCCGGCCGTCCACGTTCTCCGTCCGGCTGACCCGGGCCCGGAAGCGGCTGCTGGCCTACTCGGGCCTGAAGTCCGACACCGCGGACGTGCTGCGCAACCTCCAGGAGGCGCGATGAAGTCCCCCATGATGGCCGACCTCGCCGACCTCGACCCGGCACGCGACCTTCGCGCACCGGGCCGCCCGGACGACGAGGCGCTGCAGGCGATCCTCGGGACCGCGCGGCGGGCCACCCCGATCCGCCGCTCCGCGCGCCCCGCCGTCCTGGCGGGTGCTGCGGCCGCCGCCGTGGTGGCGGTGGCCGGCGTCGCCACGGTGTGGTGGCCGGCGTCGCAGGCCGCGTACGCGTCGTGGACGGCCGTCCCCGCCGACGCGACGCCGGCCGAGGTCGAGGCCAGCGCCCAGGCGTGCGACACGGTGGCGCACGGCATCGTCGAGGGCGACGACGGCCCGCAGGTCGAGGACGTGCCGATCAGCCCGGTCCTCGCCGAGCAGCGCGGCGACTACACGTACGTGCTGCTCACGGGCGCCGGCGCCACCGGCGAGTGCCTGGTCACGACGCGGGCCTCCGGCGCGACCGACGTCGTCACGGGCGACGCCGTGCTGAAGTCCGCGCCCGGCGAGCCCGGGCCGCGCGACGTCACGACCGTCCAGTCCGGCACCGCCTCGTGGTCCGGGGGCGACACCGGCGACGGCGCGCTCACGTCCGCCTACGGGCGCGCCGGTGCGGACGTCGCGTCCTTCGCGCTCACCACCACCTCCGGCGAGCGCGTCGAGGCCACCGTGCAGGACGGCTGGTGGGCCGTATGGGCACCAGGAGAGGCGTCGCTGCGCACCACCGCGGAGGTCACCCTCGTGGACGGCGCGACGGTGAAGGTCGCCGTCGACCGGTGAGCCGTCGCGGGTCGGTCCGGCCCGCCGCGCCTACTCGCCCTCCTCGCAGGCGATGCCGTTGCCGTTGGGGTCGAGCGCCCCGCGGTAGGCGGGCTGGCCGTTCTGGATGGGCGCGGCGCCGGCCTGGCGGGCGGCGTCGCAGTCCCAGTAGAACCACGCCTGGTCCTGGGGCTGCTGAGGCTGCTGCTGGACCGCGTCCTCCTGCGCCTGCTGGTCCTCGAACGCCTTCTTCTGGCTCGCGAGCTCCGTCTCCGCGGCGTCCGCGGCCTGCTCGCGCTCCTTCAGCGCCTCCTCGCGCTTCTGGAGCGAGTCCCGCTGGGTGCTGAGGTCCAGGCGCGCCTGGTCCACCTCGGCCTGGGCCTGCTCGGCCGCGGCCTCCATGCGGTCGGCGTCCACGAGGGCCTGCGCGGCGTCGGAGCTCCGCATCATCGAGATGGAGACGCCGAGGATGCAGCCGAGCGCCAGGCAGGCGACGGCGACGCCGGCGATCAGCGGCCCGCCACGCCTGCCCTTCCCGCGGGAACCGGTGCGCGTGCGGCCGGCGGAGGCCTCGGCCGCCTCGTCCGCGACCCTGCGCGCCTCGCGCCGGCCGCTGCTGGTGCGGATCCGGTCGCCGACGGTGCGGAGCGCGGCGGAGACGGTCGCGACGGCTCCGCGGTCCTCCTCGGCGTCGGGACGGCCGTACGGGGGAGCGGCGGCCGGGATCGCCGCGGGCGGCGGGGGCGGCGGTGCGGAGAGCGTCGCGAGGGGTGCGCCGTAGGTCGAGGTCGGAGCGGACGTCGTCGGCGGCATCGGCGGCATCGGCGGCATCGTCGTGGTCGTGGTCGTGGTCGTGGTCGTGGCCGGCGCGACGACGACCGCGGGCACGGGGGCCATGACCGTGGTCGCCTCGGCCGGGCTCTCTGGCCGGGACGGGCGCGCGGCGTCGTCCACCCAGTACTCCCAGCCCTGGGGTGCGGGTGGCCACGCGGGGTCGGGAACCCACCCCGCGTCGGGCCGGAACCCCGGGGGTACCTGCCACCCCGGGGGCGGGTTGAATCGCACAGCCATGACACTCCTCCGTCGTCGAGCGGCACCCACTATGGCGGAAACCGGGCGATCCGGTCCACGTCCGTCCGTCGGCGGACCGGCGCTGACGGGCGTGGACGAGGGGCTCAGGCGCCGGGGAGGTGCTTGCGGTAGTGGGCGACGACGACGCCCGTGGACACCGCGCCGAGCGCCACGAGGACGACGAAGAGCTGCGTCGTCGTGAACGGCGGCGTGATGGCCGCCATGATCGCGGGCGTGAGGAAGCCGGCGTACGCGACGGCGTAGAACACGCCCGTGAGGCCGGCGAGGTGCCTCGGCCCGGCGATGCGCTGCACCTCCAGGAGGCCTGAGGACAGGCCGATCCCCATGCCCGCGCCGCCCACGACGGCGGCCCCCACGCCCCACCAGGGCGAGCCCGACGCGACCACCAGCCCGACGCACGCCACCGCGAGCGTGAGGGCCCCGGCGGCGACGGCCAGCCCGCGCGCGGAGTCGACGGCGTCGAGCCGCTTGGCGGCGGGCTGCACGACGGCGGCCACGCCGAGCGCGACCACGGTGAGCAACGTGGCGTACGCCACGCCGAAGCCCTGCGTCTGGTCGCGCAGCAGGACGGGCGCGTACCCGTAGGTGAGCGCCGCGACGACGAAGATCCACGGCGCCACGACGGCGACCACCCGCGTGAACCGGCGGTGCCCCGCCGGTGGCACCCGCAGGCCGCGCCACCACGGCCCGGCGTCGCCGCCGAACGCGTTCGACTCCGGAGTGCGGAGCACGACCAGGAGGAACGGCGCCGTGACGACCAGGTGCACCACGAACGGCAGCACCTCCGGCCACGGGCCCCACTGCGCCAGCGCGCCCGCGACGAGCGCGCCCACGCCGGAGCCGAGCGTGAACGCGAGGGACGCGCGGCGGGCGCCCGAGCCGGCGTCGGCGCCGCGGTCGTACGGGACCTGCGAGAGCTCCTTGATCCAGCTCGTCCCGACCGACGTCGCCGTCCCGACCGTGATGCCGGCGAGCAGCCGCCCGACGTAGATGGGCACGGGACCGAGCGCACCGAACGCCAGCACCGCGCTGGCGGCCATGCCGATCGCCGTGCCCGTGAGCATCACCGGGCGGCGCCCGAACCGGTCGGACAGCATCCCGGCGACGAGCAGGGCGGGTGCCAGGCCGAGCACGTACACGCCGAGGAACGCGTTGACGGTGGCGTCGCCGTAGCCCTGCACCTCCTCGTACATGAGCAGCACGGGCGTGAACTGGTTGCCCGCCCAGGAGGAGACGAACAGCGCGGCGAACGCGCCGAGCCAGGGCCGCCTCACAGGATGCCCCGGTGCCGGCGGACGTGGTCGTGCAGCAGGTCGCAGTACGCGTCGGCGTCGCCCTGCTCGACGGCGGCGAGCATCGCCTCGTGCTCGCCGAGCGCGGCCGCGACCTCGTCCGCCCCGACGCGCAGGTGCTGGAACATGAGGCGCAGCTGCCGGTCGCGCAGCAGTCCCATGAACTGGATCGCCGTCTGGTTGCGCGACGCCCGGACGAGCACGCCGTGGAACGCCGAGTCGGCCACCACGAACGCCTCGACGTCGTCCGCCGCGGCCGCCCGCCGCTGGGCGTCCAGGTGCGTGCGCAGCTCGTCGACGACGGCTGTCGCGGGGCGCCCGTGCCCCAGCGCGCGGCGGGCGGTGGAGCGCTCGACGGCCTCGCGCATCTCGAGCACGTCGCGCGCCTCGTCGGGGGCCATCGGCACGACGGCGGCCCCGCGCCGCGGTGCGACGGCGAGCAGCCGCTCGGCGTCCAGCCGCAGGAACGCCTCGTGCACCGGGGTGCGGCTGATGCCGAGCTCCGCCGCGACGTCGCCCTCGGACAGCAGCACGCCGCCGGCCGCCTCGCCCGAGAGGATCTTCGCCTTCGTGTGCTGGTACGCGCGCTCGGCGGCGCTGAGCGACGGGGGCTGCGAGGCCTGGGGTGGCGGCGGGGGTGTCGAGGGGGCGGTCACCCGGGGCAACCTACGCTTGCATCCAACTTGCATGCAAGACGACCTGCCTGGAAGGCAGGGGCGGGGTGTCGGTCGCCGCTGGTAGACCGGTGACATGTTCCTCCTGGACGCGGACCGCACCTCTGACCGCGGTGGCGAACCGGTCGTCGTGCACTCCGCGAGCGACCTGGTCGTGGCCGCCGAGTGCGAGTTCCGCCTGCTGCGCCGGCTCGACGAGCTGCTCGGCCGCGTGCCGCGCGCCGACCGCGAGGCCGACGTGATGCTCGAGCGGACCGCGGCGCTGGGCGACGCGCACGAGCGCCGGGTGCTGGGCGAGTACGTGGCCCGCTTCGGGCGCTCGGACGGCGGGCCCGGCGGCGTCGTCGAGGTCGGGGCGCCGACGCGGCTCACGCGGGACGGGCTGGAGGCGGCGCACGGGGCCACCCTCGCGGCGGTCGAGGCGGGCGCCGACGTCGTCGCGCAGGCGTCGTTCTTCGACGGCGAGTTCCACGGTCGCGCCGACTTCCTCGTCCGTGACCCGCTCGGCGACCCCGACGTCGGGCCCGGGCGCCCGGGGGAGCACGCCGCCGCCGCGCTGCCGCGCTACGCGGTCCTCGAGACCAAGCTGGCGCGGCGGGCCAAGGTGACCGCGCTCCTGCAGCTCGCGGCGTACGCCGACCAGCTCGCCGCCGCGCGCGTCGACCCGACCGACGCCGTCCACCTCGTGCTCGGCACCCGCGTCACCAGCTCCCACCGGCTCGCCGAGCTGCTGCCCGTCCTCCAGCAGCGGCGTGCCCGGCTGCGGGAGGTCGTCGCCGCGCACCGCGCCGACGACGGGCCCCTGACGTGGGGCGACGAGCGGTTCACCGCCTGCGGCCGGTGCCCGGCCTGCGCCGAGGAGGCCGCCGCGCACCGCGACGTCCTGCTCGTGGGCGGCGTCTACGAGCAGCAGCGTGCGCGGCTCGTCGCGGGCGGCATCACGACCATCGACGAGCTCGCGAAGGCCGAGGACCCGCCCGCCGGGATGCCGGCCCGCAGCTTCGAGCGCGTGCGCGACCAGGCGCGGCTGCAGCTGGGCACCGGCGAGTGGGACGGCGAGGTGGCCTACGACGACCACGGCGAGTCCGCCGTCATCCGCTGGTCGCTGCCGGACACCTCCGCCGTCCGGCGGCTCCCGCCGCCCAGCCCCGGCGACGTCTTCTTCGACTTCGAGGGCGACCCCCTGTGGTCCGACCCGCAGGGCGAGCAGTGGGGTCAGCAGACCGGGCTCGACTACCTGTTCGGCCTGGTCGAGCGGCCCGGCGTCGAGGGGGAGGCGCCGCCGTTCCGCGCGTTCTGGGCGCACGACCTGGCTCAGGAGCGGCAGGCCCTCGTCGACTTCGTGGACTACCTCGCCGAGCGCCGGCGGCGGTACCCGGACCTGCACGTGTACCACTACGCGTCCTACGAGCGGGTGCACCTGCTGTCCATCGCCGCCCGGCACGGCGTCTACGAGGAGGAGGTGGACCAGCTGCTGCGCGACGGCGTGCTCGTGGACCTCTACGCCGTCGTGCGGTCGTCGCTGCGGATCTCCGACCGCTCCAAGTCGATCAAGAAGCTCGAGCCCCTGTACATGGGCGACGAGCTGCGGTCGGGCGACGTCACCACCGCGGCCGCGTCCATCGTCGCGTACGCGGAGTACACGGCCCTGCGCGACGCCGGCCGGGACCGCGAGGCCGACGCCCTGCTGCGCGACATCGCCGACTACAACCGGTACGACTGCGTCTCCACCCTGCGGCTGTTCGACTGGCTGCGCGGGGCGGCCGACGTCGTCGACGCGCGCGCCACCGAGGTGGCCCCGCCGGCCGAGGCCGTGGGCCCGCCGCCGGTCGAGACCGGCGAGCCGGTCGAGGCCACCCCGGAGACGCCGCGGCAGGCGGCGGCGCGCGAGGCGCGCGAGCGGCGGCTGGCCCTGGAGGCCGAGGTGCGGGAGCGGGTCGGCGAGGACCGCGGCGCTCGCGACGACGAGACGCAGGCGCTCGCGATGGTCGGCGCGTCGCTGGGGTACTGGCGCCGGGAGAGCAAGCCGTTCTGGCACGAGCACTACTCGCGGCTCGAGCTGCCGCCGGACGAGTGGCAGGGCCGCCGGAACACGTTTCACGTGGAACGCGCGGCCGTCGTCCAGGACTGGCTCGTCGAGGACGGGCGGCGCGCGCCGGCGCGGGTGCTGGAGCTGGTCGGCCGGCTGTCGGAGGGCTCCGAGCTCGGCGCCGGAGCGGTGCCGTTCGTCCTCTACGACGACCCCGCGCCCGACGCCGTGACCGTGCCGGCGAACGCGGTGCGCGGCTTCCACGGCGGCGCGACGATCGTCGACGCGGTGCGCCGCCGGACGGAGGCGGGGGAGCGGGACGTACTGCTGCTGCGCGAGCAGGTGCGCGTCGGGGCGGAGACCTTCGATGCGCTGCCGATGGCGCTCACCCCGTCGAGCGGCCCGCGGGCAGACCCGCAGGAGCAGGCGCTCGAGGACGTGGCGAGGCGCGCGCTGGCGGCCTGGGACACCGACCGGTCGCTGCCTGCCGGCCCGGCCGCGGACCTGCTGCGTCGCCGGCCCCCGCGGCTGGCCGGCGGCGGGGCGCTGCCCGAGGTCGCCGACGGTGACTTCACCGCCGCCGTGCTCGCCGCGACGCGCGGCCTCGACCGGTCGTACCTCGCGGTGCAGGGGCCGCCCGGCACCGGCAAGACCCACGTCGGCTCGCACGTGATCGCTGCGCTGGTCGCCGAGGGGTGGCGGGTCGGGGTGGTCGCGCAGTCCCACGCCGCGGTCGAGAACATGCTGCGCGCCGTCGTGGAGAAGGCGGGCGTCCCCGCCGACCGGGTGGCCAAGAAGCGGCAGGCGGACGCCCCGTCGCCCACCGCCGTCTGCGCGGAGCTGTCGGGGGACGACCTCGCCGAGTTCTCCCGTCGCGGTCCCGGGGTCGTCGGCGGCACCGCCTGGGACTTCGCCCACCCCGGCCGATGGCCCGACGACGACCTCGACCTGCTGGTCGTCGACGAGGCCGGCCAGTTCTCGCTCGCGTCCACGATCGCGGTCTCCCGGTCCGCGCGTCGGCTGCTGCTCCTGGGCGACCCGCAGCAGCTGCCGCAGGTCAGCCGCGGGCGCCACCCCGAGCCCGTCGACCGGTCGGCCCTCGGCTGGCTCGCGGACGGCCGCGACGTGCTGCCGCCGGGGCTCGGCTACTTCCTGGCGCGGTCGTGGCGGATGCACCCAGCGCTCTGCGAGGCGGTGTCCCAGCTCGCGTACGAGGGGCGGCTGCAGGCCCACGAGACCGCGGCCGCGCGCCGGCTCGAGGGCGTCGCCCCGGGTGTGCACCACGTGCCCGTGCGGCACGACGGCCGCGGCGTCGCCTCGCCCGAGGAGGCGCAGGAGGTGGTGCGACAGGCGGCCGGCGTCGTCGGGCGGGCCTGGACCCCGGGCGCCGGGCAGCCTGCGCGCCCGCTGGAGCCGCGCGACGTCGTGGTGCTCGCGGCCTACAACGCCCAGGTGTGGGTGGTGCGGCGCGCGCTCGACGAGGCCGGGCTCGAGGGCGTGCGGGTGGGCACGGTCGACCGGTTCCAGGGCACCGAGGCACCGGTCGCGATCGTCACGCTGGCCGCGTCGTCGCCGCAGGACGTGCCGCGCGGCACCGGGTTCCTGCTCTCCCGGCACCGGATCAACGTGGCCGTCTCCCGAGGGCAGTACTGCGCGATCGTCGTGCGGTCGCCCGAGCTCACCGACTACCTGCCGCACACCCCCGAGGGACTAGGGCGCCTCGGCGCCTTCCTCGGGCTGTGCGAGCGCGCGGTCTAGAAACCGCCGAAGTCGCCGCCGCCGAAGTCGCCGCCGAAGTCGCCGAAGCCCCCGCCCGCGTCGCCGGAGTCGTAGCCGGGGTCCGCGCCCGCGGCCTCGGTGGACCCGGCGTCGCCGCCGGCGTCACCCCCGGCGTCGCCGCCCTCGGCCCCCGCGTCGGAGCCCGCGTCGCCGGCGAAGTCCTGCGACGGGTCGCCGAAGGTCGGGCCGAAGAGGGCGCTCGCCACGGCGGAGCCGATGACGACGCCCGCCACCGTGCCGAGCAGGCTTCCCCCGACCATCGAGCCGAAGCCCGGGCCGCGGGCGCCTGCGCCGTAGCCGCCCCGGCCGCGGAAGGACTGCTCCAGCATGCCGGGGTTCCGCATCTCGGCGCGCGTGGCCATGCGGGCGAGGGACTGCGGGTCGTCCGAGGTCGCGCGCTCGGCCGGCGGGAGGCCGGAGCCGAGCTCGTCGAGCACGCGGCGGCGCTGCTCGGGCGTCAGGCGGGCGAACGCCTCGGCGTGCGCCTGCTCGACGGCGTCCGGCGGTGCGGTGCGCAGCAGGTAACGGTAGCGCTCGACGGCCACCTCGTCAGGGTCGCGGTGTGCGGCGGGGACGCCGGCACCGGGCCGGCCGGCGGGCTGCTGGCCGGGGTACGGCGCGTAGCCGTGCTTCCCTGGTGCTTCGCCGGTGCGCGGCCGGGCGTCGTCGGGCCGGCCGGGAACGCCGTGGTACGAGCGCTCGTCGGGTGTTCTGCCGAGAAGTCGGTCGAGGAATCCCATGACGGTCCAACGACCGCGTCGGGGTCAGCGTTCCCGCGAACGACGACGGCCCGCACCCTGACGAGCGGGGTGCGGGCCGTACGACTCACGCGGCCGGCGTCAGCCGGCGGGGAGCGAGATCAGAGCGGGCGGACGTTCTCCGCCTGCGGGCCCTTCGGGCCCTGCGTGACGTCGAACTCCACGCGCTGCTCCTCGTCCAGGGACCGGTAGCCCTGGGACTGGATGGCGGAGAAGTGGACGAACACGTCGGCCGAGCCGTCCTCGGGGGCGATGAAGCCGTAGCCCTTCTCGCTGTTGAACCACTTCACGGTTCCGGTGGCCATGCTTACTCCTTCAAGAGGTGTCGACGACCTCGACCGTCGAGATCGCGCATCACGGTGAATCGTCGTCAACTCTTGAGACCAAGGTCCGCCGGGTGACCGCATCAGTCCTTCCGATGCGTTCGCCGTGGCGCGGACGGAGACCGTCCGGATCGAGCGAGGCACTGCAACGGGCACAACGGTACGCGAGCGCGAGCACGCGCACCAGTGTTGCCGCGCCGCCTGTCCACAGGGTGGTCACCCCGGTGGACGCGGGGTCGGAGCGGCCCGATACAAAGGAACCATGACCACTTCTCCCGTGCCCTCCCTGCCCCTGTCCGACGACGTCGAGATCCCCCAGGTCGGCCTCGGCGTCTTCCAGGTGCCCGACGACGGCACCCAGGCCAACGTCGAGCAGGCGCTCGAGCTCGGCTACCGGCACGTCGACACCGCCGCCGGCTACTACAACGAGGCGGGCGTCGGCGCGGCGCTGCGCGCGTCGGGCCTGCCCCGCGAGGACGTCTTCGTCACCACCAAGCTCCGCAACGGCGACCAGGGGTACGAGCAGGCGCTGCGCGCGTTCGAGGACTCCCGCCGCGCGCTGGGCGTCGACCAGGTCGACCTGTACCTGATCCACTGGCCCGTCCCCAGCAAGGACCTGTACGTCGAGACGTGGCGTGCGTTCGAGAAGCTGCTCGCCGAGGGTGCGGTCCGCGCGATCGGGGTGTCGAACTTCCTGGTCGAGCACCTCGACCGGCTCGCCGCGGAGACCGACGTCGTGCCCGCCGTGAACCAGGTCGAGGTGCACCCCACCTTCCAGCAGGCAGCGGTGCAGCAGCGCTGCCGCGAGCTCGGCATCGCCGTCGAGGCGTACTCGCCGCTCGGCCGCGGCGCCGACCTGGGCGCGCCGGCCGTCGTCGCCGCGGCGACGGAGCTCGGCGTCACGCCCGCACAGGTCGTGCTGCGGTGGGCGGTGCAGCAGGGCCGGATCGTCATCCCCAAGTCGCTGTCGGCCGAGCGGCAGGCCACCAACCTGGACGTCTTCTCGTTCGCGCTGTCGGCCGAGCAGGTGGCGTCGATCGACGCCCTGGAGGCCGGCGTCGAGGGGCGCACGGGGGCGGACCCGGCCACCGCGTCGTTCACGCAGTTCCGCGCCTGACGCGGGGCCTCGCGGGGCCGAGTGTGACCTAGATAACAGGTTCGTCACGATCTGCAGGGAGTGACCCGCGCGACACGTCGGCGACATACAGTCTCGCTACGTTCAGCGGCACTGAATGCGGTGTTGAGCCGCGAATGTCCTACCTCCAAAAGGGGAGCAGCATGATCCGACGCACCACGGCCGCCAAGGGCTTGGCCCTCGCGGCAGTCCTCAGCCTCGGCCTCGCAGCATGTGCCTCGTCCGACGGCGGGAGCGGCGACAGCACCGAGGACGGCGGCGGCTCGGCCGAGCCGCTGAAGATCGGCACGATCCTGCCGGTCACGGGCACCCTCGCCTTCCTCGGGCCGCCGGAGATCGCCGGCGTCGGTCTCGCGATCGACGACATCAACGCTGCCGGCGGCGTCCTGGGCAACGACATCAGCGTCGAGTGGGGTGACTCCGGCGACAGCACCGACCTCTCGGTGGCGAGCAGCACGGCGACCGACCTCATCGGCAAGGGCGTCTCCGTCGTGATCGGCGCGGCGTCGTCGGCCGTGTCGCTCGGCGTGGTCGACCAGTTCGCCGAGGCCAGCGTCATGCAGATCTCTCCCGCGAACACGGCGGCGGACCTGTCGGGGTACGGAGAGTTCTTCGCCCGCACCGCGCCGCCGGACACCGTCCAGGGGCCGGCGCACGCCGACCTCATCATGGGCGACGGGCACTGCAAGGTGGGCTTCCTCGTGCAGAACGAGGCCTACGGCAACGGCCTGCGCGACTACATCCAGGAGGCGCTCGAGGCGGGCGGCTGCGAGGCCGTCTACGGGGGCAACGGCGCGGGGCACGAGTTCGCGCCGGGCGAGACGAACTTCGGCGCCCAGGTGACCGACCTGCTCGCGCAGAAGCCCGACGCCATCTCGATCGTCGCGTTCGAGGAGACCACCGCGATCGTCAACGAGCTCGTGGCGCAGGGCTGGAAGTTCGACGGCACCACGTACTTCGTGGACGGCAACCTCTCCAACTACGGCGACGCCTTCGACCCGGGCACCCTCGAGGGTGTTCAGGGCACGCTGCCCGGCGCGCAGGCGGACGACTCCTTCCGCGAGCAGCTGCAGACCTGGTACTCGGAGAACGAGGGCGGCGAGCTCGCCGACTTCTCGTACTCCGCCGAGTCGTACGACGCCGTCGTCCTCGCCGCGCTCGCGGCGATCAAGGGCAACGGCACCGACGGCGAGACCATCTCGAAGAACATCCGTGCGGTGTCGGGTTCCGACGGCGGCACCGAGGTGAAGACCTTCGAGGAGGGCGTCACGGCGCTCGAGGCCGGCGACGACATCAACTACGTCGGCAAGTCCGGCATCGGGCCGCTCAACGACTCGAACGACCCGACGTCCGCGTTCATCGGCATCTACAAGTACGGCGCCGACAACACCTACACCTACGAGCGGCAGATCGAGGGCAAGATCGAGGAGTGATCCTCGCTCGCTGACCTCGGTCCCGACGACGGCCCGGACGCTCGCAGAGCGGCCGGGCCGTCGTCATGCCGAGGTAGTGCCGCCCTCGCCGAGGTAGTACGGGTGGCCGCGAGGTAGTACCGCACCTGCCGAGGTAGTTCGAGGATGTCATCGCGGACTTCTGGGCCCCAGAGCCTGCCCACAGGCGGGCTTTGTCCACAGACGCCTGGCCTGCGGGGTGGATCGCCACGCTCGACGCGTTCGCTGCGCCACGGTCTTCCCATGAGAGAGGCCCAACACCTTCCCGCGATCAGGCGCATCACAGGGATTCTCGACGTCATGAACACACCCGGCTCGCCGTTGCGCGGGATGTTGTCCGCGGACGCCGCGCACCCCCCTCTCGTGCCGGACCCGCTCGAGCTCGCCATGGCCGACGACGTCGTCGTGCCGCCCACTCACGAGGAGGCGATTCTCGCCCTGGTGCGCGAGGTGACCGAGGGCACGGCGGCGCCGCTGTGGTTCAGTCACGAGACCGCGGCGATGCTGCACGGGGCATGGACGGTTCGATCATGTCTGCCTCTCGGGGCAAGCGGGGCGTCGTCCAGGCACGCGAGATCCTCGACCTGTGCGACCCGCGCTCCGGTTCTCCCGGAGAGACGGTCACCAGGCTCGCTGCCTCGGACGTCGGGCTCCCTCGACCCGAGTGCCAGCTCGCGGTGCCGACCGCGGGCGGCACCTTCTACGTCGATCTGGGCTGGGAGGGCGTCCGCCTCGCGGTGGAGTTCGACGGGATGGTCAAGTACGACGACGACGTCGAGCGCGTGGTCCACGACGAGGAGGCTCGGCAGAGCGCGCTCGAGACCGCCGGGTGGGTGGTCGTCCGCGTCCGGTGGGAGGAGCTGGGAGATCTGGCGGCCCTGGAACAGCGTCTGCGCCACGCGTACCTGGCGGCTCGGCGTCGTGCCCTGCTCGGGCTGACTGCCTGAGCGGCGACCGGCTCGTCCTCCCCGGCGGCGGCTGCTCTGTCGAGCGGCCGCCGCCGTCGTGCGAGGTGCCGTTCTCGGCGCGGACCGGAACTACCTCGCGGAGACCTGAACTACCTCGGCACGGCTCGAACTACCTCGCGGGAGCTGACCGACCTCGGCGGGGGCGGGGCTACGGCGTCTCCTCCTCCGCGAGGGAGCCGAGGTACAGGGAGATGACCTTCGGGTCGGACTGCAGCTCGCGCCCGGTGCCGGTGTACGCGTCCTTGCCCTGGTCGAGCACGTAGCCGCGGTCGCAGATCTGCAGGCAGCGGCGGGCGTTCTGCTCGACCATGATGATCGACACGCCGGCCTTGTTGATCATCCGGGTGCGCAGGAACGTCTCGTCCTGACGCACCGGGGACAGACCGGCCGACGGCTCGTCGAGCAGCAGCACGGACGGGTTCATCATGAGCGCCCGGGCCATGGCCACCATCTGCCGCTCGCCGCCGGACATGGCGCCCGCCCGCTGGGTGCGGCGCTCGTGCAGCACGGGGAACAGGTCGCGGATGAACGACCAGCGCTCGTCGAAGACCTTCGGGCGCAGGTACACCCCCATCCGCATGTTCTCCTCGACCGACAGCGACGGGAAGACGTTGTTGGTCTGCGGCACGAAACCGACGCCGCGCGCCACGAGGGTGTTCGCCTTCATCCCGGTGATGTCCTCGCCGCCGAGGGTCACGGTGCCGGAGTGGATCTTCACCAGCCCGAACAGCGCCTTGAGCAGCGTGGACTTGCCGGCGCCGTTGGGGCCGATGATGCCGACCAGCTCCCCCTTGCCCACCTCGATCGAGCAGCCGTCGAGGATGTGCACGCCGGGGATGTACCCCGCCACGATGCTGTCGGCACGGAGCAGCAGCTCCTTGCCCTCGGGGACGCCGCCCGGGTGCGCCGGGGTCGTCAGGGTCGAGGTGTCGCTCATCGCTTCTCCTCCTCGGCCTCGAGGCGGGCCAGGATCTCGGGGTCGAGCAGGGAGTCGTCGCCCAGGTCGGTGTCGTGGTGGGCGCCGAGGTAGGCGTCGACCACGGCCTGGTCCTGCATCACCGACGCCGGCGGCCCCTCGGCCACGATGCGACCCTCCGCCATGACCACCACCCAGTCGGAGATGTGCCGCACGGCGTGCATGTCGTGCTCGACGAACAGGACCGTCATGCCCTGGTCGCGCAGCGCCTGCACGTGCCCCAGGAGGGACTGCACGAGGGCCGGGTTCACGCCCGCCATCGGCTCGTCGAGCATGATCATCGTCGGGTCGGTCATGAGGGCGCGCGCCATCTCGAGCAGCTTGCGCTG
>Ga0160442_100247_pt1 | contig 37271 bp, 35 predicted proteins | sample HID1971M_E1MG_FD_108252 | JGI IMG/M metagenome (GOLD analysis project Ga0160442, IMG submission 108252) | Enriched millipede-associated microbial communities from UW Madison campus, WI, USA - HID1971M_E1 MG | ecosystem: Host-associated > Arthropoda: Insects > Digestive system > Unclassified ... | reverse complement strand
CCGTAGACCACGGCGAGATAGAGAAGGGAAGTCCGCGAGATAGAGAGGGCACGGACCGCGCCGGCGCGGTCCGTGCCCTCTCTATCTCGCGGACTTCCCTTCTCTATCTCGCCGTGGTCTACGGGGCGGGGATGCCGTCGTTCTCCAGCGGCACGGGCTCGGGCTCCACGGCCGAGACGGTCTCGCCGTCCACCCGGTACGTGGCGTCCACGAAGTCCTGCACCCCGCCCTTCACGACGGCGATGCCGACGCCGTCGTACGCGGCGTGGTCGTCGGCGCCGAAGGTGAGCGGCAGGATGCCGTTGCCGACCAGCTCGCCGGACCCGACCGCCTCGACCAGGGACTCGCGCGTCGGGTCCTCGCCCGCCTTCGCGAGCGCCTCCGCGAAGAGGTAGCCGACGCTCATGCCGTAGACGGTGTTGCCGTCGAACGGGGCACCGTCGTTGTACTCGTCGTTGATCTGCTGGAACAGCTCGTACCAGTCGCCCCCGGGGCTGTTCGGCAGGTAGTTGGCGCTCACGAAGCCCTCCAGCAGCTTCGGGCCGACGTCCTCGCCCAGGAAGCCGACGAGCGTCGGGTAGTCGCCGCCCGACGACGAGGCGTACCACTGCGGGAACCAGTCCATCTGGGCGGCGGTACCGAGCGCCATCGCCGTGAACCCGTTGATCGTGGCCAGCAGGTTGATCTCGCAGCCGGCCTCCTTCATGGCCCCGATCTGGGCGGTGACGTCCTCGTTCGACGTCGAGTACGTCTGGTACGTCGCCACGCCGTCGGCGCCGAGGGCGAGCTCGACGCCCTGCAGGAAGGTCTCGCCGAAGTCGTCGTCCTGGCCCAGCACGCAGACGACGGCGCCCGGCTTCTGGTCGGCGGCGTGCTGCGCGAGCGCCGCCCCCTCGACCACGTAGTCGACGTTGAAGCCGAACGTGTTCGGGTACTCCTCGGGCTGGTTCCAGGTGGTGCTCCCGGAGGCGACGAACAGGTCGGGGACGCCGTTCTGGTCGAGGTAGTCCAGCACCGACGAGTGCGTGGGCGTGCCCAGACCGTTGAGGAGGGCGAAGACGTCGTCCTCCTGGACGAGCTCGCGCACCACGGTCTGCGTGTTCGCGGGGTTGTAGCCGTCGTCCTTGACGACGTACTCGATGGTGCGCCCGTGGATGCCGCCCTGGGCGTTGACGTACTCGAAGTAGGCCGATGTCGCGGCCGAGATGGACGAGAACCCGGCCGCCGCCGGGCCGGTCAGCGGCTGATGGGTGCCGACCTTCACGGTCTCGTCGTCGACGCCGGGCGTGGCGGCCGCCGGGCTGCTGCACGCGGCGACGGTCAGGCCGACGACGGCGGCACCGGCGGCCGCCATCGCCTTCGCGGCAGGGGTGGGTGTGGGGGCGTGATTCCGCATCGGAGTCACCTCTCTGTGATCGGTCGCGGTTCGGGTCGGAGGTCGTGCGAGGGATCGGACGAAGGGCCGGACGAAGGGTCGGCAGGCCGGGGGCGGGCGCGAGGCAGCCGGCCGGCGAGGCGAGCGCGCGGGCCGGCGGTGGCCGCCGCGAGGCCGCCCGGCCAGGCGACGGTCACCGCGACCAGGAGCGCGCCGAAGACGGCGACCGCGAGGTTGCCGGACAGCCGCTGCGCCACGTCGGCGGGCAGCCCGGACGCGACGGTCTCGACGACCCACGGCAGCAGGACGACGAGCGCCGCACCGGCCGCCGCTCCCCCGACGCTGCCGAGCCCTCCGACGACGACGGCGACGACGAGGAGCAGGGAGAACGCGAGCGAGTACCGGCCCGGGCTGACGTTCTGCGTCACGACCGCCAGCACGGCGCCGCCGAGGCCCGCCGAGAGCGAGCTCGCGACGAACGCCCCGACCTTGACGCGGGCCGGCGAGACCCCGGCGAGCCGGGCCGCCACCTCGTCCCCGTGCACCGCGCGCATCCGCAGTCCGGCCCGGCCGGAGCGCAGCACGACGAGCGGCGTGACGGCGACGGCCGCGACGACGATCGCGATCCACGCGTGCCACTGCTCCACCACCATGACGCCCGTGAGCGGACCGGGGACGGCCTCGAACGGGACGCTCAGGCCCTGGTCCTTGCCCAGGCCGGGGATCTGTGTCGCGGCGGCGGGCAGCGCGATGACCAGCGCCAGCGTGAGGCCGGCCAGGTACGGGCCGCGCAGCCGCGCGCCCGCGAGCCCCAGGAGGACCCCGACCGCGCCCGAGGCGGCCAGGGCCCCGGCGAGGCCGAGGGCGAACCGCGCCGGCCCGGGCAGGCCGGCGTCGCCGGCCGGGCCCGCGACGAGCACGTACCCGTAGCCGCCGGCGGCCATGAGCACGGCGTGGCCCAGGGAGAGCTGGCCCGTGAGGCCCACGAGCAGGGTCAGCCCCGCCGTCGCGCAGAAGGTCGCCGCGATCACCGCGAGCTGGTAGTTGCGGAACGGGTCGAGGGCGAACGTGGCGGCGAGGGCGAGCAGCGTGAGCAGCGCAGCGCGGACGACGATCGCGCGGACGCTGCGGGCTCGGGTGCCTGTGACGGGGCGGTTCATGCCGTCCGGGCCTCCTTCGGGGCGAAGATGCCGCCCGGGCGGACGAGCAGCACGACGGTGAGCAGGGCGAGCACCGCGAGGGGCGCCAGGCCCGCGGAGGCGTAACCGGTGACAAGGCTGACGATCACGCCCACGACGACGCCGCCGAGCAACGCCCCGACGGGCGAGTCGAGGCCGCCGAGCACCGCGACGGTGAAGGCGTGCACGAACAGCACGTCCGCTGAGTGGGCGTTGAGCCCGAGCTCGGTGGGCACCAGCAGCAGCACCGCGAGCGCCGCCACCGCGCACGAGAGCATCCAGCCGATCGTCACCATGCGCGGCACGCGGACCCCCAGGAGACGAGAGACCTCCGGGGCGGTCGCGGACGCCCGCAGCTGGAGCCCGAGGGTGGACCGGTTGAACAACAGCCCGAGCCCGGCGACGACCACGAGCGCCACGACGAGGACGAACAGGTCGTAGCGGGACAGCACGGGGACCCCGCCGACGGACAGCGGGGTCTCGGCGAAGACCGGGGTCATCGGCCGGTGCTTCGGCCCGAACAGGATGCCGAGAACCGACTGCAGCACCATGACCAGGCCGATCGCGACGATCATGCCGGGCAGGGGCGTGCGGCCGGACACCCGCCGCATGAGGCCGCGCTCCACCCAGGCCCCGAGCAGGGCGCCCGTGACGAGCGCGGCGAGCACGGCCAGCACGTACGACCCCGTGGCCGCCTCGACGGCGAACGCGACGTACACGGCGACCACGGCCATCGCGGCCTGCGCGAAGTTCACGATCCGCGCCGCGCGCCAGATGATGACGAGGGACAGGGCGAAGAGCGCGATGACGAGGCCGCGCGCGACGCCGGTGGAGACGAGCAGGACGAGCCGGTCCATGAGTTCCTCCCGAACTCCGAGCTCTCAGAAGCCGAGGTAGGCGTGCCGCAGGGCGGGGTCGGCGGCCAGGTCGGCGGCCGGGGCGTCGGCGACGACGGCGCCGAGGCTCAGGACGACGCCGCGGTCCGCGACGGACAGGGCGCTGGTGACGTTCTGCTCGGCGAGCAGCACGGTGAGGCCGGCGTCCCGGGCAGCGTCGCGCAGCACGCCGAGAAGCTGGGCGACGACGCGGGGCGCGAGGCCGAGGGACGGCTCGTCCAGCAGCAGGACGCGCGGGCGGGCGACCAGCGCGCGGGCGAGCGCGAGCATCTGCCGTTCACCCCCGGAGAGCTGGTGGCCCAGGCTGTCGCGCCTCCGGGCGAGCGGCTCGAAGAGCTCGTACGCGCGCGCGACGGCCTTCCGCCGCCCCGCCCGGCCGGGGTGCCGCCACAGCGCGCCGAGCTGCAGGTTCTCCTCGACGGTCAGCTCGGTCACGACGCTGCGCCCCTCCGGCACCTGGGCGAGCCCTCGCCGCGCACGGTCCTCGACGCTCGTGCCGGCGAGGTCGTCGCCGTCGAGCAGCACCCGGCCGGAGCGCGGCGGCACCAGGCCGGAGAGCGTGCGCAGCAGGGTCGTCTTGCCGGCGCCGTTGGCGCCCAGGAGCGCCACGACCTGCCCGGGGCGGACCTCGAGCGTCAGCCCGTCGATCACGGGGGCGCCGGCGTAGCCGACGGTGAGCCCGTCGACCGCGAGCGTCGCCGCGGTCGCCGTCGACGCCGCGGTCGCGGGTGCCGCGGTCACGCGGCCACCATCCCCAGGTAGGCGGACTCGACGGCCGGGTCGGCGCGCACCTCGTCGGGGGTGCCGCTCGCGACCACCCGGCCGAAGTCGAGGACGACCACGCGGTCGGCCACGTCCATGACGAAGTCCACGTGGTGCTCGACGAGCAGCACGGAGCATCCGCCGGCGACGACGTCGCGCACGACCCCGGCCAGGCCGGCGATGTCCTCGCTCCCGAGGCCGCCGGCGGGCTCGTCGAGCAGCAGCAGCCGGGGCCCGGTCACGAGCGCGCGCGCGAGCGCGACCCGCTTGCGCTCGGGGTAGGGCAGCGCGTCGACCGGGCGGGACGCGGCCGCGAGCAGCCCGAGCCGGCCGAGCACCGCGCGGGCGGCGTCCTCGGCCTCGTCGCCCGGGCGCCGCCGAGGGCCGCTCGTCGCCGGGACCAGCACGTTCTCGAGCACCGTGAGGCCGGCGAAGAGCCCGAGCCCCTGCAGCGTGCGGGCCACCCCACGGGAAAGGAGCCCTGCCGTCGAGGCGGGTGCGGGGAGCCCGTCGACGCGGACGACCCCGGCCGCGGGCCGGACCAGCCCGCACACGGCGTTGAACACGGTCGTCTTGCCGGCCCCGTTGGGGCCTATCAGGGCGACCGTCTCGGCGTCGCCCACGGTGAGGTCGACCCCGTCGAGGGCGGTCAGGCCGCCGAAGGTCACGGTGAGGCCGGACACCTCCAGACGCGGGTGGGCCACGGGTGTCGCTGCGGGGCGGGGAGCTGGCGAGGGGGACGCGGGGTTACGGCGGGACATCGGCACCTCTTCGTGTCGGGTGGTGCCACGCTAGCCGATAAACCGACTGGCCGGTATGCCCTATCGAGACATTCTTCAGAATGTTGCAGTGCCGTGACGTCCGGTGCCCGCGACGGGCCCGAGGACGCTCAGACGCCCGCGGTGAGGCCACCGTCCACGACGAGCTCCGTGCCCGTGAGATACGCCGACGCGTCGCTCGCGAGGAACACCACGGCGCCCGCGACGTCGTCCGGCACCGCCGCGCGCCCGATCGGGATCGGCACCGCGTCCGTGTCGATGCGCGTGGTCATCTCCGTGCGCACCAGGCCGGGGTGCACGGAGTTCACCCGGATGCCGTCGCGGCCCAGCTCGACCGCGAGCGACTTGGTGAGCCCCCGCACGCCGAACTTGGACGCCACGTAGCCGTGCAGCCGCTCCCCGCCCCGCAGGCCCTCGACCGACGACACGTTGACGATCGACCCGCCGCCGGCGGCCTTCATCACCGGCACGACCGTGCGACAGCCCAGGAACGTCCCGGTGAGGTTCACCGCGATCACGGCGTCCCACTTGGCCGTGGAGTAGTGCTCGATGGGGGCGGAGTTGGCGATACCGGCGTTGTTCACGAGCACGTCCACGCCCCCGAACGCCTCGACCGTGGCCGCGACCGCGTCCCCCCAGCCCGCCTCGTCCGTCACGTCGAGGCGGACGTACCGCGCCCGGTCGCCGAGGTCGGCCGCGAGGGCCGCACCCTCGTCGTCGAGCACGTCCGCGACGACGACGGCGGCGCCCGCCGCGTGCAGGGCGCGGACGTACGCCTCGCCGAGGCCGCGGGCTCCGCCCGTGACGAGCGCGACCCGCCCCTCGAGCGGGCGGCCCTGAGCGGTCGGGACGGGACGATCGGGCATGGCTCCTCCGAGCGAGTTCGATGGAAGCCCCCTTCGAGCATGCGATCCGTACCGGCAACCGGCCGGATGGCGGTACGGATCGCATGCTCGAAGGGGACGTCGGTCCGGGGCAGGGGTCGCGGCAGGCGACCGCGTCAGTCGGTGACGCGGACGACGAGGCGGCCGGTCGTCGTGCCGCCGGCGAGGCGCTGCACGGCGACGGGGGCGTCCTCGAAGGGCAGCACGTCGGCGACCACGGGCCGCACGGCGCCCTCGGCGACGAGCCGCGTCAGCGCGCGGTGCGCCTCGTCGACCAGGTCGGGGCGGCGCTGCTGGTAGAGCGCCCAGTGCAGGCCGAGCACGTCGTAGTTCTTCACGAGGGCGTGGTTGGCGCGCACCGGAGGGACGTCGCCGCTCGCGAAGCCCACGACGACGATCCGCCCCTCGAAGGCGATGCAGCGCGTCGACTGCTCGAACGACGTTCCCCCGACCGGGTCGACGACCACGTCGGCGCCCGCGCCCCCGGTGAGCTCCTTGACCTGGGCGGCGAGGTCGGCGCCGCGCACGAGGACGTGGTGCGCGCCCGCGGCCGTCGCGACGGCCGCCTTCGCCGGGCTCCCGACGACGCCGATCACCCGGGCTCCCGCCGCGACCCCGAGCTGCACCGCCGCGGTCCCGACGCCGCCTGCGGCGGCGTGCACCAGCAGGTGCTCCCCCGCCCGGAGGCGGGCCTTGCGGTGCAGCCCGAACCACGCCGTCTGGTACGCGATCGTCAGCGCGGCCGCCTCGGCGTCGCCCAGCCCCTCGGGCGCGGGGCGCACCGCGGCGGCGGGCAGCACCGCCAGCTCGGACAGCACGCCGATGGCGGAGCCCACGACCCGCGCCCCCGGCGTGAGGCCGCGGTCGCCGTCCACGACCCCCTCGCCGAGCGCCACGACGTCGCCGGACAGCTCGATGCCGGGCACGAACGGCGGCTCGGGCCGGACCTGGTACTCGCCGCGGGCCAGCAGGACGTCGGGAAAGTTCACCGCCACGGCGCGCACCCGGACGAGCACCTCCCCCGGGCCGGGCGCGGGCGCGGGCACCTCGTCGAGCCGCAGCACGTCGGCGGGCTCGCCCGGGCCGGTCACGCGCCAGGCGCGCATCGTCGGCACGCCCGCGCGGGCAGCGGCGGCGGGGGCGAACGCGTCGGCGGTCACGGGGTCAGCGGTGCGGCCGGGGTTCGCGCCGGGCAGCGTCGTCATCGTCGCTCTCGTCTCGTTCGGTGTGGTGCCTGCCCGGTCGTCGGCGCCGTGGCGGGCGCGGTCAGGCCGCGGGCGTCCGGATCCCGCGCAGGAAGAGCTCGGTGAGCTGGTGGGCCACCTCGGACTTGGTCTCGGGGCCCTCGGGCGAGTACCAGTGCGACAGGTAGTGCACGTCGCTGAAGAAGTGCGCCACCAGCAGCGGCCGCGGCACGTCGGCGCGGAAGACGCCCTCGTCCTGGCCGCGCCGCAGGAGCGCCGCGAACTCGTCGTGGTACTCGCGGCGCCGCTGCGTGACCTCCTTGAGCCGCGGCTCGGTGAGCATGTGCATGCTGCGGAAGAACACCGTGCCCTCCGGCAGGAAGTCGATCGACGTCTCCACGACGTCGACGCACACGGCCCGGACCACGTCCTCGACCGGCCCGCCCGCCGCCACGATCTGGTCGAGGTGGGCCTTCTGCAGCGCCAGCATCCGGTCGTAGACGGCGAACAGCAGGTCGTCCTTGGACTGGAAGTAGTGGTACATGGCGCCCTTGGTGACGCCTGCGGCCTCGACGATCTGCTGCACGCTGGTGGTGGCGTACCCCTGCGTGGCGAACAGGTCCAGGGCGGCCGCGGTGACCCGGTCGGCGACGTTCGTGCTCTTCATGCCCCCATCCTTCACCCGACGGGCGCGATGCTCGCGCCGCCGTCGATCCGGAGCGTCTGGCCGGTCACCCAGGCCGCGTCGTCCGAGAGCAGGAAGGCGACCGGGCCGGCGACGTCGTCGGGCACGCCGAGCCGCGCGAGGGGGTAGCGCTCGGCCACTCGCTCCTCGTGCCCCTCGTACAGCGCGCGGGAGAAGCGCGTCTTCACCACGGCCGGCGCGACGGCGTTGACCCGGATCGCGGGCGCCAGCTCCTGGGCGAGCTGCTGCGTGAGGTTGATCAGGGCCGCCTTGGACGCGCCGTAGAAGGCGATGTTCGGGCTGGACGACGTCCCGGAGATCGACGCGACGTTCACGATCGACCGGCTCAGCCCGCCGGCGACGGCGTCGCGGGTCCACTCGAGCGCGGACACGACGTTGACCTCGAGGATCTTGCGCGCGACGCCCGGGTCCACCTCGAGCGCGGGCCCCCACGCCGGGTTGATGCCGGCGTTGTTGACGAGGTGGTCCAGGCGCCCGTGACGCTCGGCGACATGGGCCAGGACGGCGGCGCGGTGCTCGGGGTCGTCGACCCGGCCCGCCACGCCCGAGGCGCGCTCGGACCCGAGGGCCGCGACGGCCTCGTCGAGCGACTCCTGCTTGCGCCCGGTGACGACGACGGCGCAGCCCTCGTCCACGAGCCGCCGGGCGACGGCCAGCCCGATGCCCCGGCTGCCGCCGGTGACCAGCGCGACCCTGCCGGCGAACCTGTTCGCGATCCCCACCATCGCCTCCTCGCGACACTCGCGGACGGCCGAACGTACCGTCCGGTCGGTTTGCGCGAGCACCGTACCACGCCCCACCGGCGCCCCGCCCGCGTTGCGCCCTGGCCAGCACCGCGGGCGGTCAGGCAGCATGACCCCCATGACAGGCAAGGACTTCGAGCGACCGCTGCCCCCCGACCCGTACTCGCTGCTCCCCGTCCCGGCGACGTTCACGCTCAAGAGCACGGACGTCACCGACGGCGAGCCGCTCGCCGTCGACTTCAGCGTCGACGGCGCCGACGTGTCACCCCACCTCGCATGGTCGGGCGCGCCCGCGGCGACGCGGTCGTTCGTGGTGAGCTGCTTCGACCCCGACGCGCCGACGCCGTCCGGCTACTGGCACTGGACCGCCGTCGACGTCCCCGCGGACGTGACCTCGCTGGAGCGCGGCGCGGGCGCCGTGGGCGGAGCGAGCCTCCCGGCCGGGGCGTTCCACGTGCCGAGCGACGGCGGACGGCTCGGCTTCGAGGGGGCCGGCCCGCCGCCCGGGGACCACCCGCACCGCTACGTCTTCGCGGTGCACGCCCTCGACGTCCCGTCGCTCGGCCTGTCCGAGGCGAACAGCCCGGTGCACGTCGCGTTCAACGTCTACTTCCACGTCCTCGCGCGCGCCACGCTCACGGCGACCTACCGCCGATGAGCGGCGCGACGACGCCCGGGATGCCCGGGCTCCCCGCCCTCGGAGACCTGACGTGGACGCCCGCGCTCGACCGCCCCGACCTGCTCGCGCCGCCCGTCGCCGACGCGCTGCGCGCCTGGGCCGCGCTGGACGACCGCGTCGGCGGGCTGGTCGCCGTCACGGAGATCGACCCGGACCACGCGGACACGGCCACGCTGAACGACCTGCACGCCCTCCCGCCCGAGGCCTCCGCCAACTGCGTGGTCGTGGCCGGTCGGCGGGGCGACGACGAGCGTGTCGCGGCGTGCGTCGTCACGGCCACCACGTTCGCCGACGTCAACACCCGCGTGCGCAAGCTGCTCGACGCGCGCAAGGCGTCGTTCCTGCCCATGGAGCGCGCGACGAGCGAGTCGGGGATGGAGTACGGCGGCATCACCCCGGTGGGCCTGCCCGCCGGGTGGCGGGTGCTCGTCGACTCCCGCTTCGCCGCGCCGGGTGCGCTCGCGCTGATGGGCTCCGGGGTGCGGCGGTCCAAGCTGCTCATGCCCGGCGAGCTCCTCTGCGCGATGCCGGGCGTCGAGGTCGTCGACGGGCTCGGCGTCACCCGGTGACCGCCGGCTGACGGCCCGCGGGCGTCTCAGATCCCGGTGCGCCGCGTGCGGCGTTGGTAGCATCGCCAGCTGCCCCGGGCCGCACCGGAACGCCCTCGACCCCACTCCTGGAGAGCTCCCTTGTCGCAGCACCGGACGGACGACACGGCCCTCCCGGACGGCGTCCGGCCGCTGACCGCCGAGGATCCCCGGGAGCTCGGCGGCCACCGCCTCCTGGGCCAGATCGGCCGCGGCGGCATGGGCATGGTGTACCTCGGCACGATGCGCAGCGGCCGGCGCCTGGCGATCAAGGTGATCCGCGCCGACTACGCCGACGACGCCGAGTTCCGCGCCCGGTTCGAGCGCGAGGTCACGGCGGCGCTCCGCGTCCGCGGCCCGTTCCTCGCGGCCCTCATCGACGCCGACCTCGCCTCCGCGACCCCCTGGCTCGCCACCGAGTACGTCCCCGGCCCGACGCTGGCGCACCGGGTGACCCAGGGCGGCCCGCTGCCGCCCGCCGAGGTCCGCGCGCTCGTGGGCCACGTGGCCGAGGCCCTCTACGCCGTGCACCGCGCCGGCATGGTGCACCGCGACATCAAGCCGGACAACGTCCTCCTCGGCCCGGACGGCCCGTGCGTCATCGACCTCGGCATCGCCCAGGCGGCCGACGCGACGGCGCTGACGCACGCCGGGTCACCGCTGGGCACCCCCGTCTTCATGGCGCCCGAGCAGGCCCGCGGCGAGGACGTCTCCCCCGCGACCGACGTGTGGGCGCTCGGCGGGGTGGCCCTCTTCGCCGCCACCGGGAACCGTCCGTTCGGTCAGGGGCGGCCTGACCTCATGTACTACCGGGTCGTCCACGAGGACCCGCAGCTGGAGGGGTGCCCGGACGAGCTCCTGCCCTTCGTCCGGGCCTGCCTCACCAAGGACCCGGCCGCGCGGCCCGGCGTGCGCGAGATCCTCGACGCCCAGCCCGACCTCCCCGGCCCCTCGGCCGCGCCGACGGCCGCCGAGCCCGCGGCTCCGGTCGCCCCGGTCGCGCCCGACGAACCGGCCGCACCCGCCCCGGCGCCGTCCGTCGTCACCGACGTCCCCCTGGCGGTCCCGGCGCCGGTCGACGACGAGTGGTCCAGCGCGGCCGACACGTACGTCCCCGGTGCCGCCGCCCCGCAGGCCCCGCAGGCGCCGCAGGAGCCGCAGGAGGAGCCCCCCGCCGCACCCGCCCGTCGGCGGCGCGGCCTCGTCCTCGCCGTCGCCGCCGCCGTCGTGCTGGCCGGCGCCGTCACCGGGGCCGCGCTGCTCCTGCGGGACGACGACGACCCGTCGCCGACCGGGTCTCCCGCCACGACGGCGGCCGAGGCCGCGATCGACGCCTGCCTCGTCGGGCGGTGGACGCAGACGTCCATGACCGACACGTGGGAGCAGCCCGAGCTCGGCGAGCCGGTCGACGTCACCGGGTGGGACGGGCGCGTGCTCGAGTTCCGGGAGGACGGCACGGAGGTCGCCCGGTTCGACGACGCCGACCCGCTGCGCGGCACGCACTCGACCCTGGGCGAGATCGTCCAGACCTGGAGCGGCACCGCGACGTTCCACGTCACGACGAAGGACGGCGTCCTGCACGTCGAGGACGTGGACTACTCCGACGTCACCGTCACGGACGAGGTCGCCGGGACGACGCAGAGCAGCCGGCCCGTGTCGGTGCCCGGCGCCGACGTCGAGTACGAGTGCGACGACGCCACCATGACGCAGCGCGGCGGCGACTACGAGGCGTCGTTCGACCGCCTGGGCTGAGCCACCTCCCGCGTCGGCGGGCGCCGGGCCAGCCGGCGTCGTCGCCGTCAGGCCGGGACGAGGAGCGCCACCGCGACGCCCGCGACGAGCGCGGGGCCGTACGCGAGGTGGGCCTTGCGCCCCGCCCCGCGCAGCAGCAGCCCCACCGCCATGAGCGCCGCCACCACGCAGGTGGCGACCAGGGCCGTCACCACGCCCGACACGCCGAGCGGGCCGACGACCAGGCCGGAGACGACCGCGAGCTTGACGTCGCCCAGGCCCATGCTGAAGAACGCCATCACCGCGAACAGGAGCCCGAGCGCGAGCGCGCCGCCCAGGGCCCGGCCGAGCACCCCGTACTCGCCCGTGACCACGGCCGGCACCACGAGCGCCAGCGCGACCAGAGGTCCCCACACGCGCGTCACGGCGTCCGGGATGCGGTGCACGTCCAGGTCGATCCACACGAGCGCGGCCCCGCCGACGAGGTACACCCCCGCGGCGGCGGTGAGCGGCCACGGCTCGAGCCCCGCGACCGCGCCGCCCGCTGCCGCCAGCGGCACCACCGCCCAGGAGCGCGCGAGGCGGGAGCGCGGCTCGTCGGTGTCGTACCGGTACGCCCCCGTCCGCAGCCACCGCCACAGCACGACGCCGGCGAGCAGCCCCGCGGCCGCGCCGACGAGCACCGCCGTCGGGTCGGTCACGGCCGCACGTCCGTCGGGGTGCTCAGAGCGCGCCGGCCATGAGGCCGTCGAACTCGGAGCCCGGGTGCTGGAGCGCCGCGAGGAGCTGCGCCGTCCGCGGCGTCAGGTCGCCGCCGAGGGACTCGGTCGCGGTCAGCAGGCCCTGCACCGCGGCGGTCTCGGATGCCGCGTCGCGGCTCTCGTGGGCGGCGAGCACCCGCAATCGCCACAGCGCCTCGTGGGCCGGCTCGACACGCAGCCCGACCGCGACGGCCCGCTCCGCGGCGCGCCAGCGCCCCTCGAGCACCCGTCGGCGGCCCACCTCGCAGGCGACGTCCACGACGCGCGCCGACAGCCCCTGGCGGTCCGGCTCCGCCCAGGCGTACCGCCCCGGCCGAGCCCCCGCGAACGGGGCACCGCGCACCAGCTCGAGCGCCCGCTCCAGGTCCTCGGTCGCCGCGGAGGACACCTCGCCCACGAGGGCATCCCATGCCCCGACGTCCGAGCCCACGTCGTGCAGCGTGAGGCGGTCGCCCGCCGCGTGGCGGGGCAGCCGGTCCCCGCCGTCGGACGCCGGTCCGAGCCACCGTCGCAGCCGCGCGACGGCGGTGGAGAGCGCGCCGCCGCGCGCCGCCTCGGCCGGGCCCGGCCAGAGCGCGGCACCCGCCTCCGCGGTGGTCGCGTCGGGGCGCAGGGCGAGGAAGGCCGCGAGCTCCTGCAGGCGCGACCGCTCCGCCGGGTCGACCGGGCCGCCGGCGCCCTCCAGGGACACGGCGCCGAGCACGCGGACCCGCGGGGACGCCCCCGCCGGCTCGCTCGTCGCGACGTGCGTCAGGTCGCCGTCGGTACCGTCGAGGTCGCCGTCCACCGCGATGTCGTCGACCGGCGCGATCGCCTCCACCTCGGCGAGCGACGGTTCCCGCACGTGCGTCGGGTCGCCCGCGGGCTCGGCGCTCGCCAGGGCGACCAGCTCCCGCAGCTGCGCGTGCCGGTCTGCGGGGAGCCGCTGCGGACGGAGCTCCATGCCCGCAGGCTCGAGCAGCGCTCGCGCCGCCCCCGGCCCGACCTGGAGGCTCCAGCCCGGCTCGCCGCCGAGGGCCGACGGCGCGGCCCCGTGCACGATGCTCGCGAGGGCGATGCGGGGGCTTCCGTCGACGAGGGCCGCGAGGCGGGCGCGCTCGGCCTCGGGCACCGGCGCACCGAGGACGACGATCTCCGGGCTCCAGGTGTCGGGGGCGGCGCCGGCCGCGCGGGCAGCGCCGACGCTCGTCGCCCCGGACCCCGCCAGGGCCCGGCGGTCCTGGTCGGCGCGCCGGCCCAGCTCCTGGCGCAGGGCGCCGACGGAGTCGTACCGGCGGACGCGGCCGGTGCGCAGCGTCCCCTCCAGCCCGACGAGGGCGTCCACGAGAGGGTCGCCCGGCACGCCGACGACGTCGACCTGCAGGTCGTCCGCCCAGGCGGACGTGGCCAGCTCGACGACGAGCGCCGCCACGACCTCGCCGGCGTCCTGCGCGGCGCCCGTCACGGCGAGGGTCCCCACCGTCTCGAGGTTGAGCAGCACGTGGCACGCGCCCTCGTCGTGGCCGAGCGTCACCAGCGCCGGGTAGGGCGCGGGGACCGCGGCGAGGCCCCCGCCGTACGCCTCCTCGAGGCGACGCACGCCCGCACGATCGAGGGACCACACCGTGCCCGTCGGGTCCGCCGCCCACGGGGCGGCGAGCTCGGCGGGGGCGGCGAGGTAGAGGTCGAGCGTCGCCTCGCCGAGCCGGAGGGCGCGCAGCACGGGCAACGGACGACGGGCGTCCGCGCACTGGCGGGCCAGGGCTCGCAGCGCGACGTCGACCCGCGCGACCGACAGCGGGTCGGCGAGCGAGCGTGCCTCCTGCTCGAAGGCCGCGGCCGCGCCCGACGGCAACGGGATCTGCTCTCCGGGCAGGCGTCGCCGCTGCTGCTCCCGGCGCCGGCGCGCGACCAGCGCGACGACGCCGGCGGCGAGCAGCGCGCCCAGGCCCGCCCCGCCCGCGACGCGCCACGGCGCCTGGGCACCCAGGTCGGCGTCCTGCGCGGGGATGGCCGCGTCCTGCGTCGCGACGGAGTGGGCCGGGTCCGGAGCGGACTCGACGTCGGCCCCGACGGCCGGCGCGGCAGCCTGTGCCACGACCGGCGCCGCGGCCCGCTCCTCGGCGGCCGACGCCCGCGTACCCGCCTCACCCGCACCGGGCACCTGGAGGGTCCAGCCCGGCAGGATCAGGTCGGGGTCGGTGAGGCGCGCTCCGCCCGGCTGCGCGACGTCGCGCGACGCCTCGAAGATCTCCGGGTACCGGTCCGCGTCGCCCAGCTCGTCCGCGGCGATCTGCGAGAGGTTGTCTCCGGCCTCGACGACCACCGTCCCGGCCTTCTCGTCCTGCGCCGCCGCGCCGTCCTGCGCGGTCCTCTCGGGCGCCGGCACGGTCAGCACCCAGCCGGGGGTGAGGAAGTCCGGGCGGTCGGCGAGCGTGTCGGCGTTGAGCGCGACGATCTCGCGGAACCGCTGCCCGTCGCCCAGGTAGTGCTCGGCCAGGGACCACAGGGAGTCGCCGTGCTCGACGGTGTGCTGGACGATCCGCGCGGCCTGCTCGTGGTGCGCGGCCTGCTCGGCCGGCGCCTGTTCGGCGGCGAGCTGGGCCCGGGCCTCGCGGATCAGGTCGGACGAGATCGGGGCCGCGCCGACACCCTGCCCGGCGGACTGCGACGCCAGGGCGGCGTCGAGGGCCAGCTCCCCCACCCCGGCGCTCTGGCCCGGGACGGCCTGCTGCACGGAGACGGTCGCGACGACCTCCTGCGACGCCCCGGCCGAGCCGCCCTCCAGGGCCGTCGCCGTGGTCGCCATGGGCACCGTGGTGAAGAGCAGCAGCGCCGCGGCCACGAGCCCGCGGGCCGCGTTCTGCGGCAGCCGCAGGCCCGCGAGCCGCGGGGCGCGCACCCCGCGGAGCTGCGCCACAAGCTCGACGACGATGCTCAGCGCGAGGAACGCCCACGCCACCCAGGCCGCCGCCTGCAGCAGCAGCATGAGGAGCGAGCCGTCGTCGGGAGACGTGAGCATCGACAGGAGGGTGTCGGGCGAGAGCAGCCCGTCCTCGAGGGGGTTCGCCCCGACCGCCAGGAGCAGGTACGGCACCCCCACGGTGACGCCGATCAGGAGCAGCAGGGCCACGAGCCCCTTGAGCCGGCGCATCACTGCTCCACCCCCTCGAAGGCCCGGACCACCCGCGCCTCGCCCTCGCCGGACACGGGCATCGAGCGGATCCCGATGATCCCCAGGAACTTGGGCCGGTAGGAGTCCGTGGTACTCACGACCACCAGGTCGCCGGCCACGACGACGTTGGTGACGACGACCCCGGTGGTGCTGGCGTAGGAACGGGCGGCCGCCCCCGCCGCGGAAGGGTCGACCGCGACCCCCGTGCCGCGCAGCGCGTCCGACGCCACCACCGCCTGGCCGCCCGCCCGCGCCGCCTGCTGAGCGACGTCGCGCGCGTGCTGCTGCGCGAGCACCTGGCCCGAGAGATCGACGGCCATCCCGACGACGACGATCATGACGAACGCGCCGAGCGCGAGCCAGATGGAGACCGAGCCGCGCTCGGCGGCGCGGCCCGTGCGTCGCGCGCGACGGCGCCGGGGGACGGTCCTGGCGGGCATGCTTCAGCGCTCCCGGTAGGTGTCGATCGGGCTTTCCATGGTCTTGGTGATCCGGATCGTCCCCGGAAGGCCGGGGACGGCAAGGTCGCCGACGCTGACGTCGCAGGTCACCGTCGCGGAGACGCTCGAGACGACGCCGACGGCGTTCCCGAACCCGCCCGCGTTCACCGCGACCCGCGGGGCGCAGTGCAGCCCCTTCTCGTCGAGGCTGCGCCGCGCGGCCGCGACGGCGCCGCTCTCCGCCTCCGCCTGGGTCCGCGCGATCGACGCGGACCGGGCGGCCTCGGTGGCGGCGGCCTCGACGGACTGCGTGGCGAGCGCCACGCGGCCGCCGGCGAACACCAGTCCCATGATCAGCAGGAAGGCAGGGACGCCGACCGCGGCCTCGATCGCCGCGGACCCCCGCTCGCCGTCCCGCAACCGACGGCGCACGGCGCGCACCAGGCGATTCATCCGGTGAGCCTCTCGACGGGCAGGCTCGCGGACTGCGTGATCTCCGGGTTCCACAGAGGCACGATCGACTGGGCCTGCACCGTCACGGTGACCCTGGCCTCGGTGAACGTCAGCTGCGGGGAGACTCTACTCACGCTGAGCTCGGCGCCGACGTCCGCGAGGTAGTCGCTCGCCGCCGCGGTGGCCGCGGGCCTCGTGCCGTTCTCCGCGGCCAGGGCGCGCACGCCCTCCTGCGCGGCCGCGTATGCGACCGTGCGGGCCTGATACCACAGCCCCGCCTGGACGCCGGCGAACATCAGCGTGAAGAGGGCTGGCAGGAGGAACACCATCTCGATGCTCGACGACCCACGCTCGCGCGCCCCGCGGGCGCGGGGCCCGCAGGGTGTTCGCGCGTGCCTGGGTCGAGGCATCACGGACCGCCCGTGATCTCGCCGGACTTGTCCGTGACGTAGTTGCGCACGGCGACCACGACGATGCCGACGATGGCGATGACCGCCACGGCCCAGAGAACCTTCTCAATGGTCTCCGAGCCGGTCTCGGGCTCCGAGGTGAGCTTGGTGCGGGCACGGTCGGCGACGTTCAGGCCGAACGTGTGCAGGGTGGCGATGAGCTGAAGCATGGTGTTCCTATCCGGGACGGGAGTGGTCGAGAGTACGGCGAGGAGGGGGCGTCAGATGCCTCCCATCACGTTGAGGAGCGCCGGCGTCACGAGGATGACCATGAATACCACGCCCAGGAGGGACATGGGCATGTTGATCCGCTCGCTCATGGCGTTCGCCTTGCCGCGCTCCGCGTTGAGCATCGCCGCGCGCATGGCCGCGGACCGGGCGCGCAGGTTGTCGTAGACCTGCGACCCCTCACCGCTCATGCGCATCACGTCGGCCAGGTCGTCCAGCTCGGGCAGGCCGAGCTCGTCGGACAGGTGCTGCAGGGCGTCCCAGGGGGCGACGCCGTTCCAGCGGGAGCGCTGCAGCTCCTCGCCGATGCGGCGGAACACCCACGAGTCGCCGATCTCGGCGGCGCTCTCCATCGCCTGCCGCGAGCCGGCGCCGGAGAGCCGCTCCAGCGCGACCAGGTCGATGTAGGCGCTCAGGGCGCGCGCGAAGTCGGTCCGGGCGTGCTTCGCCTCGGTCCGCACGTCGAGGTCGGGCGACAGGAACAGCACGACGCCGAGCCCCAGCGACGCGACGGCGGGGATGGTGAACGGGAGGGCGAGCCCGCCGACGGCGGCCAGGACGAGGGTCAGGACGGGCGGGATGAGGAGGCCGACGACGCCGTACAGCACCTTCTTGCCGTAGTAGCGGTGCACCGGGACGCGCAGGAGCGCGAGCTCCTTGGTCGGCGTCCTGCCCCACGCGGCCGCGGGGAACCGCTTGATCGCCCACACGCCGACGCGCTCGTAGCGGTCGCCCGCCACGAGGTCCGTCTGCATCGTGGCGCGTTCCTTCGCCGCCTCCTGCGAGTACCGGCGCACGACGTCCGTGACGTCCGGGCGGCTCGGGGCCAGGCGCCACACGAGCAGCCCGATGCCGAGGCCCACCAGCCCGCCGCCGAGCAGCGCGATCTGCAACCCGGTGGTCATGACCGCGCCCCCTCGCGGGCGCGCTCGCCCATGAAGCGCGGCAGCGGCGCCCCCTTGGACATCTGCCGCATCATCACGAGCAGACCGACGTACGCCGCAAGGTACGCAGTGATGAGCACCTGCCCCAGCGCCGAGGAGTACGGGGCGATGTAGTCGCCGGTGAACGCCAGCACGAGGAGCACGCCGGCAGTGATGATGGTGACCCAGCGCGCGGTGGCGCGGGGTTTGGCGCGCTCCGCCTCGATCTCGCGGCGCGCGCGCACGTCGTCGGCCACGGACTGGGCCAGCGACTCCAGCACGGACGCGAGGCCCGCACCGCGGCGGCTCGCGCCGAGGATGAGCGTCGCCGCCACGACGTCGCCCGTCGCGTCGTCGAGCTCGTCGCCGAAGGCGCGCAGGGCTGCGACCGTGCCCCAGCGGGCGCGCAGCCGAGCCACGAGGTTGGTCACCTCGGGGCGGATCTCCTCCGGCGCCGACCGCAGCGACATGCGGATGGCCTCCTCCAGTCCGACGCCCACGGTGAGCACGCCGGCCAGGCTGCGGGTCCACTCCTCGAGCGCCTCGAGCCGGCGGATGGTCTGGCCGGAGTTCCCGGCGCTGAGCAGCACCGGGAGGCCGACGCCGGCGACCGGGCCGAGCACGACGGCCACGATCCACCCCGTGATCGCGTAGACCACGATGCCGCCGACCAGGCCGACCGCCGCGAGGATCTTGGTCTGCCGGTCCACCGTGGCCAGCTTGGCGGCCAGGGGCCGGCGGCGCGGTGCGGCGTCGTCGACCGGCACGCGGCGCGCGCCGACGACCACGCCGATGACGCCCGCCACGAGGAGGGCGCCGCCGAGGGCGGGCAGGAGGGACGTCATCGCAGGTCCCCCTGCTGGGCGCCCTCGACCAGGTAGGACGTGAGGTCGAAGCCGAAGCGCTCCAGGTCGCGCAGCTCCTCCGGCATCGTGCCCGGCACGGCGGGCCCGCCCTGCGGGTTCGGTGTGAAGACATGCGTCGTCGCGTACCCGACGGCCTCCTCGCCCGGGGCGATGTGCACGATCTCCGACACCCACCGGTCGCGCTGCCACCGGGTCCCCGTCGCGTCGAGGGGGCGGGTCTGCAGCCCGACCTGGACGACGAGGTCGACGGTCTCGGCGAGCTTCGACGTCGCGAGCTCTCGCGTGACGTGCGGCCCGGCCTCCATGGCACAGGTGACGAGCTTGCGGATCGCGCCCGAGCCGTTCGCGGCGTGGGTCGTGGAGATGGAGCCGGCGCCCGACTCCATCGCCTTGATCATCGCCCAGACCTCCTTGCCGCGGACCTCACCGACGATCTGCCGCGACAGGTTGAACCGGAACGAGTTGTAGATGGCCTCGTCGAGCGTGAACTCGCCCGCCTGCCGGCCGTCCGCGCCGATCTCGCCGGAGCCGGGACGCGCCTCCCAGGCGTGGACCACGTCGTGCACCTCGGGCAGCTCGTGCAGGTGGAGCTCGAACTCCGTCTCGAACGTGCCGATCTGCTCGTACCGCGGGATCTCCGCGCACAGCGCGCGCACGATCGTCGTCTTGCCGGCACCCTGCGGCCCCGCGACGACGATCGACTTCTTCGCCCGGACGGCGGCGCGCAGGAACGACGCCTGCACGGCCGACATCATCCCGAGCTCCACCAGCCGGTCGAGCTCGACCTTGCGCATCCGGTGCCGACGGATCACGACCGACGTGTTCGCCGTGACCCACGACGCGGCCGCCAGACGGGAGCCGTCGTCGAGCCGCATGTGCAGGTGCGGGCTGGCCGGGGAGAAGCTGCGCGCGTTCGAGTCGGAGCGCGTCGCGATGAACGCGAGGTTCTCGCGCAGCTCCTTGTCGGAGTCCGCGACAGGGTCCACCTTCACGAGCTCGCCCGTGGTCTTCTCGACCCAGGCGTTGTCGTGCGGGCTGATGATGATGTTCTCGACGTCGTCGGCGTCGACCAGCGGCTGCAGGCGCCCGAGACCGAACAGCGAGTCGTGGATCGCCTTGGCGAGCACGCGCTGGTGGTCGATGCTCCACGCCGCGCGCCCGTCGTGCAGGAGGTCCGCGGCGGCGTCGTCCAGGATCTCCTGGATGATCGCGCGCCCGAGCTCCCGCTCGGCCTCGAGGTCCTTGCCGCGGTCCTCGCCGAGCCGCTCGGCGAGGCGCGTCGAGGCCAGCCCGCGGAACTCCGCGACCTGCTTCCAGTCGACGCCCTTGGGCTGGGCGAGGAAGTCCGCCCGCCCCGCCGCACGGGGCGTGGCGTGGGTCGTCACCTGGGTCGGCTCCGTGCTGCTGACCGGCATCGCTCGCTGGGGCGCGTACGGGGCCGGGTGAGTCGACACGGCGGCCGCGACGGGCACGGTCGGCGGGTGGTGCACGACAGCGGGGGCCGCGGCGGGCCCGCGCGGGGTCGTCGACTCGTCGATCGGTCCGGCCAGCGCGTGCGCGGGGCGGCGCACCACGGTCTGCTCCAGGTCGTCCGACAGCGCGTCGTCGGCCGTGGCGTACGCGGTGAAGATCGGCAGCGAGCTGGGGTCCGGCGGCTGCGTGCTCACAGGGCGCTCCTCTCCGCGCCGAGGGCGAGCTGCTGGCGCGACCGTGCCACGGTCGAGCCGATGCTCTGCACGGCGGCGCGCACGGACTTGTTCAGGCCGGAGGAGGAGAACTTCTTGGGGCGCTTGGCCCCCAGCGAGTACACCTCGGCCGAGGCGGGGTCCCAGTCGAGGCTCGCGACGACCGGCACCTGCAGCACCTTCGCGACCTCGCCGCTGCCGTACGGCCTGCCGGGCCCGACGACGAGCGCACCCAGGCTCTCGATCGCGCCGACGCCGGTGAACGCGTCGCGCAGGCTCTGCGCCCACGAGCTCGCCGCGACGAGCGCGGGCAGCGAGCTGTGCGTCGTGAGCAGGGCCAGGTCCGCCTGCGTGAGCAGCTTGGTCGGCGAGCCGACGAGGCCGAGGCGGCCGGCGTCGACGATCACGTCCTGGCCGTTGCTCTCCAGCGACCTGAAGACCGCCGACAGCGGCTCCCAGAGCTCGTCGAGCGCGCGCGACTGCTGGTGGTTCATGGCGCCCGCGAGGTACTGCACCTGGCTGTCGGGGAAGCTCATCAGCGCCCGCGGCAGGTCCTCGGCGAGGGTGCCGTGCCGGTGGGAGACGGCCAGGTCCACGACGGTCGCGTCGGTGGGCATCTGGGCGCCGCCGAAGTAGCCGGCGGGCACGGCGCGCGCGCCGGTGGGGTCGGCGTCCACGAGGACGACGGGGCGGGGCCAGGACAGCGCCAGCGCCAGCGCGCTGGTGGTCACCCCGGGCGACCCGTTGGCGGACGTCAGGACGATGAGTGCCATGGGTCCGTCACTCCTGGCTGTCGACGACGATCGCGGCGCTGCCCTCGGCGGACGCCGACGCGACCTGCGGCGCGTCGCTCGCGGAGACCTGCACGTTGACCAGCGTGTTGCCGGTGACGGTGTCGGTCGTGACACCGACGACGACGCCCTCGACGGTCTCAGGCTCGGCGGCGTCGCCGCCGCCCGCGGTGGTCGACACGATCCGCACGTCGTCGCCCGAGCGCACCTGGCCGGCGGGCAGCATGGCGGCCGTGACGCTCACGCCCACCACCGAGTTCCCCTCGGACGGCACGGCCGCGTCGGTCACCTGCTCCGCGGTGACGACGCCCCCGGCGACGATGTCGAGCGCCGCGTACCTGCCCACGACGGCCTCGGCGCTGCTCGCCGGCACCGCCTGCAGCGCGGGGTCCGTCCCGATCCGCACGACGACGAGGTCGTCGGCGTCGATGACCTGCCCGCGGTGGATCGTCTCGCGGACGGTGAGCACCTCCTGGCTGTTCGACATCGACTGGAAGGCGAACGCGCTCACGAGAGCGCCCACGCACACCAGGACGACGGAGAGCGCGATGAGCGCGGGGCGGCGGCGCATCTTGGGCGGAGGCGCGATCTGCCCCGCGGCCACGCCGGACGGGTCCGCGCCCCCTTGGCTGCGCGCCCGGGTGTTCTCCGGCACAGGCGTCGTCGTCGTCATGTCGTGAGGGCCTCTCGCTGCAGGTCAGAGCACGGCGTGCTCGTCGGCGGCGTCGGCTCGCCACCGTGAGGAGTTCGGTGAGGTCGTCGGGCTCCGTCTGGGCATACGAACCGGAGCGCACTCACTAAATACCACGCCGACGCGATTGACCCGGAACATCGTCCGCCTCGCGAGACAAGATCGCACGTCTCGCGGACTGAGAATTTCGCGCTTAACGGACATCCCGCCGCAACGCGTCCGGCCGGTGCCGGATCAGCACTCCGCGCGGCCGCGGCGCCAGTAGCCCATGAAGGCGACGGCCTTGCGGTCGACACCCTTCTCGGAGACGAGGTACCGGCGCAGCGTCTTGATCGAGCCGGCCTCGCCGGCGAGCCACGCGTAGAGCACCGTGTCCTGCGCGAGCGGCTGGCCGGTCGCGTCGACGGGCACCTCCCAGAGGATGTCCGTGTCGATGTCGACGTCGGGCAGGTCGCCGTCCAGGTCGACGCCCGCGGCGGTCAGCTGCTGGCCGTCGGCCTCGGCGGCCAGCAGCTCGGGGACGACCGGGGCGTCCGCCGACGGGCGCACACCCATGGCGAGCAGCCGGTCCGCGGCGTCCTTCACGGCGGGCACGAGCACGTCGCCGTGCTCGCGGTCCTCGCGCGGCAGCCACGAGATCCGGACGCCGGCCGGCGCCGCCAGCGTCCAGCGGTCCTCGCGGTGCGGCACCTCGAGGAAGACCTCGCCGACGGCGTCGTCGGGCAGCGACTCGCAGATCGCGGCGATCGCCGGGACGGCGGTCTCGTCGCCGGCGAGGAGCAGGGCGTGGCTGCGGGCGGGCGGGTTGAACTCGAGCCCGCCGTGCGGCCCGTCCGTGTACGCGGCGTTGGGGCCCATGATGACGAGCGGGGCGCCCGGCTTCGCGCCGTTGGCCCAGCGGGAGGCGGGGCCGGTGTCGCCGTGCAGCACGATGTCGACGTCCACCTCGCGCAGGTCCTGCCGGACGGCGCGCACGGTGTAGGTGCGCAGCGGGTTGCGGCGCTCCTCGGGCAGCGCGCGCCACGAGGTGAACCAGTCGGGGTTCTGCCGGTCGAGGTACTCCCAGCCGCCGCAGGGCGCGGGGAGCAGGAACTTGATCCGCTGGTCCTTGCCGTTGTCCGCGAACCCGTCGAGGTCGTCGCCGGTGAACGTGATGCGGATGAACGACGGGCAGAGCCGGGTGACCCGGGAGACGGTGACGTCGAACATGCGGTACGGCTGCTCGGGGACGACGTCCTGCGCGGCGGTCTGGTCGGCGCGCTCGGTCGCCTCGACGGTCTCGGTCACGGTGGTAAGCCTAACCTCACCTCGCCGGGGGTGCGCAACCCCGGGTGACCGTCGTCACATCACGGTGCGCGCCGGTGCGCACCCCTACGTCGCCGCCGCCTCCACCGCGCCCGGCGCACGGACCACGACGACCGGGCACGCCGCCGTCCGCACCAGGGTGTGCGTCGCGGAACCCAGCAGCAGGGACGCGAAGCCACCGCGCCCGCGGGTGCCCAGCAGGAGCCGTTCGGCGCCCTCCGCCTCGCGGTGCAGCACCCGCACCACCTGCCCCTCGCGGGTCTCGCCGAGCACCTCGAGCGCCCCCTCGGCCGCGCCGCGCTCCCGCAGCCGCTCCTCGACCCGGGCCAGGCCGCGCTGCAGCACCGGACCGGCGTCCGCCTCGGTGATGTCGTGGGCCTCGTGCTCGGTGGGGCCGCGCGACGTCACCCACTCGGCGACCCCGGGCCGCCACACCACGACGACGCGGAGCGTGCGCCCCAGCTCCCACGCGGTGTCGACGGCGGCGTCGAGGGCCACGCCGGACTGCTCGGAGCCGTCGTAGCCGACGACGACGGGGGCGTCCGGCGGCAGGTCGGTCCGCGGGCCCTCGGCCGGCACCACGACCACGGGGCAGTGCGCGTGCGCGGTCACCTGCAGCACCACGGTGCCCCGGATCGCCTCGTACAGGCCGCCGTGCCGGGTGGCGCCCAGCACGAGGGCGCCGGCGTCGGCCGACATGCCGACGAGCGCCGCGGACGGGGACGCGTACTCGACGAACGTCTCGACGGTCACGCCGGGGGCGACGTCGCGGGCGCGGGCGGCCGCCTCCTCGACGACGGGCCACGCCCCGCTGACGCCCCGCTCCCCCAGGTCGTCGCCGTGCGGCCGCGCCGCCACGCCCGTGTCGTGGGCGTCGCGCACGTAGACGACGCGCAGGACGGCGCCGCGCGTCCGCGCCTCCCGCGCCGCCCAGGCGAGGGCGACGTCGGCGGGCTCCGACGCGTCGTAGCCGACCACCACCGGGGCGGTCCTGTGCTCGTCCACCACGCCATCGTCCCTCGCCGCGGCCCCGCTCGAAAGGCGGCGGGCGTCAGGCGGTCGCGCGTCCCCGCGACCGCCAGAGCAGGTAGACGAAGTACGGCGCCCCCAGGAGCGCCGTCCCGAGGCCCGCGGGGATCTGCCCCGGAGCGATGACGACGCGGCCGAACGTGTCGGCCGCGGACACCAGCACGGCGCCGACGAGGATCGCCACCGGCAGCACCCGCGAGTGCCGGGCACCGACCAGCGCGCGGGCGGCGTGCGGGGCGACGAGCCCCACGAAGCCGATGACCCCGACGGCGCACACGGCGGCGGCCGTGGTCAGCGCGGCGGCCCCGAGGAGCACGAGGCGCGATCGGTCGACGGGGAGGCCCAGCACGCGCGGGGTGTCCTCGTCGAGCGACAGGACGTCGAGCTCGCGGCGGTACGTCGTGGCGAGCGGCACCATGACGAGCAGCGCCAGCGCGACGGGCAGCAGCTGCTCGAGCGTGCGCCCGTACGTCGAGCCCGACAACCACGTGAGGGCGAGGTTGACGTCCCACGGGGCGATGACGAGGACGACGAGCGTGATGAGCGCCGTCGTGCCCGCCTGGGCGCCGATGCCCACCAGCACCAGCCGCTCGGAGGCGAGCCCGCCGCGCGCGGACAGCAGGTACACGAGGGCGAAGACGGCGAGGGCGCAGCCGCCGGCCGCCGCCGACATCGGCCAGATGCCCACGCCGGGCACGAGCAGGATCATCAGCACCGCCCCGAGCCCGGCGCCCGACGTCACGCCGAGCAGGCTGGGCTCGGCGAGGGGGTTGCGGCACACGGCCTGCACGATCGTGCCGGCGAGCGCCAGCGCCGCCCCGGCGAGCACCGCGGCGAGCACGCGCGGCACGCGCTGGTCGAGCACGAAGCTCACCTGCCGGCCGGCCGCGCCCTGCACCCAGTTCGACACGTCGCCGAGCAGCACGACCCGGTCGCCCAGCAGCAGCCCCGCGACCACCGCCGCGACGAGCGCGACGACCAGCACCGCGAGGACCGCCACGACGCGGGCGCGCGAGCGGGGGCGGCCCAGCGCCCCGCGGGCCCCGCGCGCGCCCGCGCCGGCGTCACGCAGCCGCCGCGCCATCCACACGAGGATCCCGGCGCCGAGCACGGTCGTGACGACGCCCGTCGGCACCACGACGGACGCCTGGCCGGGCAGGATCGCCCGCAGCAGCACGTCGGACCCGAGCACGACGACCACGCCCACGAGAGCGGAGAACGGAAGGAGCAGGGCGTGCCGGCCCAGGCCGGGGACGCGCCGTCCGACGAGCCGGGCGATGACGGGCGCGGCGAGCCCGACGAAGCCGATGGGTCCGGCCACGGTGACCGCGATCGCGGCGAGCAGCACGGCGGCCAGGACCGCCAGCACCCGCGTGCGCCGCACGTCGATGCCGAGCACCCGCGCGGCGTCGTCCCCGAGCCCGAGCAGGTCGAGCCGGCGGGCCAGCAGCAGGGCGCCGGCGACGCCGACCAGCACCACGGGCGCCGCCAGGCTCACCGTGCGCGTGCCGGACTGCACGATGCTGCCGCTCCCCCAGGCGAACAGCCCGGTGGTCTCCTGCTCGAAGAGGACGAGCAGCACCATCGTGAGCGAGTGCAGCGCCAGCATGATGGCCGAGCCGGCCAGCACCAGGCGGGTGGGCCCGTCCGCGCCGCCGCGGGCGAGGGCGAGCACGAGCGCGGCGGCGCCCAGCCCGCCGAGGAACGCCAGGCCGCCCTGCAGGTAGAACGGCACCGACAGGCCGAGCGCGGCCGCCGCGACGACCGTGACGTAGGCGCCCGCGTTGACCGCCAGCGTGTCGGGGGACGCGAGCGGGTTGCGCGCCACCGACTGCAGCACCGCGCCCGCCACGCCGAGCGCGACGCCCACGAGCAGGCCTGCCAGCAGGCGCGGGAGCCGGGAGGAGACGAGCACCGCGACGGTGCCGTCGGTGTCGGCGCCGACGACGGCGCGCAGCACGTCCAGCGCCCCGACGTCCGCCGTGCCCTGCGTGAGGTGCACGGCACCCAGCACGAGCACGGCGACGACGGCGAGCGCGAACGCCCCGACGACACGGACGGGCGCCGCCCGCCGCCCCGACATGGTGGGGGCGGCGGACGGCGAGGTGGCGGTCACGGACATACGGGGACGGCGATCAGGCGAGCGCGTCGACGAGCGCGTCGATGTACGCCGCGCCCGACAGGGGCCCGCCGAACATCCAGATGCCGTCGGGGATGCGGTGCACGTCGCCCGCCGTGACGAACGGCAGCTGCTCCCAGACCTTGTTGCCCTTGAGCCCGTCGGCGAACGGGTCGGCCTCGGCGTCGTTGGCCGCGTAGACGAACTGCACGTCGCCGAGCTTCGTCAGGCCCTCGACGTCGGTCTGCGCGAGGCCGTAGTCCGGGTCGCCGCCCTCGGTCCACGCGTCCTTCAGGCCGACGGCCTCCCCGAGCGCGCCGAAGAACGAGCCCGGCGTGTACATGCGCACCGACACGGTTCCGTTGGCGATCCAGCCGTCCGCCATCGCGAACTCGGCGCCGCCGAGCCCGGCCTCCTCGAGCGCGGCCTTGCCCTCGGCGACCTTGGCGTCGAAGTCCGCCAGCGCCTGGGTGGCCTCGTCCTGCTTGCCGGTGACCTCCCCGAGGGTGGTCACGGTCTCCTCCATGTACCCGAGCGGGTCCTCGCCGTCGGAGCCGCGCAGCGTCAGGACGGGCGCGACCTCCTCGATCTGCGTGATGACGTTCTCCGGCAGGTCGGTGGTGGTGACCACGAGGTCGGGCTCGAGCGCCGAGATCGCGTCGAGGCTCGGCTCGCCACGCGTGCCGACGTCGGGCGTGCCCTCGTCGATCGGCGCCACGGTGTCCCAGGTGTTGTAGCCCGCGACGTCGGCCTGGCCGGCGGGCTCCACGCCGAGCGCCACGAGGTTCTCGGTGAGGCCCCACTCGAGCGAGACGACGTCCGTCGCCGGGGCGTCGAGGGTGTGCTCGCCGCGCTCGTCGGTGTAGGTGACGGGGCCGCTCGCGGCCGACGACTCCGGGGCGGCCTCTGCCGCGGGGTCCTCGGTGGTGCCGCACGCGGCGAGGGCGAGCGCGGCCACGGCGGCGGTGGCGCCGGCGAGCAGCGGGCGGGTGGGGATGCGCATGGGTGTCTCGGTGTCCTTCGAGTCGGTGCGCCGCCGAGGCGGGCGCGACGGTGCCGGGCAAGGGCGCCGGCGAGAGGGGTCGGGAGGTCGGTGGGGGCGTCAGGCGCGCGCGGCGTGGCGGCCGACGGCCTCGCACCGGGTGCGGCCGGTCTCGGGGTGCGTGGTGACGTCGACGCGGATGCCGTACACCTCGGTGAGCAGCTCGCCGGTGAGCACCCGGGCGGCGGGCCCGGAGGCCCGCACCTCGCCGCGGTGCAGCACCACGACGTGGTCGGCGACGGCGGCGGCCTGGTTGAGGTCGTGCAGCACGACGCCGACGGCGACGCCGTGCTCGGTCGCGAGGTCGCGCACCAGGTCGAGCAGCTCCACCTGGTAGCGCAGGTCGAGGTAGGTCGTGGGCTCGTCGAGCAGCAGCACGCCGGTGTCCTGGGCGAGGCACGTCGCGAGCCACACACGCTGCAGCTCCCCGCCGGACAGCTCGTCGACGCCGCGCTCGGCCATCTCGGCCACGCCGGTGACGTCCATGGCGTGCGCGATCGCGCGGGGGCCGTCCGCGTCCGCGGACCGGAAGCGCCCGCGGTACGGGTGCCGGCCGTAGGCGACGACGTCGCGGACGGTGACGCCGCTCGGCGTCGGGTGGCTCTGCGACAGCAGCGTGACCCGGCGGGCGAAGTCCTTGGGGTGCAGGGCGAGCGCGTCGGTCGCGCCCTCGTCGCCGGACGCGTCGTCGAGCGTGACGGCGCCCGCGTCGGGGCGGTGCAGCCGCGCGAGGGAGCGCAGCAGCGTCGACTTGCCCGAGCCGTTGGGCCCGAGCAGCGCGGTCACCGCGCCGGGCCGCAGCTCGATCTCCGCGCCGTCCACGACGGTGCGCTTGTCGTACGACAGCCGCAGGCCGCGCCCGGCCATCGCGACGGCGGGACGGGACTCGACCGCGGGGGGCGCCGAGGGCACCAGGGTCTGGCTCACGTAGGTGAGGCTAACCTTCACCCTCGGGTTTCGTCATCCCCCTGTTGCGTAATTCCCTGTGACGCGGGTCACCGCTCAGGCGCGCGTCGCCCAGAACGCCACCGCCGACGCGGCGGCGACGTTGAGCGAGTCCACTCCCCCCGCCATCGGGATCCGCACGACGACGTCCGCCGCCGCGACAGCGCCGCGGGAGAGCCCGTCGCCCTCGGTGCCGAGCACCATCGCGAGCCGGTCCGGCGGGTCGGCGACCAGGTCGTCGAGGGAGACGGAGTCGTCGGACAGTGCCAGCGCGGCGACGGTGAAGCCGTCGTCCTGCAACGCGTGCAGGCCGCCCGGCCACGACTCCAGCCGCGTCCACGGCACCTGGAACACGGTGCCCATCGACACCCGCACCGACCGCCGGTAGAGCGGGTCGGCGCAGCGCGGGGAGACGAGCACGGCGTCCACGCCGAGCGCGGCGGCCGAGCGGAACACGGCCCCGACGTTCGTGTGGTCGACCAGGTCCTCCAGCACGGCGACACGGCGCGCCCCCGCTCCCCCGCGGGCCCCGGCGAGCAGGTCGTGCACGGAGGGCAGCACCGGCCGGTGCATCGCCGCGAGCGCCCCGCGGTGCAGATGGAACCCCGTGATCCGCTGCACCACGTCGTCCGGGCCGACGTACACGGGGACGTCGGGGTGGGCGGCGAGCACGTCCGCCATGGAGTCGAGCCACTTCTCGGCCATGAGGAACGACCGCGGACGGTGCCCGGCCTCGAGCGCGCGGCGGATGACCGACGACGACTCCGCCATGTACAGCCCCTCGGCGGGCTCCCGCACCGCGCGGAGCTTCACGTCCTTGAGGTCGGTGTAGTCGTGCAGGCGAGGGTCGGCGGGGTCGGTGACACGAGTGGTGCGGGCGGCGTCCACGGTGGGGTGCTCGGGGGTGCTCACCGGGGCATTCTCCCCCGCGGGCGAACCGCTCAGCGCGCGAGCACCTCGGCCAGGGAGCGCGCGGGGCCGGACGCACGCCACGCGCCCGGCGTCGCGCCGTGGCGCCGCACGAACGCGCGGTGGAACCCCGGGACCGAGTCGTAGCCGACCTGCCGGGCCACGCGCTCGACGCTCGCGCCCGGGTCGCGCAGCAGCCGCGCGGCGGCGTCCATCCGGCACCCGGCCACGTAGGCCATCGGCGGCTCGCCCACGGTGCGGGCGAAGCGCTCGGCGAACGCGGACCGGGACAGGCGTGCGACGGCGGCGAGCGACTCCAGCGTCCACGGGTCCTGTGGCGCCGCGTGCACGGCGCGCAGCACGGGCCCCAGCGCCGGGTCCCGGAGCGCGGCGATCCAGCCCGACGCCGGCTTCTCGGCCTCGAGCCAGCGGCGCACCACGTGCACCAGCAGCACGTCGGCCAGCCGCGCCGTGACGACGTCCGTGCCCGGCCGCGGGTGGCGCACCTCGTGGTCGATCGCCGCGACGACGGCGCGGAGCCAGTCGCCGTCCGGGCCGTCAGCGCCCGCGCCCGGCCCGCTCGCGGCGTCCGGCGCCCGCAGCACCGCCGGCAGGCTCGCCAGCAGGCGGCCGACCCCCGGGTCGGTGAATCCCACTGCCCCGCAGACCAGGGTCGCCGGGTGCCCGCCCCCGTCGATCCGCAGCTGCTCGTACCGGTCGGCGACCACCGTGCGGTCGACGTCCCACAGCCCGGTCGCGGGGTCGTCGGCGGTGCCGGTGATCGCATGCCCGGCACCGTGCGGCACCAGCACGAGGTCCCCCGGACCGAGGTCGTGCCGCCCGCCCTCGACGTCGACGACCGCTCGGCCTTCGAGCAGCAGGTGGAACATCAGGACGCCCGGCAGCGCCGGCATGGCGATGCCCCACGGCTCGGAGAACCGGCCGGTGGAGCAGAAGACGGCGTCCATCTCGAGGGTCCCCAGCACGTCGGCCCAGGGGTCGGCCTGCGGCTTCCCGGCGCCGGGGACGGGCAGCAGGGCGGCAGCGTCGCTCATCTCGCCATCCTGCGACTCTCCCGGACGAACGGTCAAGACTCCCGGATGTCACCTCATGGTTCGTCCGGCGCTCCGACGGAAGTCTGGAACCAGACGCCGGGGCCGCACGGGGCCCGGCACGACGAGGAGGACTCTCATGGACGTACTGGTGGTCGGAGCGACGCGGGGCAGCGGCCTCGCCGTCACCCGCCAGCTCGTGGCAGCGGGGCACCGCGTGACCGCGTTCGGCCGGACGGCGAGCACCGCGTTCGCCGCACCGGTCGCCACGCCGGTCGCCACGCCGGTCGCAGGAGTGGACGCACAGCCGGGCTCCCTGCGGCCCGTCGACGGCGACGCCCTCGATCCCGAGGCGGTCGCCAAGGCCGTCGCCGGTCAGGACGCCGTCGTCGTCACGCTCGGCATCTCGGACAACCCGCTCGCCGTGCAGTGGCTGCACCGGTCGAGCACCCCGCCGGACGTGCGCTCGCGCGGCACCGCGGTGGTCGTGGGGGCGATGCGCGAGACCGGCGTGCGCCGGCTCGTCGTGCAGTCCACGTACGGGCTCGGGAGCTCGTGGTCCCGCCTGGACCTCACCTGGAAGCTGGTGTTCCGGTTCGTCATCGGCCGCCAGTTCACCGACTCGGGGCGGCAGGAGCAGGTGGTCCGCGCCAGCGGGCTCGACTGGACGCTCGTGCGCCCCGTCTCGCTGACCGACTCCCCCGTCGGCCCGGACGGCGACGACGCCCCCGAGGTCGCAGCACACGTCACGACCGACGACACCCGGCGCGGGCTGAAGGTGTCCCGCGCCCAGCTCGCGCGGGTGCACGCCGGCGCGCTCGCCGACCCCGCGACCGTCGGCGCCACGCTCAGCGTCTCCGCGTGAGGACCGTACGACCCGCACGACAGGGCCCCGACCGGCGCGAGCCTGTCGGGGCCCTGTGCCAGGATCTCGAGGTGACCTCCCCCGCCCCGACGCGCACGTCCACCGTCGCACTCCGCGAGCGCACGAGCGCCGACCTGCCCGCCCTCGTCGAGGCCCTCGCCGCCCAGCAGCCGGCCTCGGGCTACCCGCACCGGTGGCCGCTCCCGTTCCCGGTCGAGGAGTTCCTGGTCCGCCCCGACGAGGAGCGCGCGTGGGTGGCCGAGCTCGACGGCGCCGTCGTCGGGCACGTGAGCGTCACCGCGGTGCCCGACGACCGGTTCGGCGCCATCTGGTCCGCGGGCGCCGGACGCCCCGTCGCCGAGCTGGGCTGCGTGTCGGTGCTCTTCGTCGGCCCGGACGCGCAGGGCCGCGGCGTCGGCGGCGCGCTGCTCGACGTCGCGGTGGCCCACCTCCGCGACCAGGGCCGCACCCCGGTGCTCGACGTCGACGACCGCGACGGCGTCGCGCACGCCGTCTACCTGCACCGCGGGTGGCGCGTCGTGGGCGAGGCCCGGTTCGACTGGCAGCGCGAAGGGGCGCCGCCCGCCCGGATGCTCGTGCTGACCTGACCGCCCCGGCGACGGGGGCAGGGCTCAGACGCCGGCGGGCCCGGCCACCACGTCCTCCTCGTCCACCGCGGGGGCGCTGAACTGCGACTCGTACAGGCGCGCGTACGCCCCGCCCGCGGCGAGCAGCGTGTCGTGGTCGCCCTGCTCCACGATCTGCCCGTGCTCCATGACGACGATGGTGTCCGCGTCACGGATGGTCGACAGGCGGTGCGCGATGACGAACGACGTGCGGTTCGCCCGCAGCGCGTTCATCGCCTGCTGCACCAGGACCTCGGTGCGGGTGTCCACGGAGCTCGTCGCCTCGTCGAGCACGAGGATCTCCGGGTCGGCGAGGAACGCGCGGGCGATGGTCAGCAGCTGCTTCTCCCCCGCCGACAGTGCCGTCGCCTCGTCGTCCAGCACCGTCGCGTACCCGTCGGGCAGCGTGCGCACGAAGGGGTCGACGTGCGTGGCCCCGGTGGCGGCGAGGAACGTCTCCTCGTCCACCGTGGCGCCGTCGCGCACCCCGTACCGCAGGTTCTCCTCGATGGTGCCCTTGAACAGCCAGGTGTCCTGCAGCACCATGCCGATCCGCGAGCGCAGGTCGTCCCGCGTCATCGCGCGGGTGTCCACGCCGTCGAGCGTGATCCGCCCCTCGTTCACCTCGTAGAACCGCATGAGCAGGTTGACCAGCGTCGTCTTGCCGGCGCCCGTCGGCCCGACGATCGCGATCGTCTGGCCGGGCTCCGCGACGAGGTCGAGGTGCCCGATGAGCGGCGTCTCGGGGTCGTAGGAGAACGAGACGTCCTCGAACGCGACCCGGCCCCGCACATGCTCCAGCCGGCGCGGGTCCGCAGGGTCCGGCTCCTGCTCCGGGGCGTCGAGCAGCTCGAACACCCGCTCGGCCGACGCGACGCCGGACTGCAGCAGGTTCATCATCGACGCGATCTGCGTGAGCGGCTGCGTGAACTGCCGTGAGTACTGGATGAACGCCTGGACGTCACCCAGGGACAGCTGCCCCGAGGCCACGCGCAGACCGCCGATCACCGCCACGATCACGTAGTTGAGGTTCGCGAGGAAGCCCATCGACGGCTGCATCGTGCCCGAGATGAACTGCGACCTCCGGGACGCGTCGTAGAGCGCCTCGTTCTCGGTGCCGAACTTCGCGGCCGCCGCGTCCTGGCGCCCGTAGACCTTCACCAGCGAGTGCCCGGTGAACATCTCCTCGACATGCGCGTTGAGGCGCCCGGTGGCCGCCCACTGCGCGACGAACTGCGGCTGCGACCGCTTGGCGATCTGCATGGTCAGGACCACCGACAGCGGCACGGTCACCAGCGCGACCAGCGCCAGCACCCACGAGATCCAGAACATCATCCCGAGCACGCCGATCACCGTGAGCACGGAGGTCACGAGCTGCGCGAGCGTCTGGGTCGTCGTCTGCGCGACGTTGTCGATGTCGTTCGTGACCCGCGAGAGGATCTCGCCCTTGGCCTGCTTGTCCACGTAGCTCAGCGGGATGCGGTGCAGCTTGGCCTCGACGTCGTCACGCAGCCGGCGCATCGTGTTCTGCACGGCGATGGTCATGATCCGCGCCTGGAGCCACCCGAAGAGGAACGCGCCCACGTACACCGCGATCGCCCCCATCAGGATCTGGCCGAGCAGCGTGAAGTCGACGCCCTGGCCGACGACGACGCCGCTCTGCGACGCGATCATGTCGGCCTGCGTGGTCTCGCCGGCGGCCCGGAGCTGGTCGACGGCCTGCTCGGTCGTCGTCCCCACGGGGAACACCCGGCCCAGGACCTGGCCCGTCACGCCCGCGAAGATGACGTTGGTCGCGTCGCCCAGGATCTTCGGGCCCGCCACGGTGAGCGCCACCGAGACGATGCCGCACAGGGTGAGCAGGACGACGCGCGCCCGCTCGGGGCGCATGACACGGGCGAACCGCACGAGCGACCCGCGGAAGTCCATCGCCTTCGCACCGGGGGCACCCATGCCGCCCGTCGGGCCGTGGCCGCCGCCACCACGGGGGCCGCCGGCGGGTCGTGCGGCCGTTGCCTTGCGTTCGGTGCTCATGCCGCCTCCTCGAGGGACATCTGGGAGGAGACGATCTCCTGGTAGGTCTCGTTGTCCGCGAGCAGCTCGGCGTGCGTGCCGCGCCCGACGATGCGGCCGTGGTCGAGCACGAGGATCTGGTCGGCGTCGCGGATGGTCGCCACGCGCTGCGCGACGACGAGGACGGTCGCGTCCTGCGTGCGTGGTCGCAGAGCCGCGCGCAGGCGCGCGTCCGTGCTGTAGTCGAGGGCCGAGAACGAGTCGTCGAACAGGTACACGCGCGGGCGCCGGACGACGGCGCGCGCGATCGCGAGCCGCTGCCGCTGCCCGCCCGAGAACGTCGTCCCGCCCTGCGCCACCGGCGCCTCGAGCCCCTCGGCGAGCGCCTCGACGAAGTCGCGCGCCTGCGCGATCTCCAGCGCGGCCCACATCTCGTCCTCGGTGGCGTCGGCCTTGCCGTAGCGCAGGTTGTCCGCGACCGTGCCGCTGAACAGGAACGCCTTCTGCGGCACCAGGCCGAGCTGCGACCCGAGGTCGCCCGTCGCCAGGTCGCGCACGTCCACGCCGTCCAGGAGCACGCGCCCGTCGGTGACGTCGAAGAGCCGCGGCACGAGGTTGAGCAGCGTCGTCTTGCCCGCACCGGTCGAGCCGATGATCGCCGTCACGCGGCCGGGCGACGCGGTGAACGTCAGGTCGTGCAGCACCGGCTCGTCGGCGCCCGGGTACCGGAACTCGACGCCCTCGAAGCGCACCTCGCCGCGCGGCCCCTCGCCGTCCGCGAGGGAGGTGAGGCTCACCGGCGCCGCCGGCTCCGTCACGGACGTCTCGGTGTCGAGCACCTCGCTGATGCGGCCCGCCGCGACGGAGGCGCGCGGCACCATCATCACCATCATCGTCGACATCATGACGGCCATGAGGATGTACATGATGTAGCTGAGGAACGCCATGAGCGCGCCCACCTGCATCTGGCCGTTGTCGATGCGCTGGGCCCCGAACCAGAGCACCGCGACGCTGGAGGCGTTCATGATGAGCATGACCATCGGGAACGCCAGCGCCATGAGCTTGCCCGCGTTCAGCGACGTGTCGTACAGCGCCTCGTTCGTGGCGCCGAACCGCTCCAGCTCGCGGTCCTCCCGGACGAACGCGCGCACCACCCGCAGGCCGGTGATCTGCTCGCGGAGCACGCCGTTGATCGCGTCGATCCGCTTCTGCATCGCCTTGAAGTAGGGCACCATCCGCCACATCAGCAGCCCCATCGCGATGCCCAGCACCGGCACCACGACGAGCAGCAGCGCGGAGAGCTCGACGTCCTCCTGGAGCGCCATGATGACGCCCCCGACCAGCATGATCGGCGCCATCACCATGATGGTGAAGGTCATCAGCACGACCATCATCACCTGCTGCACGTCGTTGGTCGTGCGAGTGATGAGGGACGGGGCACCGAACTGCCCGAGCTCGCGGGCGGAGAAGCCCTGCACGGAGTCGAACAGGTCGCGGCGCACGTCGCGGCCCAGCGCGGTCGCGGCCCGGGCGCCCAGGAACACCGCGCCGATCGCGCACGCGACCTGGACGAGGCTCACGACGAGCATCCACCCGCCCACGCGCATGATGTAGGCCGTGTCCCCGGTGGTCACGCCGTTGTCGACGATGTCCGCGTTCAAGGACGGCAGATAGAGGGAGGCGAGCGTCGCGAGCAGCTGGAGCACCAGCAGCAGGCTGACGGCGCCGGCGTACGGGCGCAGATAGGTCCGCGCCAGGGAGACGAGCATCAGGGCTCCTGGTGGTGGGTGGTCGGGGGCGTCGCCGCCCCGGGGGGATTCTCGGACGCAGTCTTCGTCGCCGCGGTGGCCTCGGGCACGTGTTTTTCTCCTCGATCCTCCGCGATGCCGTGCACGAGCGCATCGGCGACGACCCGGGGCGAGGGTGCCGGCAGCAGATGGTCGACCCGCGCGTGCGTGCCGGCGATGCTCGCCTCGACCAGAGCGACCGCGACCTCGATCGGTACCCGGAGCCGGTGCTCGTCGGGCTGCAGCACCCCGATCAGCCCGGCGACGGTCGCCTCGCGCTGCTGCTCGCGCTGCTGCGCCAGCCGGGTGCGGAAGTCCTGCACGTGCCCCGCCTCGACCTGATCGCGCGCCCCGGTGCGGTGGTGCAGCGCGCGCAGCACGCCCATCCACCGCATGACGTCGCTCATGCGACGGCGGCCGAGCTCGATGACCCGCTCGAGCCGCTCCTCGAGCGGCGCCTCCCGGTCGATCGCCGCGAGCTCGGCACGGGTCTCGACCGGCCCGGACGCACGGTGCAGGCCCTCGACCGCCACCGCGCCGATGAGCGTGAGCTTGTCGCCGAACGCCCGGAACAGCGTGCCCTCGGCGATACCCGCCGCGTCGGCGAGCTCCCGGCTCGTGACGTCGAGCCCGAACTCGCCGACGAGCGGGAGCACCGCGTCGATGATCGCGGAGCGGCGGTCGTCCGGCGCCATCGGTGCGGCACGACCGGTCGGGGTGGGCGTGGGGCTCATGGGCGCCCACACTAAATGAGTGAGCACTCACTCCGCAACATCGCCGCGACACGCGAAGAGGGCCGCCACCCGTGGTGACGACCCTCTCCTCCGGCTCGTGCGCTGCGGCGCGAGCTACTGCTGCGGCTGCGGCGGCTCCTCCGACTCGTCCGGCCCACCGCCCAGCGTGCGCGGCTGCGCCCCGGGCGACGGCGGCGCCGTCGGCCCGCCGGAGGGCCGCTGGCCGCGCTCGGCCGACGGGTCGAACGGCGCGCCCGACCGGGTGCCCGCGCTCGTCGCGTCGGCCGTGGCGGCCTCCGCCTGGCGCCGCGCCTCCGCGAGCGCCTCGCCCGGGTCGGTGAGGGCGGTCTCGCCGAACGCCGACGACCGCGGCCGTGACGGGGCCGCCCCCTCCTCGTCGGACGGCGGGGTCGGGATGCCGGGCGTGCCCGGCACGCCGCCGAAGCCCTTGGCGATCGAGCCGAGGGCGGCCGTGAACTCGGTGGGGACCACCCAGAGCTTCGAGGCGGTGCCGTTGGCGATCTCCGGCAGCATCTGCAGGTACTGGTAGGCGAGCAGCTTGGGGTCGGCGTCGCCCTCGTGGATCGCGCCGAAGACCTGGAGGATCGCGCGCGCCTCACCCTCGGCGGTGAGGATCTTCGCCTGGGCGTCACCCTCGGCCCGCAGGATCTGGGACTGCTTCTCACCCTCGGCGGTGAGGATCTGCGACTGCTTGACACCCTCCGCCGTGAGGATCGTGGCCCGACGGTCGCGCTCGGCGCGCATCTGCTGCTCCATCGCACCCTGCACGGACGCCGGCGGCTCGATCGACTTCAGCTCCACGCGGTTGACGCGCACGCCCCAGCGCCCGGTGGCCTCGTCCAGCACGCCGCGCAGCTGGCCGTTGATCTGGTCGCGGCT
>Ga0160442_100244_pt1 | contig 37561 bp, 34 predicted proteins | sample HID1971M_E1MG_FD_108252 | JGI IMG/M metagenome (GOLD analysis project Ga0160442, IMG submission 108252) | Enriched millipede-associated microbial communities from UW Madison campus, WI, USA - HID1971M_E1 MG | ecosystem: Host-associated > Arthropoda: Insects > Digestive system > Unclassified ... | reverse complement strand
TGGGTTCGTCCATCGAAGAAGAAGTGGCGAAACTGACCTGGGGCATTCGCTGGGGTTCGGACACGGTCATGGACCTGTCCACCGGCAAACACATTCACGAAACCCGCGAGTGGATCATCCGCAACTCGCCGGTGCCGATCGGTACCGTGCCGATCTACCAGGCCCTGGAAAAAGTCGGCGGCGTCGCCGAAGACCTGACCTGGGAGCTGTTCCGCGACACCCTGATCGAGCAGGCCGAGCAGGGCGTCGACTACTTCACCATCCATGCCGGCGTGTTGCTGCGCTACGTGCCAATGACCGCCAAGCGCGTGACCGGCATCGTCTCCCGTGGCGGTTCGATCATGGCCAAGTGGTGCCTGGCGCACCACAAGGAAAACTTCCTCTACACCCATTTCGAAGACATCTGCGAAATCATGAAGGCCTACGACGTCAGCTTCTCGCTGGGTGATGGCCTGCGTCCTGGCTCGATTGCCGATGCCAACGACGAAGCGCAGTTCGGCGAGCTGGAGACCCTCGGCGAGTTGACCAAGATCGCCTGGAAGCACGACGTGCAGTGCATGATCGAAGGTCCCGGCCACGTGCCGATGCAGTTGATCAAGGAGAACATGGACAAGCAGCTGGAATGCTGCGACGAGGCGCCGTTCTACACCCTCGGCCCGCTGACCACCGACATCGCGCCGGGCTACGACCACATCACTTCCGGTATCGGCGCGGCGATGATCGGCTGGTTCGGTTGCGCCATGCTCTGCTACGTCACGCCCAAGGAGCACCTGGGCCTGCCAAACAAGGATGACGTCAAGACCGGGATCATCACCTACAAGATCGCCGCGCATGCCGCCGATCTGGCGAAGGGGCATCCGGGCGCACAGATCCGCGACAATGCCTTGAGCAAGGCGCGTTTCGAATTCCGTTGGGAAGACCAGTTCAACCTGGGCCTTGATCCGGATACCGCCCGTTCGTATCACGATGAGACGCTGCCGAAGGATTCGGCCAAGGTCGCGCACTTCTGCTCCATGTGCGGGCCGAAATTCTGCTCGATGAAAATTACCCAGGAAGTCCGCGAGTATGCGGCCAACCAACGGATCGAGGCGGTCGACGTGGATGTTGCCCAGGGCATGGCCGAACAGGCTGAGCGCTTCAAGCAGGAAGGCAGTCAGCTGTATCAGAAAGTTTGATCTGACCTGAAAGGGTGGGGCCTGCACAGGCCCCATCGCCAGCAGGCTGGCTCCCACATTGGATCTGTGAGTTTCACAAGTCCCCTGTGGGAGCCAGCCTGCTGGCGATAGCGATCAACACAACAACAAATGTCCCTCTGAGATAACACCCTTGAGCATTCAACCGAGTACTTATTCCCCCGACATCGCGGTGCCGACCGACAAACGTGTGTTCGGCGGCCGCGATCTGTTTTCCCTGTGGTTCTCCCTCGGCATCGGCCTGATGGTCCTGCAGACCGGCGCACTGCTCGCGCCAGGCCTGGGCCTGTCCGGCTCGCTGCTGGCGATTTTCCTCGGCACGCTGGTCGGCGTTCTACTGCTGGCTGCCGTCGGCGTGATCGGCAGCGACACCGGCCTGTCATCCATGGCCGCGCTCAAACTCAGCCTCGGCAGCAAAGGCGCCAGCCTGCCGGCGGTGCTGAACCTGCTGCAACTGATCGGTTGGGGCTCGTTCGAGATCATCGTCATGCGCGATGCCGCCAGTCTGTTGGGCGCCAAGGCCTTCAGCGAGGGTAGCGTACTGTCCAATCCAGTGCTGTGGACCCTGTTCTTCGGCGCACTGGCGACCCTGTTGGCCGTCAGCGGTCCGTTGACCTTCGTGCGCCAGATCCTGCGTAAATGGGGCATCTGGCTGTTGCTGGCAGCGTGCATCTGGCTGACCTGGAACCTGTTCGCCAAAGCCGACCTGGCTGCCTTGTGGGCGCAGGCCGGTGACGGTTCGATGCCGTTCGCGGTGGGCTTCGACATCGCTATCGCGATGCCGCTGTCGTGGCTGCCACTGATTGCCGACTATTCGCGTTTCGGCAAGCGTGCGAAGAATGTCTTCGGCGGGACGGCGATTGGCTTCTTTATCGGTAATTTCTGGCTGATGAGCCTGGGCGTGGCCTACACCCTGGCATTCGCGCCGAGCGGTGAAGTCAATGCCTTGCTGCTGGCATTGGCGGGTGCGGGCCTGGGCATTCCGCTGCTGCTGATCCTGCTCGATGAGTCGGAAAACGCCTTTGCCGACATTCACTCGGCAGCCGTTTCCAGCGGGATCCTGTTGCGCCTGAAAGTCGAGCACCTGGCCCTGGCCATTGGCGTGATCTGCACCCTGATCGCCTTGCTGGCGCCACTGGCCCAGTACCAGAACTTCCTGCTGTTGATCGGATCGGTGTTTGCGCCGCTGTTCGGCGTGGTGCTGGTGGATCACTTCATCCTGCGCAAACGCAGTGGCCAAGTGGCGTCAGCCGCATTGCGCTGGCCGGCGCTGCTCGCCTGGTTGGGCGGGGTGAGCACCTATCACTTGCTGGCCAATCTGTATCCGGACATCGGCGCAACCCTGCCGGCGTTGATCCTGGCAGGGCTGCTGCAACTGGTGCTGGGCCGGGCCTTCAGTTACGGCCGGGAAACAGCTCGGGCTTGATGATGCCATTCAGGCGAGGGTAGGGGATCTTCAGTTCGACATGGCCCAGCGCGTAAGGCGCGATGCTGCTTGTTTCGTACTTGAGGATCACCACGCCGTAGGTCAGCGCCACGTTCTGGGTTTTCTGGAACGGCCAGCTCTTGACGAACTCCGGTTCCTGATCGAGCTTGGTGCTGATCAACCAGCTGTTATGCGCCACCTGCGCGGCTTTCCAGAACGCCTCTTCCTGCCCGGGCACCAGCATGTCCGACAGTGTCAGCACTTTATGCTGCTGACGCGAGTAGTTGATGAACCCCCGACCCGGCGTGCCATGGGCGCCGCCGGTGTCCAGGTAGCTGGACAACTCGATGATCACCAGTCCGTCATGCTGCTCACGTACCTTGGCCTGCAGGTAAATGCTGTTGCGCGGACCTGCGGTGCGCAAAAACTGTTCGCGATAGGCCGCCAGCGTCGGCGCCACCGGGGCGTCGGGTGAGGTGCGGGTCATTTGCAGCAGGCGTTTTTCGATGATGCCGTCCAGTTCAGGCTCGGCGGGGAAGTGCAGGGTATCGATGTTCACCAGCGGACAGTCCTGGTCCGTACAGCCTGGCTTGAGTTGCTCGGTGGCGTCGCGGGTAGTTTCCAGCGGCGCGCGATAGTTGGGCTGGAACAGGCTCTGGCAAGCGCCCAGGGTCAGGGCGAGAGCGGCCACGGAGGCAATTTTAAAAAGCGACATGGGCGTCCTTCATAAAACAGGGAAAGGCGAAAAGTTACCCGCTTCGACTGTCAACGGAGCAGTCAGTTCGCCACTAAGCTAATTAGAGTGGGTTTCGCCCTCACCGTCCATCTCGATGAAGGTAAAGGGGCTGCATCAAACCTCACGGGCGCGTTAGGATGGCGCGAAGTCGAGGTTGGAGCCTCGGTGTCAGATACGAGGATAGTCATGACTGATTTTGCCAAAGCCATTCCGACCGCCGTGGATATCGTTCGGCGCGAAAAGTGCTTCGAGGGTTTCTACAAGCTCGATCGCGTGCACTTGCGCCACGAACTGTTCGCCGGCGGCATGAGCCGCGAAATCAGCCGTGAACTGTTCGTGCGCCACGATGCGGTGTGCATGCTGCCCTACGACCCACAACGCGACGAAGTGGTGCTGATCGAGCAGTTTCGCGTCGGCGCCCTGGGCAAGATCGACAATCCATGGCTGATCGAACTGGTCGCTGGTCTGATCGACAAGGATGAGCAACCGGAAGAAGTTGCTCACCGCGAAGCGCAGGAGGAAGCTGGGCTTGTCATCGGGGCGCTGTGGCCGATGACCCAATATTTTCCATCGCCGGGCGGCAGCAACGAATTCGTGCATTTGTACCTGGGACGTTGCGATAGTAGTGGGGTAGGCGGCCTGCATGGGCTGGAGGAAGAGGCTGAAGATATTCGCGTCACGGTGTGGGCGTTCGAAGATGCCCTGCAAGCCGTACGCGACGGACGTATTGCCAACGCGGCCAGCATCATTGCCTTGCAATGGCTGGCACTGAACCGCGTTGAAGTGAGGGGGCTATGGTCGTAAACAAGCTGCGCGATCGCTATCGGGTGGACCTCGTGGGGCTACAGGCATCCTGCGAGGCGAACTACGCGCGCCTGATGCGACTGTTGCCGGACATGCGCAGCGAGCCGGCGGCGCGGCGCATCGCCGTGACCCATGGCGACCAGATGCTGGGCGTGCTGGCGCTGGAGGTGCTGCAGGTCTGTCCCTACACCACGACCCTGCAGGTGCGCCAGGAGCACAGTCTGCCCTGGCTGCCGGTGCCGCAACTGGAAGTGCAGGTCTATCACGACGCGTGCATGGCCGAAGTGGTCAGCGCCGAACATGCACGGCGCTTTCGCGGCATCTATCCTTACCCGAACGCCTCGATGCATCAGCCCGACGAGAAGGCCCAGCTGAACATGTTCCTGGGCGAGTGGTTGAGTCATTGCCTGGCGTTGGGGCACGAGTACGAAGTGGTCCGTTGACGTTCTTGTGAACTGCGTCAGGTTCGCGGATTCCCCTTTTCGATCATCCCCCAGCATAATTGCGCCATCCTCCAACCCCGCGATCACGCCCTGGGAGAAAGCCTTGCCGAGCGTATCCAACTTGACCACCGCCGATCCGGCGTTGCTGGTACAACTCTCCGACAGTCACCTGTTCGCCGAAGCGGACGGGATGCTGCTGGGCATGAATACCCGTGACAGCCTGCAAAAAGTCATCGACTTGGTACGCGAGCAGCAGCCTCGCATTGATCTGATCCTGGCCACCGGCGATTTGTCCCAGGACGGCACGCTCGAGTCATACCAGCAGTTTCGCGAGTTGACCCGACAGCTCGACGCGCCGGCGCGCTGGATTCCCGGCAATCACGACGAGCCGCGGATAATGGCCGAGGCCGCGGTGCAGAGCGCCTTGCTGGAGTCGGTGGTGGATGTTGGCAACTGGCGGGTCACCCTGCTCGATTCGGCCGTGCCGGGCTCGGTACCGGGGTATTTGCAGGATGAACAGTTGCAGTTGTTGGCCCGTTCCTTGAGCGAAGCGCCAGAGCGGCACCATCTGGTGTGCCTGCACCATCACCCGGTATCGATCGGCTGTGCGTGGATGGAGCCGATCGGTCTGCGCAATCCTGAAGCGTTTTTTGAAGTCCTGGATCGTTTTCCACAGGTGCGTGCCGTGCTGTGGGGCCATGTGCATCAGGAAATCGATCAATTGAGTAACGGCGTGCGTCTGATCGCCTCGCCATCGACCTGCATTCAGTTCGAACCGGGCAGCGAAGACTTCAAGGTCGGGGCGCAGGCGCCGGGGTATCGCTGGTTGCGGTTGTTGCCGGATGGGCGGCTGGAAACCGGTGTGGAACGCCTGACCGGGTTCGACTTTCAGGTCGATTACGGCTCTAACGGCTACTAACCCATCCCTTGTAGGAGCTGGCTTGCCAGCGAAGAGGCCGTCACGATCAACATCAATGTTGATTGATAATCCGCTTTCGCTGGCAAGCCAGCTCCTACAGGCATCGCATTTCATCGGCACCCAACGTGCCAAAGTCCCTGTAAACTCCGCCTCTTTACCCGAAGCTCAGGGAGTTCAAATGTCCGGCTCGATCCTTTATATCCACGGTTTCAACAGCGCGCCTGCGTCGAAAAAGGCCACCCAGTTGAGCGAAGTGATGGAACGCCTGGGCTTGAGCGACCAATTGCGTGTGCCGGCCCTGCATCACCACCCCCGCGAGGCCATCGGTCAGCTGGAGCAGGCGATTGAAGCGCTCGGACGGCCACTGCTGGTCGGCAGCTCGCTCGGCGGCTACTATGCGACTCACCTGGCCGAGCGCCATGGCTTGAAAGCCCTGTTGATCAACCCTGCCGTCAGTCCGCACCGGATGTTCGACGGGTTCCTGGGTACACAGAAGAACCTGTATACCGACGAGGCCTGGGAAATGACCCACGACCATGTGACGGCCCTCGCCGAGCTGGAAGTGCCGGCACCCCAGGACCCGCAGCGCTATCAGGTATGGTTGCAGACCGGTGACGAAACACTGGACTATCGCCTCGCCCAACAGTATTACCGGGCCTGTGCCTTGCGCATCCAGGCCGGTGGCGACCATGGTTTCCAGGGTTTTGCCGAGCAGCTTCCGGCCATGCTGAGTTTTGCCGGCATTGGCGCAGATTTGTATCAGGCGATTGATTTCACCGCGCTGTGAAACCTTGCCCCTATTTTCAATGAAAGACTGACGACGAGACCCCATGGCCACTCCCAGCGCTAGCTCTTATAACGCCGACGCCATCGAAGTCCTCTCGGGCCTCGACCCGGTGCGCAAACGCCCCGGCATGTACACCGACACCAGTCGGCCGAACCACCTCGCCCAGGAAGTCATCGACAACAGCGTCGACGAAGCCTTGGCCGGACATGCCAAATCGGTACAGGTCATCCTCCACGCCGATCACTCGCTGGAAGTCAGCGATGACGGCCGTGGCATGCCAGTGGACATTCACCCCGAAGAAGGCGTTTCCGGGGTCGAACTGATCCTCACCAAGCTTCACGCGGGTGGCAAGTTTTCCAACAAGAACTACCAGTTCTCCGGCGGTCTGCACGGGGTGGGTATTTCGGTGGTCAACGCCTTGTCGACCGAAGTCCGGGTGCGTGTAAAACGTGACGGCAACGAATACCAGATGACCTTCGCCGACGGTTTCAAGAAAACCGAGCTGGAAATCCTCGGTACGGTCGGCAAACGCAATACCGGCACCAGCGTGTTCTTCGCGCCGGACCCGAAATACTTCGATTCACCGAAATTCTCCATCAGCCGCCTCAAGCACGTGCTCAAGGCCAAGGCCGTCCTGTGCCCGGGGCTGCTGGTCAGTTTTGAAGACAAGGCCAGCGGCGAGAAAGTCGAATGGCATTACGAAGACGGCCTGCGTTCCTATCTGGTCGACGCGGTCAGCGAATTCGAGCGCCTGCCGGACGAGCCGTTCTGCGGCAGCCTGGCCGGTAACAAGGAAGCCGTGGACTGGGCGCTGCTGTGGCTGCCGGAAGGTGGCGACGCGGTGCAGGAAAGCTACGTCAACCTGATCCCGACCGCCCAGGGCGGTACCCACGTCAACGGTTTGCGCCAAGGCCTGCTCGACGCCATGCGCGAGTTCTGCGAATTCCGCAGCCTGTTGCCACGCGGCGTGAAGCTGGCGCCGGAAGACGTCTGGGAACGCATCGCTTTTGTGCTGTCGATGAAAATGCAGGAGCCGCAGTTCTCCGGCCAGACCAAGGAACGCCTGTCGTCCCGTGAAGCGGCGGCGTTCGTCTCCGGTGTAGTCAAGGATGCGTTCAGCCTGTGGCTCAACGCGCACCCGGAAACCGGCCTGGCGCTGGCGGAACTGGCGATCAACAACGCTGGTCGTCGCCTCAAGGCCAGCAAGAAGGTCGAGCGCAAGCGCATCACCCAGGGGCCGGCGTTGCCGGGCAAGCTCGCCGACTGCGCCGGGCAGGACCCGATGCGTTCCGAGCTGTTCCTGGTGGAAGGTGATTCCGCCGGTGGTTCTGCCAAGCAGGCGCGGGACAAAGAGTTCCAGGCGATCCTGCCGTTGCGCGGCAAGATCCTCAATACCTGGGAAGTCGACGGCAGCGAAGTGCTGGCCAGCCAGGAAGTGCACAACATTGCCGTGGCCATCGGTGTCGATCCGGGTGCCGCGGACATGAGCCAGTTGCGCTACGGCAAGATCTGCATCCTCGCCGACGCCGACTCCGACGGCCTGCACATTGCGACCCTGCTCTGCGCGCTGTTCGTCCAGCATTTCCGCCCGCTGGTGGATGCCGGTCACGTCTACGTCGCCATGCCGCCGCTGTACCGCATCGACCTGGGCAAAGAGATCTACTACGCCCTCGACGAAGCCGAGCGCGACGGCATTCTCGATCGCCTGGTGGCCGAGAAGAAGCGCGGCAAGCCGCAGGTCACCCGATTCAAGGGCCTGGGTGAAATGAACCCGCCGCAGCTGCGCGAAACCACCATGGACCCGAACACCCGGCGCCTGGTGCAACTGACCCTGGGCGATAATTTCGACGCGACCTCGGAAATGATGGACATGCTGCTGGCGAAAAAACGCGCCGGCGACCGCAAGACCTGGCTGGAGTCCAAGGGCAACCTGGCGGAGGTGCTGGGCTGATGCGGCTGGGCTTTGCCCTGGCGTGTGCGTTGCTGCTGACCTCGATGACGGTGTCTACCAAGCCGACACCGCAGCTACGCCTGTTGTCCGAGCACGCCGTGGACGGCATGCGCGGCGGCAACCTGTCCGGGCTGGCCCAGTGCGGCACGGAGTTGTGGACGGTCTCCGACCGCGACGACGACCAGATCTACCGCCTCGAGACGGGCGCGGGTGTCTGGCGTGCGGAAGCGGTGGGCATCGGCGTGCCGCCCGTGCCGGAAAGCGGCTTGCCCTGGGGCCTGCGTTCGCGGGCCTGGGTGTCGTCGTTCGTGCGTGGCGGTGACCTGGATTTCGAAGGGATCACCTGCGACAGCGCTGGCAATCGCTACGTGGTCAGCGAGTCCCATGCGGCGGTGCTGCAAATTCCGCCAACCGGGCCAACCTTCTGGCTGAAGATTTCGCCGCTCATGGTGCGCGAGGCGCGGGCCAGCGGTATGTTGCTGCGCTTTAATGCATTGTTCGAAGGCCTGGCGATCAATCCGCAAGGTGACCAGTTGTGGTTGGCTGCCGAGCGCGAGAGCCGCGGGTTGCTGCTGGTCAAGCGCAAGCAGACCGTCTGGGACTGCGATGGCGGCTGTGTGCTGCTGAGCGAAGGCGCAAAGGAGATGCAACCGGCACAATTTCCCAGCGCCAGGCCGATGCCCCGGGATTTTGCCGACCTGTCATGGTTCGACGGCAAGCTGTTTACCCTCGAGCGCAATGCGTACCAGATTTGCCGTCGTGATGCGGTGACAGCCAAGGTCGAGCGCTGCTGGTCGTTTGCCGATGAGGCGTTGCAGGAAAATCGTCGTTATCCCCAGGACTTTGCCCTGACGGAAGCCTTGATCGTGGACGCCGAGGGCGCCTGGATCGGCATCGACAACAACACCGGCGCCCGCGCCGATGGCGAGGTCCGTCCGATCGTCTGGCGCTTTGCTGTACCTGAAGGTGGTTGGAGTGCCAAGTCATGAGCCAGCAAACGCCGGGCAAACGTGCCGGTCGGGTATTGATGGTACTGGCCTGGTGCGCCGCTTTGTTTCTGGCGACGCGGTTTTTCGGCCAGTGGGAAGAGCGTCAGCAAAATCCGAATGTGGTCGTCAGCTCGGAACGCGGCGAGGGTTTCGTCGAGGTGAAACTGGTCAGCAATGGCCAGGGGCATTTCGTTGCCAGCGGCCATATCAATGGCCAGCCGGTGAATTTCATGCTCGATACCGGGGCGACCGATGTGGCGATCCCGGCGCAAATGGCCGAACGGCTGAAACTGGAACAAGGCTTCGGGGTGACCCTGAGCACCGCCAACGGTCGCACCGAGGGTTATCGAACCCGGGTCGACCGGCTGCAACTGGGCGACATTGTGTTGCGTGATGTGCGCGCCATCGTCGTGCCAGGCCTGGATGGCGAGCAAGTGCTGCTCGGTATGAGCGCGCTGAACAAACTTGAATTTACCCAGCGCGGTGGCACCATGCTGCTGCGCCAGACAACGAACCGATGAGGCCCGCATGAGCGACTCCCTTGATCTCAGCCTGGACGGTGTAGAACGCCGGTCACTGGCTGACTTCACCGAAAATGCCTACCTCAACTACTCCATGTACGTGATCATGGACCGTGCCTTGCCGCATATCGGCGACGGCCTGAAACCGGTACAGCGCCGCATCATTTATGCGATGAGCGAGTTGGGGCTGGACGCCGATTCCAAGCACAAGAAATCGGCGCGTACCGTCGGTGACGTGCTCGGTAAATTCCACCCCCACGGCGACTCGGCCTGTTACGAAGCCATGGTCCTGATGGCCCAGCCGTTCAGCTATCGCTATACGCTGGTGGATGGCCAGGGTAACTGGGGTGCGCCGGACGATCCCAAGTCCTTCGCCGCCATGCGTTACACCGAGGCACGGCTGTCGCGCTACTCCGAAGTGCTGCTCAGCGAACTGGGCCAGGGCACGGCGGACTGGGGCCCGAACTTCGACGGCACCCTCGACGAACCGCTGGTGTTGCCGGCACGTTTGCCGAATATCCTCCTCAACGGCACCACCGGTATCGCCGTGGGCATGGCCACCGACGTGCCGCCGCACAACCTGCGCGAAGTCGCCAGCGCCTGCGTGCGTTTGCTCGACGAGCCCAAGGCCACGGTCGAACAGCTCTGTGAACACATCCAGGGTCCGGATTACCCGACCGAAGCGGAAATCATCACGCCGCGCGCCGACCTGCTGAAAATCTACGAGACCGGCCGCGGTTCGGTGCGCATGCGCGCCGTTTATCACATTGAAGACGGCGACATCATCGTCACCGCGCTGCCGCATCAGGTTTCCGGCGCCAAGGTGTTGGAACAGATCGCGGCGATGATGCAGGCCAAACCCTCGAAAGCTCCGCAAATCGCCGATTTGCGCGACGAGTCGGACCACGAGAACCCGTGCCGGATCGTGATTATTCCGGGCGCCCGGAAAAACTTTGACCACGATGCGTTGATGCAGCACCTGTTCGCCAGCACCGAGCTGGAGTCGAGCTACCGGGTCAACATCAACATCATCGGCCTGGACGGCAAGCCGCAGCTGAAAAACCTGCGGGCCCTGCTGGTCGAGTGGCTGGAATTCCGGGTCCGGACCGTACGCCGCCGCCTGCAATTCCGCCTGGACAAGGTCGAGCGTCGCCTGCACCTGTTGGACGGTTTGTTGATCGCTTACCTCAACCTGGATGAAGTGATCCACATCATCCGTACCGAGGAGCAGCCCAAAGCCGCGCTGATCGAGCGTTTCGCCCTGAGCGAAATCCAGGCCGACTACATCCTCGACACGCGTTTGCGCCAATTGGCGCGACTGGAAGAAATGAAGCTGCGTTCCGAGCAGGACGAACTGCTCAAGGAACAAGCCAAGCTGCAAGCCCTGCTGAGCAGCGAAGCCAAGCTGAAGAAGCTGGTACGCACCGAGCTGATCAAGGATGCCGAGACCTATGGCGACGACCGTCGCTCACCAATCGTCGAGCGCGCCGAAGCCAAGGCGCTGACCGAACACGATCTGCTGCCGAACGAAAAAGTCACTGTCGTGCTGTCGGAAAAAGGCTGGGTGCGCTCCGCCAAAGGCCATGACATCGACGCTACTGGGCTTTCCTACAAGGCCGGGGATGGTTTCAAGGCCCTGGCGGCAGGGCGCTCCAACCAGTTTGCGGTGTTTATCGATTCCACCGGGCGCAGTTATTCGGTGGCGGCACACACCTTGCCTTCGGCCCGTGGCCAGGGAGAGCCGCTGACCGGCCGTCTGACGCCGCCGCCAGGGGCGAGTTTCGAATGCGTGCTGATGCCCGAAGACGATGCGCTGTACGTCATCGCCTCGGACGCCGGTTACGGTTTCGTGGTCAAGGGTGAAGACCTGCAGGCCAAGAACAAGGCGGGCAAGGCCCTGCTGAGCCTGCCGAACAACGCCAAGGTGATCCTGCCGCGTCCGGTGGCCGATCGTGAGCATAACTGGTTGGCTTCGGTGACCACCGAAGGTCGCCTGCTGATCTTCAAGATCAGCGATCTGCCACAATTAGGTAAGGGCAAAGGCAACAAGATCATCGGGATTCCCGGTGAGCGTGTGGCCAGTCGCGAAGAATATGTCACGGACATCGCCGTTGTGCCGGAGGGCGCCACTTTGGTGCTGCAGGCCGGAAAACGTACCTTGTCACTGAAAGCGGACGACCTCGAACACTACAAGGGTGAGCGTGGTCGTCGTGGGAACAAACTGCCACGTGGCTTCCAGCGGGTAGATGCGCTGTTCGTCGAAAACCTCAATTAAGCGTCCTAGAGGCCTCGATCTACGATTTAACGCGTAGATCGACGCTTTGGCGCTGGAGTCGGAACGCATATTCACGGATGATATGGCCTTTCAAGCGCCGGCGTGGCCGAGCGTTCTTCATATTTATTGAGTATTTTCACTGTGATTAGCCTTGTGGCAATCACCTGGATGGGACGATGACTGCTCTGCGCCTTCCTTTTATTTTGATGCTCGCCGGCGTACTTGGCCTGGCGGGTTGCAGCGTTCACCAGCCGGTGTCGCTGTATCAACTGGACAGCGGAAGTCCGGTTCAGCCTGCGCAAAGCGCGGGCATGGCGGTTTTGCTGGGCCCGGTAACCGTGGCGGACTACCTGCAGCGCGAAACCCTGTTGCAGCGTCAGCCCGATGGCAGCCTGCAAGCCTCGGCCGACGGCCGTTGGGCTGGCAGCCTCTCTTCCGACATCGACCAGCTGTTGCTGCGTCAGGTGGCTGGCCACCTGGACAGCCAGCGTGTCGTGCTGGCGCCTGCGACCACAGGCTTCACGCCGGATGTCCAGGTGCTGTTGACCATCACGCGCCTGGATTCGGGGAAGTCGCAACCGGCGATTCTCGATGCGCAATGGCGTTTGATCGACCGTCGTGGCCAGGTGCGCGATAACCGCATCATTCACCTGCAGGAACAGCACGCCGGCAACACGGCGGCTCAGGTCCAGGCACAGGGTGTATTGCTGCAGAAGCTCGCTGAACAGCTCTCGGTAGCGCTCAAGCCACTGGCCAACCAGCCACCGATTGCCGAAGCACCGCGCAAGCCGGCCGCCAAGCCTGCAGCACCGGCGGCGGAACAGGAAAAGCAGCCGAAGATCCCGATGGCTGCGCCGATTCGTACGGATATGGAAGTGTTTCGCTTCTAAAGCTCGATGGATTGGAAACAAGGCCCGCGTTGATGCGGGCCTTGTTGTTTCTGCCGGTTGGAGATCTCTAGTGCCTGTCCCGGCCTCTTCGCGGGCAAGCCCGCTCCTACAGTGATTGATGTCGTACACACGACCTGCGTTCGGCATGGAACCCTGTAGGAGCTGGCTTGCCAGCGATAGCGAAAGGACAGGCAACAAAAAAGCCCGCAGACGATCACTCGCCTGCGGGCTTATGCATGACAGGGCTTTTACGCCCGACGTTCGTGCATCCGCGCCAGCTGTCGTTCCAGCATCGACGGATAAGGCTCCATCAGCCGCTCCACGCAGCAGGCGCCTTCAGGGCTGGCGATCGGGCGGATCCGTGCGCGCTGGCGGATCAGCGCATCGTCACTGATCTTGCGCTCCACCAGCAGCAGGTTGCGGCTGTGTTGCGACAGGGCCAGGGCATCCTGCGCGGCGTCGGTCAGCAACAGGTCGATCTGGCTCAGGCCGAACAACTCCTCGCCCAGAGTCAGGCCCAGCTGCAATTGCAAGGTGATGCCGCTGTCGGCGACTTCGATCTGCAATTGATGCCCCAGCGCTCGCAGCAGCTCACCACAGCAGATGGCGTTGGTCAGGTAATCGTCGCCACTGTCTTCGGCGTGGAACAGCATCAGGGTGCTGCCATCGTTCAGGGTGTGCAGTTCGCTCTGGTAGAGCGAGGCCGCCTGGTCGAGGCAGTCGCGGTAGCGCTTGAGCAGTTCTTCCAGGCGTGTCCGCGGCAGGCGTCGCAGTTGTTCCTGCGAGCCCAGCTGCACGGCCAGCACGGCGCTGTGCTGCGGCACGTTGGAAGCTACGGGTTTGGCCAGCGGTTTCGCCACACTGTCTGGCGCATCGAGCAAGTCTGCGAACGCATCGTCATCGTCATCGTCTTCAACGGTGCTGACGACACGCCGTGGCGCGGCTTTCATCGCGGCCATCGGGCGACTTTCATCGAAACTCGGATCACGCAGGTTGCGCACTTCGAAGCCCGGTTCGCCGTCGTCGTCATCGTCGTATTCGGGTTCCGGCTCGGGTTCCGGTTCGGCCGGTTCCGGCGCGAAGTCGGCATGCAGCTGGCGCGCCAGGTCGCCGATCTCGTCATTACGCTCGGTGGCCGGCGTGTATTCGTCGATGTTGCGCAGCCACACCCGCAATTGCAGCAGTGGTGTGGAGAGGTATCGACCCATGCGCAGGCTCAAGGCCAGGGACAGGGCCAGCAGGATCGCGCTCAAGATGCCCATGCTTTGCAGGCTGATGGTCATCGGCTGCTGGAACTGATCCATGTCCAGGCTGATGCGCAGCTGACCGGCGGTCACATCCTGGAACGTGATCTTGCTCTGGTACATGCCCTCGGCTTCGCCCAACAAACCATGCTTGGGACGCTGGCCGGCTTCAGCGAGGATACGGTTGTCCACGCTGTAGATGGCGGCGTGGGCCACCAGCTTGTTCTTGGTCAGGTTGTTGAGCAGCACGTTGAGGCTGAGGATGTCGTTGGACACCAGCAGCTCGGTGGCCGAGGTGGCCGTCTGCATGGTCAGGCTTTCACCCAACGCATCCGCCTGCTCGTGCATGGCCTGCTTGAACTGCAAACCCATCACACAGGCGTAGATCACCAGGGCCAGAGCGACCAGGATCACGTTATGGCTGGCAATGCGCAATGCAATCGGTACACGGCGGTGGCGCAGTGCACGGAAGATCAGCAGGAAGAAGTTATCGGTTTTTACTGGCGTGGGCCGGTTCACTTGAGCTCGGCTCTTTTGTCCGTGAAGTTGACGCGCAGTATAGCGACAGGCCCTAGGCCGTCAAAGCGCTCACGGTGCCCGATGGTCACTGAATGTGGGTAGAATGCGGTTTTTTTCCACCTGCGGGGGTGCGCCTTGCGCGAAATCGTCCTGATAAACATCACGGGAGTCGACCGTCCGGGTCTGACTGCGGCCATTACCGGCGTTCTGGCCCAGGGTGGTGTGAACATTCTCGACATCGGTCAGGCGGTGATCCACGACACCCTGTCGTTCGGCATCCTGGTTGAAATTCCTGATACCGAACAAGGCAAGTCGGTGCTCAAGGACATCCTGTTCAAGGGCTATGAGCTTGATCAACAGGTGCGCTTCACGCCGGTGTCCGAAGAGGATTACCAGCAGTGGGTCGGCAACCAGGGCAAAAAACGCCACATCGTGACCCTGCTGACGCGCAAGGTCACCGCCGGGCAATTGCAGGCCGTGAGTTCGATTACCGCCAAATATGGTCTGAACATCGACCATATCGATCGCCTGTCCGGGCGCATGCCGCTGGACACCCCGGCTGATAAAGGCAAGGGCTGCATCGAGTTTTCCGTGCGTGGCGAGGCGGCTGATCCGCAGGCGCTGAGGGCCGAATTTCTCAGCGTCGCCCAGGAACTGAACGTCGACATCGCCTTCCAGGAAGATTCGCTGTTCCGTCGTAATCGCCGCCTGGCTGTGTTCGACATGGACTCGACCCTGATTGAAGCCGAAGTCATCGACGAGCTGGCCAAGGCGGCCGGTGTGGGCGACAAGGTGTCGGAAATTACCGAGCGGGCGATGGCCGGTGAACTGGACTTTCGCGCCAGCTTCAAGGAACGCCTGGCGTTGCTCAAGGGGCTGGATGTCGGCGTGCTGGACTCGATCGGCGCCTCGCTGCGCCTGACCGAAGGCGCTGAAACCCTGTTCGCCGAACTCAAGCGCCTGGGTTACAAGACCGCCATCCTGTCGGGCGGCTTCACCTACTTCGCCAAGCAATTGCAGGCCAAGCTGGGTATCGACTATGTGTTCGCCAACGAACTGGAAGTGGTCGACGGCAAGGTGACCGGCGTGGCGGTCGAGCCGATTGTCGATGCTCAACGCAAAGCGGATCTGCTGAAAGAACTGGCACACAAGGAAGGTTTGCGTCTGGAGCAGACCATTGCGGTCGGCGACGGTGCCAATGACTTGCCGATGCTGGCGATTGCCGGGTTGGGCGTGGCGTTCCGGGCCAAACCGCTGGTCAAGCAGTCGGCGAAACAGGCGATTTCCACCCTTGGGCTGGATGGCGTGCTGTATCTGCTGGGCTTTCGCGATCGCGACGGACAACTCTAACAGCACCGCAAATCCACTGTAGGAGCTGGCTTGCCAGCGATGGGGACCTCAAGGACGCCATCGCCAGCAAGCCGGCTCCTACAGATTTGGGCTGCGCACTTATGCCTTCGGCAGCCCCATACCCTGACCCATCCGCACCGGCGAACCGGCCAGCAACTCTGCATCCCACTGCACTTGATCCGGCCCGAACAGCACGACAGCGGTTGAACCCAGTTTGAAGCGGCCCAGCTCCGCACCTTTTTCCAGGTGGATCGGCGCGCGCGCGGCTTCGTCGTAGCGGAAGGTTTTCAGCTCGCGTTTCGGCGGCGTCACCAGCCCGGCCCACACGGTTTCGATCGACGCCACGATCATCGCGCCCACCAGCACCACGGCCATCGGCCCGCGCTCGGTGTCGAAAATGCACGCTACGCGCTCATTGCGGGCAAACAGTTCCGGAACGTTTTCAGCGGTGGTCTGGTTGACCGAGAACAGCCGACCCGGGATGTAGACCATCTCGCGCAGGGTGCCGGCCAGCGGCATGTGCACGCGGTGGTAGTCCTTCGGCGACAGGTAGATGGTCGCGAAATCACCGCCCATGAACGGCGCAGCGTTTGCCGCATCGCCACCCAGCAGTTCGAGCACACTGAAGCTGTGGCCCTTGGCCTGGAACACCCGACCGTGTTCGATCGGGCCGAGCTGGCTGACCGCGCCGTCGGCCGGGCTGAGGATGGCACCCGGGGTCTCGTCCAGCGGACGGGCACCGTCTTTCAATGCGCGGGTGAAAAACGCGTTGAAGTGCTCGTAGGCGGTGAGGTCTTCGACCAGCGCCTCGGACATGTTCACCTGGTAACGCTTGGCGAACCACGCGGTGAACGCATTCTTGAACCAGCGCACGCGGCATTCGGCGATGCAGCCGGCCAGTCGCGAGAGCAGGTTGTGGGGCAGCAGGTATTGGCTGACGATAAACAGACGCTTGTTCATTAACTGTCCTTAAAAACCTTAAATCTCTACGGGCGTGTCGGGGTGGTTGCCCCATTCGCCCCAGGAGCCGGCGTAGCCTTTGACCCGCGGATAACCGAGAGCCTTGGCCACCAGATAGGTGAAGCCAGATCGATGGTGAGTCTGGCAGTGGGTAATCACTTCTTTGTCAGGCGTAATGCCGAGCTGTTCGAGGATCTGCGACATGTCGCTGCGGATGCGCAGCTGGCGAGACTTGTCCATGCCGGCGGTCCATTCGAAATTGACCGCGCCAGGGATGTGCCCGGCCTTGGCCGCGAGGACTTTCTCGCCGGAATACTCCAGCGGCCCGCGCGCATCCCAGATCGCAAGGTCGGCAGCGCCGAGACGGCTTTGCAGGTACTCGCGGGTGGCGATGGGTTCGTCGTGCAGGGTCAACGCGACCGGGCCGCCTGCAGGAGCGGGGACCTGGATCGACATGGGCATGCCTTCAGCCAGCCAGGCCGTCAGGCCGCCGTCGAGATAGTGGTATTGGCTGTGGCCAATCACATCCAGCAGCCAGATAAAGCGCCCGGCCCAACCGCCGCCTTCGTCGTCATAGACCACATAGACGGCATCGGGGTTGTGTCCCAGCTCACCGAACAATGCTTCGAGCGCCGCTTGCGGCGGCATCAGCCCCGGCGCGGGTGCCTGGCCGAGTTGTGTGCGTTTCGGATCGACAAACCGCGCACCGGGAATATGCCCTTCGGTGTAGCGGGCGTGGCTGGTCAGGTCCACCAGGATCAGTTGGCGGGTTTCGAGGCGAGGGAGCAAGTCGCTCGGCTCGATCACCAGCGGCAAGCCAGAGAAGTCAGACATGTGAGGTCTCCAGGGCACAAAAGGGAGGATTGTAGCGCAGCCTTATTGGCCGCGCTGACTAAAGCTGTGCAGCGCTTTTTCGATGCATTGCGCGGTTTTGCCGAAGGCTTGCACGGTGATGTCCGAGAATGGCCCGCCACCCTGATCCGCCACGACGATCATGATCACTCGCCCATTGTTGAGCAGCGAGCGCAGCAACAGGTGCTCGCCGCTGAACTGGCTACGCAGGTTGTTGGGCAGCAAGGCGGAAAATTGCGCGTTGTTGAGCGGCGTCAGGCGTACCTGGGCCTGTTGCGAGAGCAGGCGTTGCAATAGCGCGCTTTGACTGACGTTAAAATTCAGCCCGGCCACTTCATCAGGCAGGCCGGCCGTCTGGTGCACACGGAGATTGGCGTGGGTGCGGTCGGCCATCAGGATCATCACCCGACGCATGCCACTGGCCACCAGCGCGTCGCGGGCAGAGGTGGTCAGGTGGATGGCATTGGTGAAACGACTTGGCTCGTGCAACAGCGCGGCACATTGTTTGCGCCATTTCGCCAGGTCGTCGGCAGTGGGTGCCGGGGCTGGCTGCAAACCGGCATGTACAGGGTTCGTACCCCATGGCCAGATCAGTGCGACAGCGGGATGCCAAAGATCGGGCATGGCGTGATAACGCGCACTGTTGGCGGCTTGCTGGTGCAATTGTTGTTGCACCTCGTCCATCGGTATTTGCAGGTAGAGGCCGGTCAAGTACTGCCAGCGCTCACTGTGCGGACTGTCCCAGGCCTGCTGCGCCGAGAGGGCCAGGCCGTTGGCCAATAGCACCGTGTTGGCAGGTTGATTAAGCCAGCGACGCAGGGTCGGGTGGTCATCCAAGCGGTTCTGCTGGCGTAGCGGATGTTCGCTGTCGCGGGCAATGCGCAGCACTTTCACCAATTCCCGTTGCTCGGTGAGCAGTAGTCGATAGCCCTGTTGCACCCAGATCGGCAGGTGCCAGAGGTCCACCAGGGCCTGGCCGATTTCCAGCAGGCGCGCGCCAAACAGTTGCTGTTCGACTGCGCGCGCCGACTCGCCTTTATGAATGACCCGCAGCTCCCAGTCTTCGAGCAGCTGCGGATGCGTCATGGCAAGCGGCCACAGCGGCGACAGGAACAGCAGGCTGCCCCAGTGGATGTCCTGCCACAGGCGCGCCAGGCGGCCGGCAAAAAAACCGTTGGCCTGTTGGCTGGCGTGTTGGCTGATCATCTGCAACTGGCGCAGGGCTTTCGGGATCTCGGCCTGGGGCATGGCGGGCAATCGCGCGAGCAGCTCCTCGGTGCGCTTCAAGCCAAGGCGGTTGATGGCGACCTCAAGGTTTTCCGCAGGCTCGCTCATGGCGCCATGGCTGTGCCGGTTGGCTTCGCGAATCACGCTCAAGGCCAGGGCCGGGCTGCCCTGCATCAAGTCGGCGATGTTGCGCAGCGAGCTGCGACTGTCGCGCATGGCCCGGCAAACTTGATCGTGACTGGCCTGCGGAACCGGCAGGCGCACGCCGTCGAGAAGCTTGACCCAGCCTTCGAGCGTGTTCGGTGTTGGCGTCGGGGCGTTCGTTTGTCTAGCCATGTCTGGAGGCGATCATCGTCAACAATACCTGGGCCCGGAGGGGGTCAAATTGGCTTTTCGCCTGAACTGGCTATAGTCTGGCGCAGTTTTGCCGATAAGTAGAAGAAGAGATTTTTTAACTTCCGAATATGACCTTGAACCCGACTCAGTAAGTGCTCTCCTACCTATGGCTAAAATTATCGGCATCATCGTCGTATTCGCGAGCGTGCTCGGCGGATACGTGCTCTCCCATGGCAAGATTGCCGCCCTGATCCAGCCTTTCGAGGTCATGATTATCGGTGGTGCGGCCCTCGGTGCATTCCTGCAGGCCAACCCCGGTTACATGACCATGCACGTGCTCAAGAAGTCCCTGAGCATGTTCGGTTCGCGTTTCAGCCATGCCTTCTATCTTGAAGTGCTGGGCCTGATCTACGAGATTCTCAACAAGAGCCGCCGCGAAGGCATGATGGCCATCGAAGCGGACATCGAAGATGCTGCGGCGAGCCCGATCTTCGCCAAGTACCCGACGGTCCTGAAGGATGAGCGCATGACCGCGTTCATCTGTGATTACCTGCGCATCATGTCCTCCGGCAACATGGCGCCCCATGAGCTGGAGGGCCTGTTCGACATGGAACTCTACAGCCTCAAGGAAGACCTGGAGCACCCGTCCCACGCGGTGAACGGCATCGCCGACGCCATGCCCGGTTTCGGTATCGTCGCGGCGGTCCTGGGTATCGTGGTGACCATGGCCTCGCTGGGCGAGGGCGACCAGAAGTCCATCGGTCTGCACGTCGGTGCGGCACTGGTGGGTACCTTCTTCGGTATTCTCGCCGCCTACGGTTTCTTCGGCCCGCTGGCGCATTCCCTGGCCCACGATGCCAAGGAAGAACTCAACGTCTACGAAGCCATCAAGGCCTCGCTGGTGGCTTCCGCCTCGGGCATGCCGCCATCGCTGGCCGTGGAATTCGGGCGCAAGGTGTTGTACCCGGCGCACCGGCCAAGCTTCGCCGAGCTGGAACAAGCGGTTCGTGGTCGTTAAGTGATGGAAAATAACCAGCCGATAATCATCAAGCGCGTCAAGCGCATCGCCGGCGGGCATCACGGGGGCGCCTGGAAAATCGCCTTCGCCGACTTCGCCACGGCGATGATGGCGTTCTTCCTGGTGTTGTGGCTGTTGTCCACCGCCACCCCGGAACAGAAAATCGCCATCGCCGGCTACTTCAAGGACCCGATCGGCTTTTCCGAAAGTGGTACGCCCTACATCATCGATCTGGGCGGCACGCCGACCATGGCGCCGGAAAATACCCTCAACCCCGAGATGAAGACCCAGCCGCAGCCAGACAAGCTGACGGTCGACGTCGATCAGGTCGAGGGCATGGCCGAGACGGTGGAGAAGGAGCGCCTGGAACTGCTTCTGCAAGAACTGCAGAACAAGGTCGAAGAGAACCCGCAACTGCAGAAATTCAAAGACCAGATCCTGTTCGAAATCACCCCGGACGGTTTGCGCATCCAGATCGTGGACGCCGAAAACCGGCCGATGTTCGACTCGGGCTCGGCCCGCCTGAAACCGTATTTCGAAGACATCCTGCTGGCCATGGCCGACACCATCAAGGCGGTGCCGAACAAGATCAGCATCAGCGGCCACACCGATGCCACGCCGTACAGCGGCAGCGGCGAATTCGGCAACTGGGAGCTGTCGGCCAACCGTGCCAACGCCGCGCGCCGTGCGCTGGTGGCGGGCAGCTACCCGGAGGCACAGGTGGCGCGTGTGGTTGGTTATGCCTCGTCGGCCCTGTTCGACCGCGAGCATCCGTTCAACCCGGTCAACCGCCGTATCGACATTGTCGTGCTGACCAAGAAGGCCCAGCGTGCCATCGAAGGTTCGCAAGGGGCGGAGCCAACTCCTGATGCGCCGCAAGATTCGGCTGCTCCAAGTGCCGCACCGGCTGCGCCAGTCGATCCAAACGCGTTGCCAGCGGACAAGGAGCCGCTGCCGGCGCATGAGCTTCGGGAGCGTCTGAACCTGTTTGACGATCCTGCACCAAAACCGGGTGAGCCAGCCAAATCGGCTGAACCAACCAGGCGGTGACCGAAAAAAGCCGACAGCAATGTCGGCTTTTTTGTGTCTCGTGCTGGTGTTTCCGAGTTTCTGTATTTGCTTAGTCGTGTAGGAATTATCTGAAATTTCGCACCAGGGTTCTCAGCCGTGCACGCACTGCCTATAGTTTAACCGTTGCTGCTCACGCAGTGACCGATCTTAGCCGGTCGAAACAAAGATGGAACCTCACCCATTTGTTCGGAGTTAGACCTATGGCTAAGTACCACCCTCTGCATGGCAGCTTCAGCGTCGGCCCGACGCTGTACATCGACACCGAAGCCCGCCCTTCGGATCTTCTTGAAACGGCCTTCCACCGAATCAAAGCCGCTCGCAATCTACTTAACAGCGTCACATGTCTTTGTGTGAAGGATGTCGAAGGCCATGACCTGGAACATTTCGCCAATGCTGCGCACATTTTGATTCAGGATGGGTGTGATGGCTTGGATGCGCTGAGTTGGAGACTGGAAAAGGCAGCGCGCTAAAGTTTAGAAGGTCGCGATACTCACGGCTTTTTTGTCACATATTTGGGATGCACGGTCCAGAATCTGCCTTTCAATATCAGTCAGATACTTATTATTGCAAGGCTTTGAAATTGACTCCCTCTGACTGCTCCGGAATTCGCTATGGATAATCAATCACTGCCACAGCTCCAACAGCGATTCGATGTACTGGTACATCAAGTGCCTGATGAAGGCATCGAATTCTGGTTCGCTCGTGAATTGCAAGAGCCTTTGGGTTATGCACGCTGGGACAATTTTTTGACCGCCATCAGGCGTGCCATGGCCTCCTGTGAGGCCACAGGAGTGGAGCCTGCCGATCATTTTCGTGACGTCACGAAAATGATCGAGGTCGGAAAAGGTGGTAAGCGCCCCGTCGAAGACTTCATGCTCACTCGATATGCCTGCTACTTGATTGCCCAAAATGGTGATCCGCGTAAACAAGCGATCGCTTTTGCTCAGAGCTACTTCGCGTTGCAAACGCGCAAGCAGGAGTTAATCGAAGACAGAATGCGCTTGCAAGCCCGCTTCGATGCGCGAGATCGTTTGCGTGAGTCGGAGAAGGAGCTATCGCAGAACATCTACGAACGAGGTGTAGATGATGAAGGATTTGCCCGTATTCGCTCCCGAGGAGATGCAGCATTGTTCGGCGGTAAAACCACGCAGGCGATGAAGGACAGGTATGGCATCATTAAGAGCCGTCCATTGGCTGATTTTTTGCCGACACTGACAATTGCAGCCAAAAACCTGGCTAATGAGATAACTAATCACAATGTGCTACAGGTGGATTTGCAAGGCGAGCCCGCCATTGCCAAGGAGCATGTCCAGAATAATTTGAGCGTCCGAGATATGTTGGGACAGCGCGGCATCAAGCCCGAGGAGCTTCCTGCTGAAGAGGACATACGAAAACTTGAACGTCGTGTGAAATCTGAAGAGAAAAATATTGCGAAACTGGCGACCAAGCTTCCTGCTGGTGATTCAACTGATGGTTGAGTTTGAATCTTGCCAGGCTAGTTGAATTGGCAGTCGTGAATCGATTCCCTTGGATTTTGATTGAATGTTCCGTACCCACAAAAAAACCGACAGATGTCGGCTTTTTTGTGGGCGTTTCCTGCCTTAAAACCCACGGATGATTCTGGATTTGAGATCCGTGTGGAATCGGTCGGCGTTACTCCTGTTGACGCTGCGTGCCGATTCGCTGCCATTCACGGATTCCAGTGACATCGAGCGCTTGAGCGTCGATTCGTTGCGATACGCGTCGATAAAGAACTCGATATCTCTGTCGCTGGTCAGCTTCGGCCACTTATCGAGATACAGCGGCAGCTCTGTCGGGCCGGTCTTGAACGAGCAGATACGCCGATTTGTGATGGTCGCCTCGCCGATTTCGAATGGCACCCACCAGGACAGCGCGGTTTTCTCGGATACCACTGCCAGCAGGTGCGTGCATTCGCTGATGTTGCGGGTGATTACCCCGGTAATGTCGTCGGTGGTCTGGGATTCGGCATCCAGTACATCAAGGTAGGTCTTTATGTTGGCCTGCATCAGGCGCGTGTTGATGTTGATCGCATAAGCGCGATCCATGTGGCGGTAGCTGATAAACACTGGCATCAAAAATGTCCCTTGATCGCGAGTTCGCGGTAATAGGCGCCGAGGGCGGTGAGGCGGCAGCCTGTGGCGTGGATGGCGGCGTAGTACATATGTTCGGCGTCCACCGGTTCGATGAGACTGTGGCGGTTGCACTTTTGCAGCTGGGCAAAGACTTCGCCCTGTTCAGGGTTGAACTCGGGTTCGGTGGGTTCAAAGCTGGGGGTGAGGGGGTATATCGACTCTGCTTCGGCAAACCATTCAGGAAGTTTGCGCAGGATTTCCTTGGGGATCAGCGGCGAAACTTCGCGCAGGGAAATGAACTGCGACACGTTGGTCTTGAACACCGGGCGCTGTTCCCAGGCGTCGAGGGCGTTGTCGACAAACGAATAGAGGCTGCCGGGGGTGATCTTGCCCAGGATGTTCGCAGCTCCGCCGTGCAGGGCCTGGAGCAACAGTCCGGTGAACACGCCGTGCTGTGCGCCCTCCATCGCCGGCTCTGCCTTTTTGCAGGCGGTCAGAATGGTCATGCCTTCGCCAATCACGGCACACTCGCTGCGCAAGGCACGCAATTCGCCGGCCGAGCCGCTCTGGCAGCAATCGAGAATGATCACTTTGTTCTTGATCTTGGTGGCCTTGGTTGCCCAGTTGAGGATGTCGCTGAGGCGAATCCCATCCTTGGCGCTCTTGTAATCCTGCGGGATCAACATGCCTTCGTCGGTGTCGGTATCGAAGCTGCCGTGGCCAGCGAAATACAGCAGTGCGACATTGCAGTCCCCGGAAAACAGCTCGCGGATCTGGTCTTCGAGCTTTTCCCTGCCCAGGTAGTCCTCGGCGGAGGTCAGGACGATGTTCTTGAAGTTCGGATCGCCATTGGCGTCGGTCTTCAGCACGGAAGCCATGGCCATGGCGTCATTGCTGCAGCCGCTCAGGCGCGAAACGTGGGTGTAGTCGTTGATGCCGATAAAAAGTCCCTTGCGCATGGTTACACCGCCGTGTGCTGGCGAATGGCGCTGATGATGCTGTTGGTGTTCCACGCACATTCGGTGTGCGACGCGTCACGCACCACCTTGGAAATGCGGTCGGCGCCGAACGGCTTGATCGCAATGATGACCTTGCCCATGCGCCTGGCTATCTCGATTTCCTTGTTGATCCACTTGCTGTAGGTGGAATACATCCCGGCCATGATCAATACCGCCGAGCACGGGCGGATCTTGTCTTCGATGGCCTCCTCAAGTTGTTTGTCGGTTTTCGCGCCCACAATCGGCTTGTCGGGTGGCACCGAAAAGTTCTTGTACTTGAAGTCGGGCCGAGCGTTGAGCAAGCGCACGAGATTGTCGTGGGCGTGGGGGTAATTCCACGAGTGGCTGATAAACAAATGGTAGGTCTGCATGGGTATCCCTCGGTGTCGCTTGAGTGCGAAGAGGGTTTGAACCTAGGCGATTGCAGCGCGGCCACAAGGGATTGGCGCGAAAAGAGAAATGCCCTACAAGCGCGTGTGCACAAGCCTTACAGAAAGGTCTGACGTTTAAATGGAGAAGGGATCCAGCCGCCGGCCGCCCCGCTGTAGTCAGGGCGGCCGGCGCGTCTGTTTAGTAACCGTTTTCCGGCAGGCTGGCGATGATCGAGCGGTAGCTGTTCATCCGTTGCTGTTGCACGCGGCCGTCTTCCAGGGCCTTGAGCAGGGCGCAACCGGGTTCGCGGTCGTGCTTGCAGTCGCGGAAGCGGCAGGTGCCGAGCAGGTCGTTGAACTCGATGAAACCGGCTTCGACGTCGGCGCGGCTGACGTGGCCCAGGCCGAATTCGCGGATGCCCGGGGAGTCGATCAGCTCACCGCCACCGGGGAAGTGGAACAGGCGTGCGGTGGTCGTGGTGTGGGTGCCCTGGCCGGACAGCTCGGACAACGGGCCGACGCGGGTTTCGACCTCTGGCAGCAAACTGTTGACCAGCGACGACTTGCCGACGCCGGACTGGCCGACGAACACGCTGATGCGCCCGTCCAGTTGCTTCTGAAGCTGTTCCATGCCGTTGCCGTGGTGGGCCGATACTTCCAGCACCGGGTAACCCAGGGTGCGGTAGACCGCGAGCAAGGCGTTCAGGGCCGGGGCGTTGTGCTCGTCGATCAGGTCGAACTTGTTCAGCAGCAACAGCGGCTTGATGCCCGCATGTTCGGCGGCGACGAGGTAGCGGTCGATCAGGTTGGCATGGGGCTCAGGCAGCGGCGCAAACACGATGACAATCATGTCGACGTTCGCGGCTACCGGTTTGAGCTGGCCACGACTGTCCGGGCGGCAGAGTTCGGTATTGCGCGGCAATTGCGCCACGATCACGCCGATGCCCTGGTTGCCGGCACGCCAGACCACCTGGTCGCCGGTCACCAATGCGGGCAGGTTCGCCCGCAGGTGGCAACGAAACACCTGGCCGGCCAGCTCGCCATCACGGGCTTCGACTTCGACCTGCACACCGAAGTGGGCGATCACCAGGCCGTGTTGTTCCGGGCCCAGGTCGCCACCCTCTAGTGCCTCGACAGCCGAGGACTCGCGTTTGGCGGCGCGGGCAGCGCGTTCGCCCTGAATCTTTTCGATGCGCCAGTTTTGACGACGATTGAGTTGGCGTTTGGCCATGGGTGTTCCGTATCAAGAATGCAGCGATTAGGTAAAACGGCCGCGAGTTTAGCACGCCCGGCCACCGGCCTAGGCTAAACTGCGCAGCATTGCCTAGGAGCCGACTCATGCAAAACCCGCAGAACCTGATCTGGATCGACCTGGAAATGACCGGTCTGAACCCGGATACCGACGTCATCATCGAAATGGCCACTATTGTCACCGACAGCGACCTCAATACCCTGGCTGAAGGTCCGGTGATCGCCATTCACCACAGCGACGAAATCCTTGCCGGCATGGACGAGTGGAACACCCGTCAACACGGCGGTTCGGGCCTGACCCAGCGCGTGCGCGACAGTCGCATCAGCATGGCTGAAGCCGAAGCCCAGACCATCGCCTTCCTGGAAAAGTGGGTGCCCAAAGGCAAATCGCCGATCTGCGGCAACAGCATCTGCCAGGATCGTCGCTTCCTTTATACCCACATGAAATCCCTGGAAAGCTATTTCCACTACCGCAACCTCGACGTGTCCACACTCAAAGAGCTGGCTGCGCGCTGGGCACCGGACGTGCGTGACAGCTTCAAGAAGGGCAGCACCCACCTGGCGCTGGACGACATCCGCGAGTCGATCGCCGAGCTGCAGCACTACCGCCAGCACTTCATCAAGGCCTGATTGTGTAGCGTCTGTTATGGCCCTTTCGCTGGCAAGCCAGCTCCTACAGGTTTGCGCGGTTCTGTAGGAGCTGGCTTGCCAGCGAAGGGGGCTTTGAAGACGCTATCGCCAGCGAGCCGGCCCCTACAGATGGCGGCGCCCTCTTTTGGTGCCTCGGCGAAGTGCGTAGACTGCGCGCCTTTTTGCAAGGATCGCCACCATGTTGCTGATGCTCTACCTGATCGCCATCACCGCCGAGGCCATGACCGGTGCGCTGTCTGCCGGTCGTCGCGGCATGGACTGGTTCGGCGTGGTGCTGATCGCGTGCGTCACGGCGCTGGGCGGTGGTTCGGTGCGCGATGTGTTGCTTGGCCACTATCCGCTGACCTGGGTGAAACACCCGGAATACCTGGTGCTGACCACTATCGCGGCGATGATCACGGTATTCACCGCGCGCTGGATGCGCCATCTGCGTTCATTGTTCCTGGTGCTCGACGCCGTCGGTCTGGTGGCGTTCACCCTGATCGGCTGCATGACCGCTCTGGAAATGGGGCATGGCATGTTGGTCGCGTCGGTCAGCGGGGTGATCACCGGCGTTTTCGGTGGCATCCTGCGGGACATCTTCTGCAACGATATTCCGCTGATCTTCCGGCGCGAGCTGTACGCCAGCGTGTCGTTCGCGGCGGCGTGGTGCTACATGTTTTGCCTATACCTGAACTTGCCGGGAGAGCAGGCGATCTTGATCACCCTGTTCGGCGGTTTCCTGTTGCGCTTGCTGGCGATCCGCTTCCATTGGGAAATGCCCAAATTCGTCTACAACGACGAGGCCTGACGCTCGGCGTGCTGCTGCAACGCCCACTCGACATGCTCGCGGACCAATTCGGACGGATGTTCACGCCTGGCCTTCAACGCTTCCAGCACCGGAATGGTTGAAGGTGCATTGCCGAGGCCGACGGCCAGGTTGCGAAGCCAGTTCTCGTACCCTGTCCGGCGTAGCGGCGAGCCTTCGGTGCTGCTCAGGAATTTATCCTCGTCCCACATGAACAGCTCGGCCAGTTCGGCGTTGTCCAGGTTGTGCCGTGGCTTGAAGTCGCTTTCCCCGGACGGGCGGGCGAAGCGGTTCCACGGGCAGACGATCTGGCAATCATCGCAACCGAACACCCGATTGCCGATCAGCGGCCGCAATTCCTGCGGAATCGCACCTTTGAGCTCGATGGTCAGGTAGGAAATGCAGCGCCGGGCGTCCAGCACATAGGGCCCGACGAAGGCATTGGTTGGGCAGATGTCGAGGCAGGCGCTGCAGCGGCCGCAGTGTTCGGTGGCATGGGGCGGGTCCACTGGCAGCGGCAGGTCGACGAACAGTTCGGCGAGGAAGAAGTAACTGCCGGCCTTGCGATTCAAGACCAGGGTGTTTTTACCGATCCAGCCCAGGCCTGCCTGTTCGGCGATGGCTTTTTCCAGCACCGGGGCACTGTCGACAAAAGCCCGGAAACCAAACGGGCCGATTTCTGCCTGAATCTTGTCCGCCAGTTGTTGCACGCGTTTGCGGATCAATTTGTGGTAATCGCGGCCCAAGGCATAACGCGAGACGTAGGCTTTTTCCGGCTGGGCGAGCAGATGCGCCATTCTGGTATCGCCCGAGAGGTAGTCCATGCGCAGCGACACCACGCGCAAAGTACCCGGCACCAGTTCTTCGGGGTGCGAGCGTTTGCTGCCGTGGGCGCCCATGTACTCCATTTCGCCGTGGTAGCCGGCGGCGAGCCAGCGTTCCAGGTGCTGCTCATGCTCGGCGAGGTCGAGGCCGCTGATGCCGACTTGCTGAAAGCCCAGCTCGCGGCCCCAGTCCTTGATGGATTGGGCGAGGGCGGGCAAATCTGTGGTAATAGCGGGCATGAGGCGAGAGAAACCGGAGCTGAGGTGCGTATAATTCTGCCAGACATCGGAGCCCATAGACGCATGCCGCACGCTAAAGATGATTTACCCGACGCGCTGTACAGCGCCGCGCAGGTCCGCGGGCTCGATGCGAGCCTGATCGCGGCCGGCACACCGGGCTTCGAACTGATGCAGCGCGCCGCACGGGCCACCTGGCGGGCGCTGGTCCGGCAATGGCCGACGGCCAGCGAACTGACGGTGGTTACCGGTCACGGCAATAACGCTGGCGACGGTTATCTGGTCGCCGTGCTGGCCAAGCGTGCCGGGTGGACGGTACGGGTGCTGGCGGCGGGCGAACCGCAGCAACTGCGAGGTGATGCGGCTTCGGCCCATGCCGAAGCGGTAGCTGAGAAGGTTGTGATCGATGCATGGAGTGCGCAATCGGACTTGCGTGGAATCATTCTGGACGCATTGCTGGGTACCGGCCTCACTGGCGAGGTGCGCGAGCCGTATGCCAGTGTCATCGCCGCGATCAACGCCAGCGGCCTTCCCGTGGCGGCAGTGGATATCCCCTCGGGGCTTTGCGCTGATACCGGTCGCGTCCTCGGTTGCGCCGTGCGCGCCAATCTGACGGTGACCTTTATCGGGCTGAAACTGGGCTTGTTCACCGGTGATGCGGCGGATGTCGTGGGTGAGCTGGTGTTTAACGACCTGCACGCCGATCCGCAGCTGCTGGAGGGCGCGCCGACCACTGCCCGTCGCCTCATGGCTGGCAATCTGCCGCCCCTGAACCCTCGAGCCCCGGCCTCCCATAAAGGTCGGTTCGGCCATGTCCTGCTGATCGGTGGTGACCGCGGTTTGGGCGGGGCGATCCTGTTGAGCGCACAAAGTGCACTGCGCAGCGGCGCGGGCATGGTGTCGGTGGCGACCCGCCCCGAGCATGTGCCCGCTGCGCTGGCGCGGATCCCTGAGGCGATGGTTTTAGGCACAACGTCGGCCAATCAATTGATGGATTTGCTTCAAAAGGTGTCCGTGTTGGTGGTTGGCCCTGGACTGGGGCAGGGCGCCTGGGGACGAAGCCTGTTATCGGCGGCCGCCAACGCACCCCTGCCGCAAGTCTGGGACGCCGATGCGCTGAACCTGCTGGCCGAGGGCCGGGTCAGCTTGCCCAAGGGCTGTGTGATCACGCCGCACCCGGGGGAAGCCGCGCGGTTGCTGGGGCTCAGCACTGCCGAGGTTCAGGCGGATCGCCCGGCGGCGGTCCATGCACTGAGCAAAAAATACAACGCCGTGGTCGTGCTCAAGGGCGCCGGTAGTCTGATCGCCTGCCCTGACGGGCGGCTGGCCCTTTGTCATCAGGGCCATCCGGCGATGGCCACCGCGGGGCTGGGCGATGTGTTGGCCGGTCTGGTCGGTGCACTGCTTGCACAGGGCATGGCGGCGTTTGACGCGGCTTGCCTGGCGGTCTGGCTGCACGCCAATGCCGGTGAGCAACAAGGAAAATTCGGCCGTGGGCTGGCGGCCAGTGATCTGATACCAGCCATTCGTCAGTTGTTGGAGGAGCAAGCACCGTGTCTGAAGTAACCCTGTACCTGGCCGATGAGCAGGCCATGAGCGACTTTGGCGCACGCATCGCCCGTATCACCGAGGGGCATGGCCTGATCTTCCTTGAAGGTAATCTTGGCATGGGCAAAACCACCTTGTCCCGGGGTATCATCCGGGGCCTGGGGCATGTCGGCGCGGTCAAGAGCCCGACCTTCACCCTGGTCGAGCCCTACGAGATCGGCGACATTCGCGCCTTCCATTTCGACCTGTATCGCCTGGTCGATCCGGAGGAGCTGGAGTTTCTCGGCATCCGCGACTATTTCGAAGACGATGCCCTGTGCCTGATCGAGTGGCCCGATAAAGGTGCAGGCTTTTTGCCAAAGCCCGACCTGACCATTACCATTAGCCCGCAAGACAGCGGGCGTTCGCTGAAAATTTTATCCCAGGGCTCGCGTGGCGAGGCCTGGTGTGCCGCATTGGCATTGGAATCCAAATAGATGATGGGGTTAGGTATGCGCTTTCGCGCGTTGGTGGCTGCCGTAGGGGTGTTGTTTCTGGCGGTGACCGTCGACGCTGTGGCCGAGACGAAGGTCAACAGTGTTCGCCTGTGGCGGGCGCCGGATAACACGCGACTGGTGTTTGACCTGACCGGCCCCGTGCAGCACAGCGTCTTTACGCTGACGTCCCCGGATCGCCTGGTCATCGACATCAATGGCGCGAGCCTCGGTGCGCCGTTGAACGTCAACAGCGCGAACACCCCGATCACCGCCATGCGCTCGGCACAGCGTACGCCGACCGACCTGCGGGTGGTCATCGACCTGAAAAAGGCCGTGACGCCAAAAAGCTTCTCCCTGGCGCCCAACGCCCAGTATGGCAATCGACTGGTGGTCGATCTGTTCGACAACCCGGCCGACGCCGCGCCGCCGCCAGCGCCGACCCCATCGGTCGCCACAGTGCCGGCCGTGCCGGTCACGCCCTCGGAGCCGGCCATCAAGTTGCCGCCAGCACCGGCTGGCAAGCGCGACATCATTGTGGTGATCGACGCCGGTCACGGTGGCGAAGACCCGGGCGCCTCCGGCTCCCGCGGTCAGCGCGAGAAAGACGTGGTATTGGCCATCGCTCGCGAACTGCAGCGCCAGGTCAATGGCATGAAGGGTTTCCGTGCCGAGCTGACCCGCACCGGCGACTACTTCATTCCTCTGCGTGGCCGTACGGAAATCGCCCGCAAGAAAGGCGCCGACCTGTTCGTCTCGATTCACGCCGACGCCGCACCCTCTACCGCGGCCTTCGGTGCCTCGGTGTTCGCCCTGTCCGATCGCGGCGCCACTTCGGAAACCGCACGTTGGCTGGCCGACAGTGAAAACCGTTCCGACCTGATCGGTGGTGCCGGCAACGTCAGCCTCGACGACAAGGACCGCATGCTGGCCGGTGTGTTGCTCGATCTGTCGATGACCGCGTCCCTGACCTCCAGCCTGAACGTCGGCCAGAAAGTCCTGAGCAACATCGGCCGGGTCACGCCGTTGCACAAGCAACGGGTCGAGCAGGCTGGGTTCATGGTGCTGAAGTCGCCGGACATCCCGTCGATCCTGGTCGAAACCGGGTTTATCTCCAACGCCAACGAGGCCTCGAAACTGGCTGCCGCGAGCCACCAGCAGGCGCTGGCACGTTCCATCAGCAGTGGCGTGCGCCAGTTCTTCCAGCAGAACCCGCCACCGGGCACCTACGTTGCCTGGCTGCGTGACTCCGGGAAGATCGCCCAAGGCCCCCGTGACCATCGGGTCAACCCGGGCGAGACGCTGGCGATGATCGCGGTGCGTTATCAAGTGTCCCCAGCCGCCGTGCGCAATGCGAACAACCTGTCGAGCGATGAGCTGAAGATTGGTCAGCACCTGACCATCCCGGGTAATGATCTGGCGGCCAAAGAATGAATCAGGTCGTGAACAACGGCGCTCGCATCGAGCTGCTCAGCCCGCGACTGGCGAACCAGATTGCTGCGGGTGAGGTGGTCGAGCGCCCGGCCTCGGTGATCAAGGAGCTGCTGGAAAACAGCCTTGACTCCGGTGCCAAGCGCATCGATGTCGACGTGGAGCAGGGCGGCGTCAAGTTGCTGCGGGTGCGCGACGATGGCAGCGGCATTTCCGCCGATGACCTGCCGCTGGCCCTGGCGCGCCACGCCACCAGCAAGATCCGTAACCTGGAAGACCTTGAACAGGTCATGAGCCTGGGTTTTCGTGGTGAGGCCCTGGCATCGATCAGTTCGGTGGCGCGACTGACCCTGACGTCGCGCACCCGTGATGCCGACCAGGCCTGGCAAGTGGAAACCGAAGGCCGTGACATGGCGCCCCGGGTGCAACCCGCGGCCCATCCGGTGGGCACCTCGGTCGAGGTGCGCGACCTGTTCTTCAATACTCCGGCGCGCCGCAAGTTTCTCAAGACCGAAAAAACCGAATTCGATCACCTGCAGGAAGTCATCCGGCGCCTGGCGCTGGCGCGGTTCGACGTGGCCTTTCACCTGCGCCATAACGGCAAGACCATCCTCAGCCTGCACGAAGCCCACGACGACGCGGCTCGCGCCCGGCGCGTGGCGGCAATCTGCGGGCCGGGTTTCCTGGAGCAGGCGCTGCCGATCGAAATCGAACGCAATGGCCTGCACCTGTGGGGCTGGGTCGGGTTGCCGACCTTCAACCGCAGCCAGGCGGATTTGCAGTATTTCTTCGTCAATGGCCGTGCCGTGCGCGACAAACTGGTGGCCCACGCCGTGCGCCAGGCTTATCGCGACGTGCTGTTCAATGGCCGGCATCCGACGTTCGTGCTGTTTTTCGAGGTCGATCCAACGGGCGTCGACGTCAACGTGCACCCCACCAAGCACGAAGTGCGCTTCCGTGAAGGGCGCATGGTCCATGATTTCCTCTATGGCACCTTGCACCGTGCCTTGGGCGATGTGCGCCCGGATGATCAGCTGGCGGCGCCGGTTACCACGGCCATTGTCCGGCCTACCGGCCTCGAAGCCGGTGAGTTCGGCCCTCAAGGCGAAATGCGCCTGGCCGCCAATGCGCTGCTGGAGCAACCCCAGGCCCAGCCGTCGTTCAATACGCCAGCCGGTTCAGGCTCTGGCGCCGGATATCAGTATCAATACGCGCCGCGACCGCAGTCAGCGGTTCCGGCTGCAGAAGCGCAGGCGGCCTATCGAGAGTTCTTCGCGCCGTTGCCCGAGGCCAACGCGGTTGCGCTGCCAGCCGGACAGGACGACATCCCGCCGCTGGGCTATGCGCTGGCCCAGCTCAAGGGCATCTACATCCTCTCGGAAAACGCCCAGGGGCTGGTGCTGGTGGACATGCATGCCGCTCATGAGCGGATCATGTACGAACGCCTGAAAGTCGCCATGGCCAGCGAGGGCTTGAGCGGGCAACCGCTGCTGGTGCCCGAATCCCTGGCGGTCAGCCAGCGTGAAGCCGATTGCGCCGAAGAACACATCGCCTGGTTCCAGCGCCTGGGCTTCGAGCTGCAGCGTCTCGGCCCGGAAACCCTGGCCATTCGGCAGATACCGGCCTTGCTCAAACAGGCTGAGGCCAATCGCCTGGTGGGTGACGTGTTGGCCGACCTGATGGAATATGGCACCAGCGACCGGATCCAGGCGCACCTGAACGAACTGCTCGGGACCATGGCCTGCCACGGTGCGGTCCGGGCCAATCGGCGTCTGGCCCTGCCGGAAATGAACGGTCTGCTGCGTGACATGGAAAACACCGAGCGCAGCGGTCAATGCAACCATGGCCGACCGACCTGGACCCAGTTGGGCCTGGACGATCTGGACAAACTGTTCTTGCGCGGTCGTTGATGAGCCAGCTCCCTCCTGCGATTTTCCTGATGGGCCCGACCGCCGCCGGCAAGACCGACCTGGCCATCGAACTCACCAAGGTCCTGCCTTGCGAGCTGATCAGCGTCGATTCGGCGCTGGTCTACCGCGGAATGGACATCGGCACCGCCAAGCCATCAAAAGAGCTGTTGGCGGAGTTTCCGCACCGTTTGATCGATATTCTCGATCCGGCCGAGGCTTATTCGGCGGCGGATTTCCGTCGCGATGCCCTGCAAGCCATGGCCGAGATCACCGCACGGGGTAAAATTCCGCTGTTGGTGGGCGGCACGATGCTCTATTACAAGGCCTTGGTCGAAGGGCTCGCGGATATGCCAGCCGCCGATCCGGATGTCCGCGCACAGATCGAGGAAGAGGCCGCCCGCCTTGGCTGGCAGGCGTTGCACGATCAGTTGGCGATCATTGACCCGGTTTCCGCGGCGCGTATTCATCCGAACGATCCCCAGCGTCTGAGTCGAGCACTGGAAGTTTTTCGTGTTAGCGGTCAGAGCATGACCGAGCTACGCTTGCAACAATCTGCGCAAAGTACTGAAGCAGCCGCTTCGGGACGGCAACAATTGCCCTATACTGTCGCGAACTTGGCCATTGCTCCGGCGAATCGCCTGGTACTGCACGAACGAATTAAACAAAGATTCACCTTAATGTTGGAACAGGGGTTCATTGACGAGGTCGTAGCCCTGCGTAATAGAAGTGACCTGCATACCGGGTTGCCGTCTATACGTGCGGTAGGCTATCGCCAAGTCTGGGATTACCTGGATGGCAAGCTGACGTCAGCCGAGATGCAGGAGCGTGGAATCATTGCCACGCGCCAATTGGCGAAGCGCCAGTTCACCTGGCTTCGCAGTTGGGCTGATTTACACTGGCTGGACAGCCTCGATTGCGACAATCTGCCGCGCGCCTTGAAATACCTGGGGACCATCTCCATATTGAGCTGAGTCCTTGCAATTGCCGTCTATCCTTGGGGGTGGGGCGGCCAAAGCCATCTGTTTACCTATTTTTTTATTTTGAATCCTTAAAGGAGTGCGGCACATGTCAAAAGGGCATTCGCTACAAGACCCTTACTTGAATACTTTACGTAAAGAGAAAGTTGGGGTGTCCATCTACCTGGTCAACGGTATCAAACTGCAAGGTACGATCGAGTCTTTCGACCAGTTCGTTATCCTGCTGAAAAACACCGTCAGCCAAATGGTCTACAAACACGCTATCTCTACAGTAGTGCCGGTTCGTCCAATTCGTCTGCCTAGCGCAACCGAATCGGAAGCGGGTGATGCTGAGCCAGGTAACGCCTGATAGGAGTCTCCTTTGTTCTTTGAGCGCCACGGTGGTGGTGAGCGAGTCATACTCGTTCACTTGGATGGACAGGACCCTGAGGCGCGCGAAGACCCGCAGGAGTTTCAGGAGTTGGCTAATTCGGCCGGCGCCGAGACCGTTGCGTTTTTTAACGTGCCGCGTCATCGGCCAACCGCCAAATTCCTGATTGGCAGCGGCAAGGTCGAGGAACTGCGCGACCTGGTCAAAGCCGAAGAAGCCGATCTGGTGATTTTCAATCACGTCCTCACGCCCAGTCAGGAACGTAACCTCGAACGTGTTTTCGAGTGTCGCGTGATCGACCGTACCGGTCTGATTCTCGATATTTTCGCCCAGCGCGCCCGTACCCATGAAGGCAAGCTCCAGGTAGAACTGGCCCAGCTTGACCACATGAGCACCCGGCTGGTTCGCGGCTGGACTCACCTTGAACGCCAGGGTGGCGGTATCGGCATGCGTGGCCCGGGTGAAACCCAACTGGAAACCGACCGCCGCTTGCTGCGGGTTCGCCTGCGCCAGATCAAGGGCCGGCTGGAGAAGGTGCGCAGCCAGCGCGAACAGTCGCGCCGTGGTCGTTCGCGTGCGGATATCCCTACCGTGTCGCTGGTGGGCTATACCAACGCCGGTAAATCCACGCTGTTCAATAATGTGACGAAATCCGACGTCTACGCGGCTGACCAGTTGTTCGCCACGCTGGACCCGACCCTGCGTCGTCTGGATCTGGACGATCTGGGGCCGATTGTCCTGGCGGACACGGTAGGTTTCATTCGCCACTTGCCCCACAAGCTGGTCGAGGCATTTCGGTCTACCCTCGAAGAATCGAGCAACTCCGACCTGTTGTTGCACGTGATCGATGCGGCTGAACCGGATCGCATGTTGCAGATCGAGCAGGTGATGGTGGTGCTGGGCGAGATTGGTTCCCAGGACTTGCCGATCCTCGAGGTCTATAACAAACTCGATTTGCTTGAAGGCGTTGAGCCACAAATCCAGCGCGACGAAAATGGCAAGCCCCAGCGGGTCTGGCTGTCGGCGCGTGATGGCACTGGTCTGGAATTGCTTGAGCAAGCCATTGCCGAATTGCTTGGCAGTGATTTGTTTATCGGTACCCTGCGCTTGCCGCAACGATTCGCCCGACTGCGTGCGCAGTTTTTCGAACTCGGTGCGGTGCAAAAAGAAGAGCACGACGAAGAAGGCATCAGTTTGCTGGCCGTTCGTTTGCCCCGGGTCGAGTTGAATCGACTGGTAAGCCGCGAAGGATTGCAGCCGATGGAATTCATCGAGCAACACACTTTGCAATAAAAGCCTGAGAAAGCGGTTGTGCCGTGGTGACAGGCATTCTGTAGCATTGGTCGGCGCGCCGTGGGTGCGTCTTTGCTTTATCAGATGGAGAGCGCTATGGCTTGGAATGAGCCGGGTGGCAACTCGAATAATCAGGATCCTTGGGGTGGCAAGCGCCGCAATAACGGCGACCGCAAGGGACCACCAGATCTCGACGAGGCCTTCCGAAAGCTGCAGGAAAGCCTGAACGGGTTGTTCGGTGGTGGCAAGAAACGCGGGGATGATGGGGGTGGTTCGGGCAGGAGCGGCGGCTTCGGCGGCCTGCTGGGCATCGGCCTGGTCGTGTTGGCAGCCGTTTGGCTGTACAGCGCGGTCTATGTCGTCGACGAGCAGGAGCAAGCTGTGGTGCTGCGCTTCGGCAAGTACTACGAAACCGTCGGTCCCGGCCTGAATATCTACTTCCCGCCGATCGACAAGAAGTACATGGAAAACGTCACGCGTGAGCGGGCGTACACCAAGCAGGGTCAAATGCTGACTGAAGACGAGAACATCGTCGAAGTGCCGCTGACCGTGCAGTACAAGATCAGCAACCTGCAGGACTTCGTGCTGAGCGTCGATCAGCCGGAAATCAGCCTGCAGCACGCGACCGACAGCGCCCTGCGCCATGTGGTCGGTTCCACCGCGATGGACCAGGTGCTGACCGAAGGTCGTGAGTTGATGGCCAGCGAAATCAAGGAGCGCCTGCAACGCTTCATGGATACCTATCGCACCGGTATCACCGTCACCCAGGTCAACGTACAGAGCGCAGCGGCACCGCGTGCAGTGCAGGAAGCCTTCGATGACGTGATCCGCGCCCG